>ENA-ORXR01004843-ORXR01004843.1-marine-metagenome-genome-assembly--contig:-NODE-4843-length-11035-cov-2.777149_pt1 | contig 11035 bp, 8 predicted proteins | sample MGYA00237866_ERZ511479 | MGnify/ENA metagenome assembly ERZ511479 | reverse complement strand
CTTGGGATTGAAAGCCCTTTGGGATTGAAAGCCCTTTGGGATTGAAAGCCTTTTGGGATTGCAGGTCGTAACTACCGAACACCTTCCGGAATCACGACAACTGGGCATGCGGCGTTGCGCACGACATGATCCGTTGTTGACCCGAGCACACGCTCTGCCACGCCCGTCCTGCCACGCTCGCCAACCACAACAAGTCCGACTCGGTCGGGGCCTTCACCAGATTCAGTGGCATCGCACAGGGCGTTGCCGGCTCGGCCCACGACCACTTTGATTTCGACCAATCGATCACGATCAGTCGGCGTTTCGCTCAGCGCGTCATCGATCCATGTTTGCGTCTCGTCGCGCACAATTTCCAGTACGGCTGCTTCGTCGGGTACGCCGTTCGCCAACGTCCACGGTGCTCGCCAGGGCAGCCACGCGCGAATTGCAGTGATGCGGGTTGACGCTGGCAGATTCTCGACCGTCCACCGCAGGGCCTCGAGCGATGATTGAGATCCGTCGAGGCCGACCAGTGCGTGTTCCGGATCATGCCAACGTGAAGAATGCGGCACGGTCACTACCGGGCCATGAGCATGGTGCACGCTGTAGCGGGCAGTCGAGCCGAGCACGATTTCCTCGAGGCGGGCGAAACCGTGGCGCCTCCCACGGCCGGTTCGGCCAAGCACCAGCAGATCGCTGGATTTCGCCTCCGCGACGACTGTGCGCCCCGGAGGGCCCTCAACAACAATGGGTTCAATCTCGACCGACTGCGGCGCCGCCGCAATTGAGCCAGCCAGCATTTCACGACATTGATTCTCCATCCACTCAGGGGTGGGGAGCGAATCGCTTGTGATGGGGACTTTCGTGATAAGCGGCATCTCCCATGTGCTGGCCGCCCGAACGGTCGCGCCTACGGAGGCTGCCAGATCGACTGCCCAGCGAAGTGCCTCGTTTGAGAGATCTGAGCCGTCGACTCCGACGGTGATTGAATTGATGGTCATTCTCACATGCTGACAGAACGCGCCGCGTCCGACCAGAGCACTTGGTCCCATGCCCACGCCAACACGGGACCACATCCCATAGCATTGCGGGACCTTCGCCTCTCCGGCGGGGCGAGCTGGGTGGGCGCTTCTGTGACAGGGACCTTTGCCCGTGGTCGGTTGCTGTGCGTTTTGGGATCATGGATTCATGACCTCTGACGCAGCACGAACCCCGCCCTTCGCAATGCCCCCGTACACGCGAGTGCTCATCCCATTGGATGGCACCCCAGAAGCCGCGCAGGCCCTGCTTCCAGCGGCGGCGCTCTCATCTGACCCGGTCACCCGCCTGGAAACAATCACGGTGGCTCAACCTGCGTCGACGCCCGAAAAAATGAGCCGCATTGATGCGCAGCTCCGCTCGACCGGGGTCGACGTGGATCGACGCATTGTCACCTGGCGTGACGAGCCTGTCGCCGACCTAGTCGCACGGACGCTCCAGGAAGACGAAGACGCAGCTACCTCTACCTTGATCGTCGCAGCCAGCCACTCGGGGAGCCGTCTTGGCGCTTTACGAATGTCGTTCACGGAGCGAGTGCTTCGGTCTGGCGGTGGCCCACTTCTCCTCGTCGGTGCCGAGTACCGACGAGCGCCCATCCCGGGTGGTGGAGTCCTGCTCGTGGCAGTCTCGGATCCGGTGCTGGACCGGCCCCTCGGCACACTCGTTGCCGCGTGGGCCGACTGCTACGGCTTCGAAGTCGAGTTCATCCATGTGGACGAAACCGCGACCGTGACCTCCATTGTTACTGCTGGTGCCTACCAGGAAAACCGACGGCGGATAAAGGAGTCCGAGCGGTTGGCCACTGAGGTCAGCGAACTGATCGGGTCCCCCGTCGAATTCACCCGAGTGGCTGACCACGATGCGGCGCGCGGCATTATCAGCCGCGCCGAACAGGAAGATGTCGCACTGATCGTGATGAGTAGTCACACAAGGTCCGCGCTGGCTCAAGCGGCCCTCGGTTCGATTGCCATCGAAGTGCTGAACCATGCACCGTGCGGCGTCTTGTTGCTTCGCCCCGAGAGTCAGCTTCGACAATCTGTTGACCCCACGCAGCGTCAATCGTCAGCAAGCGCACCGGTCGGCCGGGAGGTTGGGACCTAGGTCCCTGACAGCTTCGAGTCCAAGCTGCGATGGTGGACAACGTGGAACCGCAACGCATCGTCGTCCCCATCGATCCGACGAGCACAACAGCCAATCGTGCGATCCCCGTCGCGGTGGCTGCCGCAAAGCTTTTCGGCTGTGCAATCGAACTCCTGCAGTGTGTCGAGGATCCGCATCAGGTGAGTGCCGCTCAGCGAGACCTCGAACCGCTCCGATCCACGATCCGTTTGGAGCATCCAGACGTGGTGGTGCGATCAAGCACCATTGTGAACCCAAACGCCCCCGAGGAAATCGTCCGCGCAGTACAACCAGGGCACCTTCCTGTCATCGCCACGCGTGCTCAGGCACTGACATTGCGTCACTACATCGGCTCCGCTGCTGAGAAGGTTGTCGCTCAGTCGGGACGCCCGGTGCTTCTTGTCGGGCCCGCCGCCGATGCGGACGACGCAATGCAGGTCTCGGGTGTGATCGCGGGCGTTGCGCCGCAGACCGGCCTGCTCGATACCGACACCCTCGACCTCATCTTGCTGGCGCAACATTGGGCCCGACAATTGGCGGTACCGCTGCAGCTCGTTACTGTCGTTTCGGACGATGACCAGGTCATAGCGGCCCAACAGTGGTTGAACGACGTCGTCGCCCGATTCCTCCTTCCCGGCCAGGAGGCCGACGTTCGAGTCCTTCGCTCATCGCAGCCCGCCGATGCGATCTGTCGCATTGGAGCTGAGGCCCTGATCGTGATGAGTAGCCATGCGAGAGCTGGGCTTGCCCGCTTCACGCTCGGAAGCGTCACAACGAACGTGGTACGGCACGCGACGCGAGCAGTTCTTGTCGCCCACCGGGAGACATCTCAACATCAACCGACAGCCCCAACCGGGCTTGAGCATGCCCCCTCATCGCAGTGACTCGAGGAACTACACTTGGTACAGCAGCGCTACGAACGAGAGGGTCCAACACATGGCTGACGCAGCAGATCACCCAATCAGAGTCTTCCTCGTGGACGACCACGAGGTCGTGCGACAGGGTGTGGCCGCTTTGATCAACAATGAAGAAGATCTCACAGTCGTCGGTCAATGGGATCGGGCACAGGGAGGCCTGAAGGCCATTCGAGAAGCCGCTCCAGATGTTGCAGTGCTCGATGTCCGGCTTGGCGACGGCAGCGGAATTGAATTGTGCCGAGATGTCCGATCCGAACTCCCGGATGTCGCCTGCCTGATCTTCACGTCCTTCGCTGACGACCACGCGATGGTCGACGCCCGCATGGCCGGGGCAGCCGGCTACGCACTCAAACAGATACGAAGCAACGCGCTTTTGACATCGATCAGAAAGGTCGCCTCGGGCGCACAATTGTTGGACGCTGCCGAGGTTCGTCTGGCCATGCAACGTCTCAAAGACGGTGACGCTGGCCGCTTGGAGCACCTCACTGCCCAGGAAACTCGGATCTTTGAGCTGATCGGCGAGGGTTTGTCGAACCGTCAGATCGCCGAGTCCATGTTCCTCGCGGAGAAGACGGTGAAGAACTACGTTTCCAACCTCTTCGCGAAGCTCGGCATGACACGACGCACCGAAGCGGCCGCTTACGCTGCCCGACTCGACGAACGACACAAGAATCGCTTCTCCTGAAGTGCAGGCGGGCCCGTGATCGACAATGAAGAACTCGGTGTTGCGCCGCTGCCGCCGGCCGCCCTCGCGGTGTTGGAAGCATCAGCTGATGGTGTCCTTATCGTCGATGGCGCAGCCTCTATAGCCTTCGCGTCGAGCACTGCCGGGCAACTCTTCGGCTACACCGTCGAGGAGCTCGTTGGTCAGCAAGTTCACCAACTGGTGCCGACCAACGCTCAGAAGATTCACCGCTCCCACACCACACGCTATATTTCCCGACCTGAACGCCGACTGATGGGTGAACAGGCCGCCGAACTTGCCGGGCGCCGCAAGGACGGATCAGAGTTTCCGGTTGAGATCAGCCTCAGCCCCTTTGATCACGAGGGCAGGCAGTTCATCATTGCATCGGTGCGGGACATTTCCCGTCGCCGTCGCCTCGAAGACGACGCACGGGCAATCCAGCAATCCCTCGACAAAGTAGCCGACGCGACGATCCTCTTTGACGCTGAAACAATTGAAATACTGCACGTGAACGAAGGAGCGGTTGCCCAAAGCGGATACTCCCGAGAGGCACTACTGACAGGAATGTCCCCCACCCATTTCCTCCCCGACCTGCAACCCGATTTTGATGAACTTCTTGGCGACATCGTCAGCAGGCAACGCGACTCCATTCAGGTCGAAACAACTCTGCGAAGACGGGATGGGACCGACCTGATTGTCGATCTGTCCATGCAGATGCCTGAAGCGGCAATATTGGGTGGACGTCGATGTGTGATGGCCATCGCCCATGACGTCACCGGACGCAAAGCGATCGAAACACGAATTGCCACCAGTGAACGCTTCTTCCGGGAAACCTTCAAAAACGCTCCGGTTCCCGTGTTCATTCTTGATATGGCCGATCCCAGCGACCGCACATTCGTCGAGGTCAATCGGGCCACCGAAAAGTTCCTCGGCTACACCGAAGACGAGCTGGTGGGCTCATCTATCAGTGAGTACCTCCGACCAGGCTTCAGTCCAGACAGAGAGGGATTCATCGCTTCAGCCCAGGAGGACACGTACCAACGGGAACTTTCATTCGTCACCCGTGACGGCACCACCGCCTGGGGGAATCTCACGGCGCGGCGCATCGATGTCAACGACTCTCCAGTCCGCCTCGTGCATCTTGAGGACATCACCCGGCGAGTCGAAGCCGAAAGTGAGCGGGATCGCCGCGAAACACAACTCGAACTGTTGGCCGACATCCGACGCCAGGTCATGAGTGACGAGCCACTTGAGGTGGTGTTGGCCAACATCTGCAAGGCCGGATGTCGCGTCCTTGATGCCGCTGCAGTAACAATCGCCCTGCCCCGCAACGAGGACGAACTGGACCTCGTCGCGGTCGCCACCGCCGATGGTCGAACGCCGGAACGCCGATCGGTTCCGATCGACGACAGTTTCATCGGTGAGGTGTTCCGTTCATGGTCCCGGGCGCACTCCAGTGAGAGTTCAGCCATTGGTGTCGTCGGGGAACGGGTTGCCGAACCCATGATCAGCGCCGACGGCAGGATCGAAGGAGTAATGGTTGCCGCCCCGATGGCTGCGGCCCAGATCTTCACCCCACCCGACCTCGACGCCATTGCGGCCATTGCGACTGAAGCGGCAGTGGCAGTGGAACTCGATCGGGCCCGCGCCGAGCGTCGAAGCCTGATGGTGATACAGGACCGCGAACGTATCGCCCGAGAACTCCACGACGTGGTCATACAGCGGCTGTTTGCAGCGGGGATGGGATTGCAGGCCGCTTTGGGCAGCGATCGCCTGGAGGCCCGAGCCCTTCAGACCATCCACGAACTCGACGACACCATCCGGTCCGTCCGCGACTCCGTCTTTCGGCTTGCCAGCTCACCGAAGAGCTCACTCGAGGAAGAACTCGAGGCTGTCGTCGATCGCTTCAGATCCGACATGGTCCGAGTTTCTCTGTCCGTTCACGGCAGCACGGATTGGATCGCCAAATCCTGCGCTCAGCATGTCGGACCGGTTATCAATGAACTCGTGGCAAATGCGATCCGCCACGGTGACGCCAAGCGGATTGACATCGACCTCACCATTGATCGCGATGAACGGGTGACGGTTCGGGTGGAGGACGATGGAAGTGGTCTCGAAGATACGCCGACATCTGGTGGGTTCGGCATCGGAAATCTCACCGAACGGGCCTATTCACTCAACGGATCGTTTCAGTTGATGCCGGGAGCCGTCGAGGGAGCCGTCGCCATTTGGTCGGCTCCACTCACCGCGCCGAAAGACTGACGTTCGCCGCTGTCGCAGGACCAGTCATTGCAACGCCGCTCGACAGAGGACCTTGGACTCTGCTGGAGACTGCAATCAACCCCGAAGATCGGGAGGACCGCACCGACCGAGGAAAGTGTCTTGAAGTTGTTCACCCCCAGCGCAAATGTGGATGTCACATCCCCTTTCACCATGGCGTCCACACGCGACCGCACCGCAGAACTCAGCGTGGCCTGAGCCCGCATGTCCGCCGACACTCGACCCATTCCCGCCCCGTCGTCGTCTGACCGCAACGACGAAACCCTCAGCCGCACGCTGACCCTGCCATGGCTTGTGTTTTACGGTCTCGGCGTCACCGTAGGAGCTGGCATCTTCGCGCTTGTGGGTGAGATCACCGGCGTGAGCGGCCGGAATGCGCCACTTGCCTTCATGGTCGCTGGCAGCATCGCTGCAATCACCGCGCTCTGCTACACCCGTCTGATCGCCCTGTACCCCCGGGCCGGAGGCGAAGCGGTCTATGCCAACAAGGGTCTGGGACACCTCGCAGGTCGCGCAGCCGGGTTGGGCGTTGTCGTCACCGGCACCATCTCCAGCGCCGTGGTTGCCCTTGCGTTTGCAGGCTACGTGCGTTCGCTCATCGAGCTACCTGAGAGTCTGGTCGTCCTGGCCGTAGTTGTTGCGCTCGGACTGGTCGCCATTCGAGGCATTCGCGAGAGTGTGATCCTTGCAGCCGTTGTGACCATTGTGGAGGTAGGCACGCTTGTCGTCGTTCTTGCCTATGGCTTTCCGCTACTCGTGGATCTGCGTGCAGTCGCTGAGACGTTCACCCCCATGGACGACGGCACCGGTCTTGGACCGATCCTGGCAGGTGCGGTGATCGCGTTCTTCGCATTCGTCGGCTTCGAGGACATCGCCAACATGGCCGAGGAGACCATCGATCCGAAAAAGACCGCTCCACGGGCGATGATCATCACGCTTGCGGTGACAATGATCCTGTACGTCTTGTTGGCAACCGTCGCTGTTCTGATCCCGGAGTCGTCCGGACTGAGCGAATCCGATGCTCCCATGTCAACCCTGTTCGAAGCCGTGAGTGGGCATGACGGACGAGTCGTCTCGGTCATCGCCGTGATTGCCATGATCAACGGCATTCTGGTGCAGATCGTTATGGCATCGCGCGTTCTGTTCGGCATGGCACGGGAGGACCTGATGCCGGCGTTCCTGGCCTCGGTGGATGCAAACCGCCAGACGCCGGTTCGCGCCACGGTCGTCATCGTCATCGCAATCACAACGCTCGCCCTCTTCTTCCCTCTGGTGGGTCTCGCCCGCGCCACCAGTCTTGTGACGCTCGGGGTTTTCACGCTCGTCGATCTGTCCCTGTTCGCAATCGGGACGAAGGATCCATCGCTCGGCATTGGTCGGTGGCGCTGGTTGGGCCTGTTCGGCGCGCTGCTCGCAACTGGACTGGCCATGTGGGAGCTGTTCGGATAACCCCGTTGTGGCGGGCCGAAGGGACCTTGGCCCCTTGTCGTCTGCGTTGCTGAAAAGGTCTCATCGACGCATGACCATTGAATCATCCACAAGTGTCAGCGCCATCGAAACTCACATCTCAGAGGTGTTCCTCGGTTCCGATCGCGTCTACAAGCGATTGAAGGCCGTATCGCTGCCGTTCGTTGACCTCACCACACCAGCGCTTCGTTGTGAGGCGGCCGCCGAGGAATTCGCTCAGAACCAGGCAATCTCACCGAACGTCTACCTCGCACTCGCAGACGTCGTCGAGAACGGAGAAGTAACTGAACGACTGATCGTGATGCGCCGACTCCCTGCAGAAGCCGAACTGAGTCAAGTGCTGGCTCGGCCCGGCGGCGAGACGAACCTGCGAGCAGTTGCGCGTCGCATCGCCCGGCTCCACATGGACGCACCTGCGCAACACGCCGAGGCTGCATCAGCCGCATCTGCTGAAGCCATCTCGCGCAACTGGGAGAACAACTTCGACGCTCTCGAACCTTCGGTTGGAAGCCTCATCGACCCGGCAACGCACAACCGCATCAAAACTCTCGCTCGCCGATGGATCGAGGGACGCTCGCAGCTTTTTGACGATCGGATCGCCGCCGGCTGGGTCCGCCTGGGGCACGGCGATCTGCGAGCCGAACACATCTACGCCACCAGCGATGGAGTGGAGCTGATCGACTGTGTCGCCTTCGACGAGCAACTCCGGATCGCAGACGTACTGTGTGACGTGGCGTTCCTCGCCATGGACCTGGAACGCCTCGTAGGCCCGCACGCCTCCCAGTTGCTTGTACAAACCTGGGCCGAATTCACCGGCGAGAGTCACCCCTCATCCCTGGCCCACTTCTACGTCGCGTACAGGGCTCATGTCCGGGCCAAGATCGCGGCGATGAGGGCAAGGCAGGGCGACTCTCTGGCGGGCGGAGAAGCCGGGCGTTATCTTGCTCTGTGCCTACGCCACCTCGAGCTTGCGAGCATCCGGGTGGTCATGGTCGGTGGCGGCCCGGGAACCGGCAAAAGCACCGTGGCCGAACATGTCGCCCGATCGTTGGGGGCCAGTTGGGTGCGGGCCGACGAAGTCCGCAAAGATCTCGCGGGAATCGGACACGGCGAGCACGCCTTCGCCGAACCCGGCGAAGGCATCTACACCGCCGCCATGACGTCGAAGACCCAACAGCAGATGCGGCGCGAAGCTGAGGAGTTGATCAAGCGCGGGGTCAGCGTCGTTCTGGACTCCACCTGGTCGTCAGAAGAACACCGCACGGCTATCCGTGACCTTGTCAACACTGCCCAGGTGGAGCTGACCGAGCTTCTCTGTGAACTGGATCCGGCGACCGCCCGAGAACGAATCGCGCGACGCTTGTCCTCTTTCCATGAACCGTCTGATGCCACGCCGGACCTTGTCGACTACGTCGCCCAGCGGTTCGACCCCTGGCCTGAAGCAATCACCATCGACACGGCAAACAGCGTGGCGTCCAGCACGCAGGCCGCGCTCAACGCGGTTCTGTGCATCCGACCTCCTCTTGTCGAGACACACGTTCGCGTCCACGAAACCCTCGAAATGCCGAGTCTGCGTGAGTTTCTGCTCGTCGTTGGATCGTTTGGAGACGACGATCCCTCTTCGGCATTCGACGTCTTCTCCCGACACAGCTGACAGGTGGCCGGGAACGCGGGGACCCTGCCGTTTCGAAAAAGGTGACCTTGGACCCTCACCAGAAACAGCCCCCTGCCCGACAGTTGAGGACAGCAATTCTGTTCGAACAAAGGAGAATGCCATGACCTTCATCGTCGTTGGACTCGATGGATCGTCCACGTCCCGGAAAGCGTTTCACGAAGCGATTCGTCAGGCGACCTGGCGCAACGCAAAAGTGCTGGCACTGCACGTGGTTCACTACCCCTACGGGGTGGGTTACCCCGACCTCAGCGTCGACTGGGACTTCATGGACACCGCCGGCGAGGCGCTACTCAGCCGTGAGATCGCCGACCTCGAGGAGCTGTACGACGGTAGCTTTCCAGTGCAAGTCGACGCCAGGTTGGCGACCGGCCACTGCGGTGTCGAGATGATGAAGGCCGCCAAGGGCGCTGACGGAGAAGATGGCGCAGCACTCATCGTGTTGGGCTCACGCGGCTACGGAAGCATGCGGGGGTTGCTCCTCGGTTCTGTCACCACATACGCCGTGCATCACCTCACTTGTCCGGTCCTGGTGGTTCCCGCTGATGAAGACGAGGCATCGGCAAGCGGCTGATCTCAACATCGGTCGCATGCGGACCTTTGACCCTGTTCGCCTGGGTCGGTATTTGGGACGCTGGCGACGCACAACCGACCGTAACGAAGAAAAGAGCCGGACGAATGCAGGTCACTCACGACGAGAGGGCGGAAACCGCCGAGCAACCTGATGCCGCATGGGACTCAGCCCACACGATCATCATGCCGATGGCCTCGGCAACCGATGCCGAGCGCACCATCCCAACCACCGCATGGTTCGCTCGCCAACTGGGACGACCAGTGGAGATTGTCTCAGTGGTCGGCACCGACTTCAACCTCGCCGAGGCAACGAAAGAACTCGCGACAGCCACCGATGCTCTCAGAGATGCTTCGCCGTTTCCTGTGCGAGGGCGACTGGTCGTGTCCGATGAACCGGCCATCGAAGTGTTGGAGGCGTGCCAAGACCATCTCGTCGTAATGTCGACCTCCGCCTCCACGTTCCGCAATGGCCACTATGTCGGGTCCCACGCCTCATCGCTTCTGAGCAGATCCACGCAGCCAGTTATTGCTATAGGGCCTGCCGCCGATCCGAATCAGGGCCCCGAGGTCCGCTCCATGGTTCTGGCCCTTTCCGGCGAACCCGAGAGCCTGGTCGCGTTGCCAGTTGCGAGACAACTGGCCGGCACGCTCAACTTCGATGTGCAGGTTATGCACGTGGCCGAATCAGCCGAGGACCAGATCCTGGTCAACTCCGAAGGCGAAGCCCGCCTGTGGTTCCCAGACAGCCTGCACACCTCCGTCGTGGTTGAACTCGAAGACGGTCCGAGCGTGGAGGAAGCTCTCACCGAAACGACGCGGAATGCGCTTCTCGTCATGGGCACCCACGCCCGGTGCGGCTTGGCACGGATCGCTGAGGGCAGCATTGCGTTCGACGTTGTCGAGAAGGCCCATGGGCCGGTCATGCTCATAGGGCCACACGTGGGTGAGATGCCGTCCCATCACGACGAGTTCGAACCCGTCGGCACGCTTGCCACCACAAGCACTCCAGAAGCAGCCGCCTCCGCGGTCCAAGGCCACGAAGGCCTTATCGACGAAGTCACGTATCGTCCGGCGGTGAAGGCCGTGCGCCCGGAGTACGTGCTTGTACTCGATGGCTCCACCCGAGCCGGCCAAGCAATCCCATCGGCAGTCGCCACCGCAGCGCGACACAAACGTGACCTATCCGTCCTCGGCATCGCTACAGCTGAGGATGCTGCCGAAATCCGGGCAACCATCAACGAGCAAATGGCTGCTTCGCAGTGCTTCGATACTCCGACTCGCATCATCGATCCCAGCCACGCTGAC
>ENA-ORXR01004842-ORXR01004842.1-marine-metagenome-genome-assembly--contig:-NODE-4842-length-11037-cov-25.398723_pt1 | contig 11037 bp, 7 predicted proteins | sample MGYA00237866_ERZ511479 | MGnify/ENA metagenome assembly ERZ511479 | reverse complement strand
AATTTATGGCTTATCATTCCGCTGTGTGTTTCAATGCAAGCGATTCGTCGGACGAGTTTTTTTATCGGATAGATTTAGGTTTTCGGAAATAATATTTGTATCTTGTGTGAGTATTAACTTGAATACAACTACCTGTATTTTAACCAAATACTTCCCAAAACTTTAAAACTATGAAAAAATATCTCCTTGTATTATTAACGTTGAGTAGTTTCTTTTTTGTGAAATCTTATGCTCAACATACTGCCCTCGCTTCCAACGAGCTATCCTTTGATGAAGATGCCATGAACTGGCAACTATCCTATGATTTTATGGGAATTAACACGGCGGCAAGGCAGGCTACTTGTACAAGTCCGGATTTTACGGATCCGGTCATTTTCTGTCCACAGGATGTATTCGTACAAGCCACAAATGCTGCTAATTGTGGGATGCTTGTATCTTATTCTTTGCCTTCGGTCAGTGATAATTGTCCTTCCGGCTTATCAGTTCAGTGTAGCCCGTCATCATGGAGTTTTTTCTCAGTAGGAACGACCACCGTTATTTGTACTGCAACCGATGCCTCCAATAATAGTTCAGCTTGTACGTTTGATGTAGTCGTAACTGAAAATATACCTCCGACCATAGTCTGTCCACAAGATTTGTTTATACAAGCCACCAATAGCTGTGGAATACGTTTAGATTATTCTCCCTTTTGGTTTTTGGTCGACGACAATTGCTATGATTTTTCATTAGAATGTTATCCATCATCAGGCAGTTTCTTTCCCTACGGAACAACTACAGTAAATTGTGTAAATACTGATGTATCCAATAATACCGCCAACTGTTCATTTGATGTAACCATATCAGGAAATATACCGCCGGTCATTAGCTGTCCGCCGGATATATTTGCACAAGCCACAAATACGAGCAACTGCGGAACGGTTGTAGATTATCCTTACCCTTCGGTCAATTGTCCGGGCGTAGCGATACAGTGCAATCCGCCACCAACGAGTTTTTTCTCCTTAGGGACCACCACCGTTACCTGTACCGCAACGGATGGGTCAAATAATACCGATGTCTGTACATTTGATATAGTGGTATCAGACAATGAACCTCCACTTATTATCTGTCCGAATGATGTCGTGGCACAGCCGGACCCCAATACCTGCACAGCCGTAGTAACCTGAACTAACCCCATCGTTCAGGATAATTGTAGTAATAACATTATAACCTTCTGCCAACCGCCATCAGGTAGTACTTTTCCCGTCGGCACACACACAATATTTTGTATAGCTTATGAGGATGGTTTTATTCTAGGTCCTAGCTGTACATTCGACATATTGATTACAGATGATTGTTTTGCCAATTGCCCACAAGATATTCTTTTGAGTAATACAACAGTGATGGGTCTCCATCAGGCTCAAAATTCGGTCACTGCCATCAATGTCACTACCGGAACAAATACAACTTTTAAAGCCGGAAATATTATACAACTCTTCAATGGATTTACCGCACCTGCGAATGAAGATTTTTCGGGAGAAATAGAAGACTGTATTACTAATTTCGGAACTGATGGAGACCAAAATTAGTGCGAAGTTATTTGTATTTGTCTTATTGGTTATCACGCCCGTTTTTCATCTGACTACGGTGCCGGATATTGCCTTGTTGCCTCGCTTCGTTTGTTGGTCGGTTACGCTGCTGTTTGGTACATTTTTATTTGTAAAAACGAAATCGCAAACGAACGCTCTCATTCTACCGGATATCGTCTTTTTGCTGTACTATCTCCTTACAGGACTTTCTTTGTTCTGGGCTTTGAATACGGCTAATGCTGTTTTTGAAATACAGAAAGTCTTTGCTGCCTTTGTCACCTATCTATTCCTCCGAATTTTATTGCTACGAACCGAAGGTAAAATCATTCCTTTTATATTGCGGTGTAATCTGATATTGACAGCACTCATATTGGTGGTGGTATTTTTACAGATTATTACGCATGAACATTTTGGCAGACTCATTTTTAAAGGATTCAAAAAGGTTGAAGGCTTTTCCGCTCAACGAAATTTGCTGTGTTCTTTCCTGTATCTGACGCTAGTTTTTAATGTTTTGAGGATTATTTATAGTAAAAGTAAAAAATGGCGATTGGTTTATTTATTCCCGATAATCATTCAAATATTGATAATATTACTGTTTCAGGTGCGGGCGGTTTATATGGCATTATTTGTTTCCGGTGTATGTTTTTTGATTGGTTTTCAATTCGTTACAAAATATTTCAACTTAAAAAGAGCCATTATTTTTGCAGGAATATTGTTTTTGTTGGCAGGAGGTGTATTGGCAAGGCTTGTACTGGTGGATGATGATTTTAAAGTGTATTTGGAAAAAATAAATGTCACGGAGTATCGTCAATCCAAGACCGGCAAGGAGCGCATCAGGATGTGGAAGCGAAGCACGCAGATAATTGGTGAACGCGCATTGACAGGCGTAGGCGCGGGAAATTGGGCAATTTTTTATCCTAATGAAGATACAAAAGTCCGTGTTGAGTTCAAGAAATTTACCTTCTTCCAACGTCCGCATAATGATTTTATTTGGGTGTTTTCCGAAATCGGAATAGTGGGCGGTTTGGCTTATTTGGCTTTGTTTGTATTCGTAATAATTGCGGCATTTCAATTCATTATCAAAAAAGAAAATACGGATGAACGGCTCAAAATTTTGGTGTTATTCTGTGGTTTGCTTGGTTACATTATTATTGCCAATTTCAGTTTTCCGAAAGAACGTATCGAACATCAGATTTGGTTGGTTTTGATATTGAGTATGCTGGTGTATTATCTGCATGATTATTTTAAAAATAAACCAGCATTATCATTATCAAAAATAAATAATGGTGTATGGATTGGGTTGTTATTGGTAGGACTTTGTTTTAATTTGCTTATCGGATATTATCGCTATCAAGGCGAAAAGGTAATGAAATTGGTGTATGCCAACAGCTTATCATTAGCAGACAAAAAACAAATGCTTGATAACGCACAATCTTATTTTTACCAATCCGACCACGTGGGGTTTCCGCTTTTTTGGCATCAGGGCATGACTGCCAATGCTGTGTCGCAATCGGCAGAGGCACTCGAATATTTCATCAAAGCCTACGAACTTCATCCGAATAATTTCAGGATTTTGAATGATTTGGCAGCCGCTTATAATGTGGCGGGGAATTATGATGAAGCTATTCGGCATTTTGAAAATGCCCACAAACTTTATCCTGAAGGACAAGCTACGATATACAATTTGGCTATTTTACATTATCGGCTCAAATCTTATGCTGTGGCTATAGATTGGGCTGAAAAGCTGTCCGAAGATTATCCGCGAAAGGGTGAATTAATTGAGGAAATAAGGGGGAAATAAACTTTGTTTTGAATTTATCGAAAAATTACAGCATGTTTGAATCTGCGAACCAAAAGGTCTTGCTGAATTTATTTGAGTGTGTCACAAATCGGTGGTCAGTTCGCAAAAAATAACAAACCCAAAAGCAACCGTCATTCTGAAATAAATTCAGAATGACGGTTGCTTTTTTAGGTTTTTGAAGGGGAATTTTTTTGATGCTTATAAGCAACATTCGATATTTGAGTCTTAATTAGCGGAAAAGCAGGGCGGTAGGTGAAGTAAAATTGGAGTTAGGATGATGTTGAATATTTCTTTTTTTGTGGAAATGAAAGGCTACTGCCTGAATGTGGTGCTAATGGTCTTGTCTTGTGCTTTTTAGGAAAAGGTCAGGGGCAAACTTTTTTCCATAAAAAAAATAAAAAATCGCGTTTGTACCGCGTTTGTTTTGAAAGTTAGAGCGTGTTTAAAAAAGGTCTTTTGACAATTTTTGCATTTGGAATAAAAAAAAAGATTTGTGCATTGCGTGTTCCTCCCCCCAGCCCCCTCCAAAGGGGGAGATTCTTCGCTTCGCGAAGAACTATTCGCGTTAGTCTCCCCCTTTGGAGGGGGCTGGGGGGAGGAAAAACTTGAAAAAATAATATTCAATAATTTTCCCAGTTAATAATAGACTTTATTTAGAAAAATTTTGTATGCAGCTAACTTTGTCAAAAAACCCAAAAAACATTAAACATGCTCTAACTTATCTTTTTCTACCAATCGCCATCTTCTTCGTAAATCGGATTGTCGCGTTCGGCGTTTTTCTCACCTTTTTTCACGCGATTTTTGTAGCGTTTTTTGAGTCGTTCTTTTTCTTTCTTGATGTCTTCAAGAATTTGTTCTGCGGTGCGAACGCCCTCTTCTGTGGGCGTGTCGTCGGTATTGTCAATCGTGGAAGTAACGGTTTTGCCTTCGGCGGCGCGGCGTGCTGCGCGTTCTTTGGCAAGCTGGGCTTCGAGCGCAGCTTTTTGTCGTTTGATGGTTTCGATTTCCGAATTGGTCGTTGTGGTGCTAGGTTCAACTACTTTTTCAACGATGACGGGAGCGACGGGTTTGCTCATGTTTTCGAGTCGTTCTTCCGCAGCGCGGCGGGCTGCTCGCTCGGCTTCGAGTTCTGCTTTTAGTTGTTGTACCGTTTTTTGAGCCGTCGTGGTTTCGACAACTCTGGTGGTTTCGACTTGCACGGGAGTGGTGGCTGATTGAGCAGCTTTGAGGTCGGTTTCGGCTTGAATGCGATTTTGCTTTTCGATTTCAAGCTGACGAGCAAGTTCTTCGGAACGACGCTCGGCTGCTGCTCTTACTTCTTGTATCTCTCTATCACTCATGGCTGGTGCAACGGGTGTTTCTACCTCTACTGAAGGCACGGGAATTTCCTCTGTTAGGGTTTGCTCTACGACTTCATCGACACTTGGCGTAGTCGTTTCGACTTTCTCTGTTATGGTTTCGGTGGTTGTTTTGGCAGCTTCTGCCGCTTCTATGGCAGCGAGTCGTTCGGCTTCGCGTTTCGCGGCTTCTTGTGCGAGTCGCTCAAATTCAGCAGCTTCGCGTTCGGCTTTTCGTTTTGCACGACGCTCGGCGCGAGTCAGTGTAGGTTCGGTTGTTTCGACAACTTCTTTTATGATAGTTTCTTCCTCTGTCATTTCCGACTGCGGTTCGGGAACAATCGTTTCGACAATTTCTTCCTGCACTTCTATGACGGGAGGTGTTTCGGAAACTTCCTCTACGATAGTTTCTTCAACAGTTTCAAGTTGAGGCGTCGGAGGGATGGTTTCTACGACCTCTTCTACGATGGTTTCGGTCGTTGTTTTGGCAGCTTCTGCCGCTTCTATTTCAGCAAGGCGGTCAGCCTCGCGTTTTGCAGCTTCTTGTGCGAGTCGGTCTAGCTCGGCGCGTCTGCGTTCGGCTTGACGTTGGTCACGACGCTGGGCGCGGGTGAGTTGTGTTGAGGGTGTGGTAATATTTTCTTCTAACTCCGCTGCTTGTTGTGCTATGACTTCTTCTGCCGTTGGCATTTCATTTTCCACGACTTCTTCTACGATTTCTGGTTCGGGAGTGGGAGGAATTGTTTCTATGACTTCTTCTACGATAGTTTCGGTGGTTGTTTTGGCAGCTTCCGCCGCTGCTATCTCAGCGATGCGAATGGCTTCGCGTTCTTTTGCTTCTTGTTCGAGTTGGGCAATTCGCGCGGCTTCACGCGCAGCTCTTCGTTCTGCACGGCGGTCAGCGAGAGAAGGTTCTGTGGGAGTAGGTGTTTCTACGACCTCTTCTATAATTTCTTCCTGAACTTCCATCGTCGGCTGCGTTTCTACAACCTCTTCTATAATTTCCGGTTCGGGAGTAGGAGGAATCGTTTCTACGACTTCTTCTACGATAGTTTCGGTGGTTGTTTTGGCAGCTTCCGCCGCCTCTATTGCAGCGATTCTATCTGCTTCACGTTGGGCGGCTTGTTGTTGTAATCGAGCAGTTTCGGCAGCTTTGCGTTCGGCTCTGCGTTGTGCACGTTTATCTGCACGGCTGAGTTCTACGGTTTGTTGTTGCATTGAAGTGGTGGTTTCACTAACGACTTCTTCCACTTCTTGTACTACTTCTTCAACAATTTCCGGTTCAGGTTCGGGAATATTTGTCGTGGTTTCTTGAGTTGGTGTTTTGATTTCATCTTTAACTTGTGCCAATCTATTCGGGGAAAGTATGCTGCTGCGTACTTGGGTTTCGGGTATTTCTTTGACAACTGTTTCTGTTACAATTTCTTCAACCTCTTGTGTCTGTAAAGCAGCGATTCTATCTGCTTCACGTTGGGCGGCTTCTTGTTGTAATCGAGCTGTTTCGGCAGCTTCGCGTTCGGCTTTGCGTTGTGCGCGAACTTGTGCGCGGGTAAGTTTTGACTCCGCAGGTGTGGTTGCTTCTGCTATTGCTGCTTCTTGTTGAGCAATGACCTCTTCTGCTGTTGGTGCTTCAACCTCTGCTGTTTCCTCCATAACGGGTTGAGGTTCAGGAGTCGTTTCTTCGATTGTTTCCTCAACTTCCGTCATAGCGACGGTTTCTGTTACTTCTGTTGCTCCCTGAACGATTGGGTCAGTGGCACGGGCGGCATCTAAAAGGGCAACTTTTTCTTCTACACGTGTCACGCTTTTACGTGCGGCAGTGAGGGCTGAAAGTGCAGCGAGTATATTGTCATCGCTGTCTTTTTTCATGGCTTTTTCGACGGCTTTTTTAGCTTTTGTAATTTTACTTGCAGCTACACGATGGTATCTGAGTGCTTCGCGTTCTGCTTGCGAAACGGCTTCGGAAGGGATACCATCGAACACTTGTATGTTTGGCAGACTGGATTGAATTTCGTTGAGTTGAGTGACCAAGTCGTCATTTTCTCCGTCTGCGGAGGTTAGTGGTATTGATTCTTCGATAGGAGCAGGCGAGGTTGCGACTGCTTTTTGGCGAGCTTTTTCGGCGTCCATTTCTGCTTGTCGTGCCTGCTCTGCGGCTACGGCGGCAGCGCGTTCTTCTTCGCGTTTTTTAGCTTCGGCTTCAGCAGCTATGCGTCCTGCTTCTTCTTTGGCTTTTCGCGCTGCATCCAGACGTGCTTTTTCAGCTTCCATTTCTTGCTCTGCGGCTAGGGCTGCGACGCGTTCTTCTTCACGCTTCTTGGCTTCGAGTTCAGCGCGTTGGCGGGCGAGTTCGGCTTGACGCTCGGCTTCGAGTTCTTCGGCGTCCATTCGCGCTTTGCGTTCTGCTTCGGCAGTAGCTTTGGCAGCTATACGTGCGGCTTCCTTTTCGGCTTTGCGCTCTGCTTCGAGTACGGCAGCTTTAGTGGCTTCGTCAATTTCTTCAATATCGTCTTGCTGCTTGGCAGTATCCGCTACTTTGATATAGCTGTCACTCTTATCGCGGTATTTTTCAGCTGTTTTGCGGTCACGCACGGCTTTTTTGCGTTCTTTCGCTTTAGCAGCGATTTCTTTTTTGCGTTGTTTCTCCAATTCAGCTTCTACTCTGCGACGCTCTTTTTCTTCTGCTGCTTCTTTTTTGGCAATGTCTTCTGCCGAGAGTTGTTCCATTTCCCGCTCTCCTGCCATTTCTGCTTCCTCTTCTACCACGGGTTCGTCTTCTTCCTCCTCTTCCGGCTCATATGGGTCTAAACCTTCTTTTTCTCTTTTGACCTGTTCCATAATCTTTTCTTGTTCTGCCTTCAATGCTGCCACGGCATCTTTCGCTGCTTTCCGCTGCTCTTTTGCTCTTGTTCTCGCTTCTTTTTTAGCCAATTTTTCTAGACGGGCAGCTTCTCTTTTTTCAGCTTGCTCTTTTAATTTGACAAATTCTTCAGATGGCTTGAGCGTATCCTCTGTAGTGGTGGTATCTTGTGCTTGCATGAACAGAATGGACATACAAAATAACAATGTCAGAATGAATTGTTTCATAGCTACTTTTTATAGTTCTTACAAATTCCAAAAAACAAATTCCTCTCAACTAAGCCGAGACCAAATTTGACATCTTAGAGATTCCGTGAAATTTGTCCCGATAGTTATCGGGATGAAATTTACGGTTTGCTCAAGTTAGCAATGTACAGATAACTTGAGTTGAAGGCAACTTTGCCGACGTTGGGATAAAGTTGAAAATAAATTATATTTTAAAGTATTTTTATGGACACTATTTCCCAACAAGCAAAAATAATCGAATAATATTGAATTTTCAAAATCTTAACAGGTGAATCGACAAGGAAGTGCTCTTTTGTGACGTTAAAAATTGGAGTTTGGAACTTTTTGGCTAATAATAGGGTATATAATTCAAGTTGGAGACAAAATAAAAATCCAAAAAGGAACCATCATTCTGAACTGGGTTTAGAATCTTTTAGGCACAAGAGAGCGATTTTAAACAAAAGTTCCTGTTTTAACATGGTGTCAAGCCATCACATCCCGATAGTTATCGCGGACGCATCAAGTGTGGAATGACGGTTTACTTTTGGAAGTGCGAAGCTACCGCCGACTTGTGACAATTCAGAATGACGGTTTTTTTATTTTTTTTTATTTCATTGATAATATATATGTTTTATGTATCGAGAAATTGGTGGTGTTCGACAAAAATAGGGTGAGCAATTATACGCGAGTCGCAAGGCGAATTCCTTTGCTGAACATGGATATTTGAGTATTAAAACACCCATTTTCACACAAAAACATTCGCCTTGCGACTATTCCCTATTTTACTCGAACACCTCCAAATTCCTAGATGAGCCTGAAAATATGAATGTGAATCAAAATATGAATGAAAAACTAAATATTTAACACCAAACGAAAACGATTTTTCATTGACGTTTTACATTGCCATTTTGATTTTCATCGTTTACCAAACTTATATGCTGCGGTAAGTTGCAGATAAATATTCCGCACGACTCCTTCTGCCAAAGGATAAGTATCTTTGAAGACAGAACGCAAGCCGGATGTGAGTCGCAATTCGTAATTCATCCCAAAATTGGTGCGATAGCGAATACCACCAACGACGCCATAATCCAGTGTGTTGAGATGCTGACTTTCATCAAATATTTGATTTTCGACGGGCAGCGTACCTACACCAATCGTGACATCGCCCGTGGATACTCCCGAAATATCGCCTTCCAGTAAATAGCTGAAATAAGGTCCGAGTGTCACGCCAAATCGTTCGGTAAAATAGAGGTGTCCGAGTATTGGCATTTCTATATAGCGATTGTCAAACTGACCATCTACAAACCCTTGAAATTCAGCGACTATCCACACCATCGTATCCGTACCGGGCGGGTGAAAGAGGTAGTCGTATTCTTCCACTTCAGCCGGTGTACTAAAGGTCGATTTCTTCTGTGTATAATACAGTTCAAGTCCCAAGCGAAATTTGTCATTTAGCTCATATTCGGCGAGTACTCCCGCGATACTTCCTAAGCCGAGTTTGCCCGTAGCACCGTCTTCTATTGGTCCGATGGGTGTTCCTGTGGTGAGTCCCAATTTGATGCCCGTAGATAGTTGGGCTTGTGCTATGTTTAGGGATAGTAAAAATAGGATAAGTAATGTTGCTCTCATGTGTTGCGAGTTGCGGGTTACGAGTAGTGAGTATGCGAGTAGCGAGTTTTTTTTTATTTTGCGTCACAAAATATCCTTAATATAACTCGTCACTCGCATACTCGCTACTTAATTAAAAATTTTCCACTGCTGAGGTCGTGTCCGTTTTCATTTTTCAATAAAAAATAATAGGTGCCGGATTGCCAATTAGCGACATTCAATGGATATATATCTGCTTCAAATTGTAATGTTGTGACTTGTCTGCCCATCGCATCATAAATGAGCAGTCGGGCATTGGGCAGGGCTTTGTCGAGTTGAAAACGGAGGAAATCATCTGCGGGGTTTGGTATGGTGTTGACTTTGATTTCTTGCGTGAGCACATCTGTGATGCCTACGAAATTGATAAGTTTGACTTCATCGAGAAAAAGGCGGCTGCCGATTTGCCCCATATATTCAAAACCTGCTGCGCTACTCGTAAAGGCGATTTCGATACTATCGGGTTGGGTATCGGGAATGTAATAATCCAATTCGAGGTCAAAAAGCGTATATTCATTAGTGGTTTCTGTTTGACGGACTTCTGCATAGGCAATGGTATCTTGTTGTTGGGTCGCAGGATTCCACTTGCGGAGGATGGTGTAAATGCCCATTGAATCGCCATTGACCGGAAAGTACTTATAGTAAAACTGCAGATTGGAAGGTGTGCCTTCGTATGGAACGCCAAATTTGGCACTATTGGCAGGGTCGATTATGTTAATTTCAAAATCTCCCGTCCACAATGCGCCTGCGGTAAAGGTGAAAAAGATGGTTGCCGATTCCATCTTCGCCGCATAATCCCCGGAATAGGCATCCGTTACTTTTTCGACGGGATTGACAGGCGCACCTCCGGCAAAATCAACGGCAGGGTTGGCGGTTTTCCACGGGAAATCAGGTTCTTCATAAAGTCCTGAATCGGAGGTCGTCCATGATTCAAGACCGAGATTGGAGAGGGTATCCTGGGAATAGGCATAACAAAACAAACAGACCAAAAAGCCTGTCAAAAGCACTTTATTCATCATCACTTTAAATGGTTTTCGGTGAAATTGAAAAGGAAGGTTAATTCCGATTCTTTTTCTTTTCTAAAACATAAACAAATGTACAATGTTTGTTATAAAAATAATCAAACCCGTAATCATTTTTTTTTAATAAAATTAAAAATTTGTCCTGCACCCAAACGACGTATAGTGATGTTGTGGTAGAGAAATTTTATACATTTGGTACGATCACCGCTTTCCCACAACCCGCCGACCAATACGCTACCATATATGTAAATGCTGCTATTGATGAATCCGCTATGTTGCAAGTTCACGACATCGCAGGGCGCACTGTCCATACACAAAGTGTTAGTTTGGCAAGTGGGGAGAATTTAATTGAAATGGATTGCAGTACATGGGTTTCAGGACATTATATTATTACAATTGCAGGCGAACAATTGGGGGAAGAAGTTGCAAGATTTGTGGTACGTTAAATTGGGGGTACAAAAATTGTACGATTAGTTTTGTTCATCTAACTTATTAGTCAAGAATTAAAATAGGTGCAGGACAAATTTTTAATCTGCCTCGTACCGACGACTTTAACCGTCGCGGGAAAGTACCGAGCCACTTGA
>ENA-ORXR01004841-ORXR01004841.1-marine-metagenome-genome-assembly--contig:-NODE-4841-length-11037-cov-125.882664_pt1 | contig 11037 bp, 8 predicted proteins | sample MGYA00237866_ERZ511479 | MGnify/ENA metagenome assembly ERZ511479 | reverse complement strand
CTTCCTACGCGGCAACCTGGAAGGTTGCCGAGACTGGACGGCCTGGAAGACCGTCCTACGGTCGCGCGTTCGCTTAGTAGTACTGTCCTTCTAGGCGGTACTGCCTGCCCTTCCTACGCGGCAACCTGGAAGGTTGCCGAGACTGGACGGCCTGGAAGACCGTCCTACGGTCGCGCGTTCGTTAGTAGTACCGTCCTTCTAGGCGGTACTGTCTGCCAGTCTTCCAGACTGGCGGCGCGCATGCGCGCCCGAACTACACGCTCTTGGTGACCACAATCTGCGCGTCCGCCTCCGAACCCGCAGTCGCCGTCAGCAAGATCTTCGTTCCGGGTTTGATATCGGGCAGGCCACGCAAGGGCAGCGTGCCGTCGCCCAAACTCCGAACCCCTCGCACCGGTCGGCCATCCAGCGTCGCGAGACGGACATCGGCGTCGGGCAAGGTGTTCACAATCGGCAGGAGGCAAGTCGGTTTGCGCCCGGTTTGCGCAGCGCTGTTTTCAACCACGCCACCGCCGCGCGGTTCGTCGGCGGGCTGGTCGATCAGGTTGCGCAGGGTCATGCGGATCTGCGGGTCGCTGCCGCGCGGATCGAACTCGGCCGCGAGGATGTTCCAGTTCACCGGGAACTTGTCGATGGGTTCGAGATCGGGGTTTTTATATTTGTTATGGTACAGCGCGAGCACTTCGAGATCGCGTCCGTCGACGTCTTTCATCTCGCGACCAAAGCCTTTGATCACGCTGCGCCCGCCCGAGCGGCCAATCGGGCCGAAGGAACTTTCGAGCACCCGGTGTTCGGTGTTTTTCATCAGGCAGCCAACGTGGACGTCGCCGTACACGCTGACCACGCCTTCGCGCGAACCGAGCAACTCAATCACGCGGTCGGCGCCAGCTTTCACCCAACCAGCGTAGTCAGCGGCGACCCGGTCCTCGTCGGCGAACTTGAAGCCGGTGCGCTCGTCGAGTTTCACGCCGGTCCACACCGTGTGCAGGGCGTTGATCCCAGTCATGCAAATCAGCGGCGAACTGTCGGTTTTGATGGTCTCCTGCAACCACGCAAATTGTTCCTCGCCGAGCAGCGTGCGGGTGGGATCGGTTCGGTCGTAAAGCGGCGCACCGCCAGCTTCGCCCCAGCCCCAGTCCGCCCAAATATTGGTGTCCTGACTCGAACGCCATAAACGCCCATCGCAGACCACAAAGGTGAAATCGCGATTGGGCATTTTCCAAGCGCGCCACTTCTTCGGGTTCTCCAGCGGGTCGGCGGCTTCATTGCCGGTGGTGAGGTGGTCAACGATTTGAAAATTGCGCCGCATGTACTCGGGGTCCTGACCGAGGTTGTCGCGGGTGCGGATGGCGATCTGTTCCGGACCTTTCACGTCGTCCATGCCGTAATCATGGTCGCCGGGATTGATCACGTTCCAGTGGCGCATCATTTGCCAGCGCGAGGTCGGACCGCAAATCGACGTCGTAACGATCTTGTAGGCGTCGTCGGTGGACGGCGGATAAATGTAGAGTTCCATATACCAAACGTCGTCTTCCCAGAGGCAGATCTGAAAATTGAAATCCTCGAAGTAGCGGTACGCCCCCTCGGTCGGCTGGTCGCGGACTTTCCAGTCGTCGGCGCCGCCGAGCATCTTTTTGCTTTCGAGGCTTTGCAAGCCGGAGGTGATCGCATGGCAGGACATGCCGGCGATGCGGTACGGGGCTTGCAGGCGCGGCAGGCGACCGACGTAATCGGCGCGGTTCGGAACGTCGCCGACGAAGCCGGTGCCGGGCCCGGACCCGGCCGAGCCGATCCGCAGGTCGGGGGTGACGTCGACGCCGTCTTTCCAGATCGTATAATAGAGGGTCGCGTCGGCCGGATTGCGCGGCAGGGTGGCGGTGAGGATAGCGGTATTGCTGCGGTAATCGTTGGTGACGATCTTCGCCGAACCCGCCACATCGGTCAGTTCCCAACGCGCTTGTTCGCTATCGGACATACGGATTTCGGCGGTTTCGCCGTCGGAAGCGAACAGGCAAACAAAGCGGACGGTCCAGTCGCCGTCTTCGTTTTGCGTCAGCGTGTCGCCGAGCGCGTAGGCGGTGTAGCAATCGCAGTGGCCGACGTCGCGGGCGGAGATCGTGGCATTATCCTCGTCGGGTTCGACGGCGATGGAGATGTCGAGAATTTCGAAGTCGATGCCGCCGCGCGCGATGATACCGAAGTAGCCGTCAGTCTGGCGACGCGGCACTTTTTCGCGGGTCTGTTTGTGGTCATTGAGTTGGAACTCGATGTTGGCCAAGCCCTTGAGATTGCCGGACACACGGACCTGCATGTCGAAGATGTCGCCTGGGGCGAGCGCGGCCTTGGAGGTGGTCGGCTTGTTCGGGTTTGGGGCGTTGGCGCCCTTGTTGCGTTTGCCTTTCCCTTTGGCAACTTGGTGAAGTTTGCCGCTGTCCTGCCAGACGTGAAGCAGTCCGTTGCTGAGGCGGTCGTAGCCCTCGAGCAAATTCTTGCCGCCGGTGACCAAGCCGAAGTGACCGTAGCCGTCTTGGTGCATTTGCCACGCCGGATTGTCGCGGCTGTCTTCGGCGAGTTCGGGGCGGGCGGCGATATAACGACCGGTGATTTTAATGCGGTAGTTGCCGGTGAGTTTCCAGGCGCGGTTCCACAGAACGCCTTCGGGCAAGGACGGATCGTATTCGACCGGCATCGGTTTGTTTTGGTGGGTTTGGTAATGGTACGGGAAGCCGGTGCGGCGGGCGCGTTCGCCGACGTTTTTGAGGCGGCGACGCAGGGCGCCATTTTTCACCTGCCAGTAGCCCGGGTTCAGGGTTTCCCACTGGCTGCCGTGGTACAGCGAGTCGGCGCGTTCGAAGGTATCTACCGTTTGCCATCGGTTCGCGCCTTGGGCGGAAAGTCCGAGGGGAAAGGAGGCGGCGGTGGCGGCGGTCGAGGCCACTGCGGAGGTTTTAAGAAAGTCGCGGCGGGACTGCTTGGAGGGATCTTTCATGGCGCTTGTATCTACCGGAAAGCACGGGGGTTGGCAATTTTTACCAGCAGATGAGCGGAGGAGATTCCGCTAGCAGGTTCGAGAGATGCTTGCCTCAACCACTGGGTTTTGCATGTTCGCGGCGAATGAAAAAACTCATCCTCGCCACCTTGTTCCTGCCGCTTCTCCTGCTTGCCCCCGCGCAGGAGGACGGCGCCCGCGTCGGAACCATCCGGATCCCAGCGCCAACCCCGGCTGCCCCGACTGTCGGCACGATTCGCATTCCGCCGCCGCAAGAGGTGCCGCCGCAATTTCGTCCGCCCCAATCGCGACCGCTACCTGCACCCGCGCCCGCACCTCAATATCGCCCCGCACCCGCGCCTGCGTACCGCCCGGCCCCAGCGGTCGCGCCCGCACCTCGCGCACCCCGCGCACCCCGCACACCCCGCACACCCCGCACACCGACGCCGGTGGTTGAGGCCCCCGATCCTTTGCTCGAAGCGCCCGACCCGTTGCTCGAAGAACCTGAAGATCCGCTGCTCGCGGGTCCGCCGCCGAACCCGCTCAACATTCAACGGGTGCCTTCGAAGGCGCCGCCGCTGCCGTCCAAAGCGTGGGATTTCGGCATGTGGAACCGCGCAGATAAAATCAATGGCGCGCAGATCGCCGGCCCGCTGCCGTTCGAGAACTACGCGTCTAGCGTCTCCGGACTGCAAATGAGCATCGGCTACGGCAAAGCCGAAAACAACGCGGTCGAAGTGAACGGTGTGCAAGCCGCGCTCGGCATCTCCGGCGTCAACCTGATCCCCCTGCCCTACGGACTTAACGACACCTCCTTCCTCAACGGCATGCAGATCGCCTTCGGCGCGAACGCAGCCGATGGCGGCGGCGGACTCCAGCTTGGCCTGCTGAAAAACTTCGTCGGCCACCAGTCGGGCACCGACAAACCGTTCGGCGGCGTTCAGATCGCGATCAACAACCAGTCCAAGAACACCACCTTCTCCGGCTTGCAGCTCGGCCTGGTGAACACCCACTCGATCGACGAGTTCGATCTCTTCAACCCGCGCCCGATCCGCGACGGCACTAGTATCCCAGCGCACTACCACGGCATCCAATTCGGCTTGGCCAATACCGCCCACGAAATTACCGGCCTGCAAATCGGCCTGCTCAACAACGCGCGGCGTTTGCATGGCGTTCAGATTGGGCTGCTTAACAATACCCACGATCATCAGATTAAGTGGCTGCCGCTGATCAACGCGGGTTTTTAAAAACGCATTAGTTGACCGAGGCTCTAGCGCCCTCCGCTTTTGAGAACCTCCGGATCTCCTTGCAACTGAAGCCAGAGCGGCGGACACCAGTTTCGGACACCAGCATCCGGTATCGCCCGCACGCATCGTCCCATGGAAAGGGAGCATGGGCGTGTCGCCCGTGTTGGAACAGGCGGTCTCTGGCCGCCTGTTCCACCTTCGACTTTCCACTTCTATGCTCTATGACTCCTTCTTTATTCGACGAATCCCAGAGCTGGGCGTGGGATGGATGATAAAACGATCAAAGTGAAGTGGGATGAAGGGTGGCCGGAGACCACCCTTTCCAACACGGGCCACAGCCCCGTGCTACACCAACCGCTTCAACACGGGTCGAAGCCCCGTGCTGCCGCCGTGCTACATTGCCACGACTCTCACCTTTTAAATGTGTAGCCAAAAGCGGACCAACCCGGATGGAGTAGAACAGTCGAGCGATAGAACAATCGATGGCCGCAGGTTAATTTCCATACAAGCGAGGTCAGTCCGACAAAAACACCCGCATCCCGAACCGGATCCATAATGGGATCGTCACCGCGCTGAGTAACGCCGTCGCGAGCACACAGCGCACCGCCGTCTTCACATCGCCGCCATACTGACGCGCCAAGACCACCGGGAACACCGCCGTCGGCATCGCCGCCTGGATCAAAACGACGCGTGTAACCTCATCCGTGAGCGGTAGTAGCCAGACCAAGCCGAGCATGATCAGCGGCAGCAAACCAAGCCGCAGCAGGCAGGCACTGGCGGGAATTTTCAGCTGTTGGGTAAACAGTTCGCGGTTGATCTTGTCGGCCACGAACGCGCCGATGAACAGCAGCGCGACCGGAATACAACAGTCGCCGAGCATCTCGATGCCGCGGGCAAGAAACGGCGGCACGAAGCGGTCGAGTCCAATGAGCGTGAGCCCGATACCGAGCGCGATGGCGAACATCGGCATGTTGATCAAGTTGCGCAGCGACTGCTTGCCGAAGGTGCCGCTCAAGAGAAACAGGCCGACCGTCCACATCATGATTTCGACGCCGACGTTGTGCAGAAACAGTGCGCCGACCGTCGCGTCGCCGAACAAGGTCTCGGCCAGCGGGAAGGCGATGTAGCCATAGTTGAACATACCGGCCGTCACCGCGAAGGTTCCGGCCTCGCCGGCGATGCCGCCGTTGGACGGCGTCCCAAGACCGAGCGCGCGCGCCGCTGCTCGGCAAACGACGTAGCCAATGCCGATCGTCAGCATGCCCATCAACGGCGCTTGGATCAGATTGGCTCGGTCGTCGAGCGCCGGGTTGCCGAGAATCTTCGAGAAGATGAACGCGGGGTAGAAGACCGTCAGAATCAACCGGTTGATGGTGGGATCGAGTTCGGGCTTGAGCACGCCGGTTCGGCGCAAGACGCCGCCAAGCGTGATCACTGCGAACACCCCGAACGAGGCGGTCAGCACCGCGCCGAACCCAGCGGTGGCTACCACGCCACCGCCGAAAAGCTCTGCCAATCGAAACGTCAACGAGTGAGAGCCTCGAGCGCCAGCACCACTGCGACGCGCAGCCGAACGCCGTCGAGCGAGGGCACACGATGCTCCGGAACGCGCGACAGCGAGACCGCGCTCTCCGTGTCGAACGGCACGTGTACGAACAGCGCACGGCGCGACGCTGCGACGAAGTTCAGCGATTGGTAGTAGACGAAATTACACAGGTACGTGCCGGCGTGATAACTGGACGCAGCGGGCACACCGGCAGCACGCATCGACTCGGCCAGCGTCTCGGTATCGACCCGCGTCTCCAACGCCGGTTCGCCATCGAGTTCGTGCCACCGCGCTTGGTCTTCCCCGGGCTTGGGTTCGACACCAAAGCGTACTGCGAGGCGTTCGGGGGAGACGATGCCTGGCTTGGCAGAAAGTCCGAGATTGAGAATCGCGTCCGGACATTGTTCCGCGAGCCATGCCGGATAGCTCGAACGCACCTTGGCAAAATCGACCGGCAAGACCGAACGCACGAACTCGTGGCCGTCGACCTCCAAGCTCTCAGCCAAAGCGCCGCTCGGGTTTACCGGAAATCCTTTGAACGGCTCAAAGCCGGTGATCGCCACGCGCATATTATTTATCGGCGTCGGCCTTCGGCTTTTTGGCTTTCGCTTTCGGTTCGATCTCGAACGCCGTCTCGAACAGTTTGCGCATCTTGCGCCAGGACTGCTTGTCGGCCTTCTTGTTGTACTTCAACGGAATGCCGAACTTCTCGCCTTTCTCCGTCGCGCCGGGATTGGTGAAACCGTGGACCGCGTTCGGGTAGGAGACGAACTCGAAGTCCGCGCCAGCGTCTTTCATCTCGGTCTTCAAGGCGTCAATGTCCTCGGGCTTGATGAAGCCGTCGTCCGCACCGTGGCACACCAGCACGGCGGCTTTGACCGCTCCTTTTTCCGCCCGCGTCTTCGAAGCGAGGCTGCCGTGGAAACTCGCGACCGCGTCGAGGTCCGCTCCCGAACGCGCCATATGCAGCACCACCGCGCCGCCGAAGCAGTAGCCGATCGCGCCGATCTTTTCCGGGTCCACGCCTTCTTGTTTTTTTAAAAAGGTGTGGGCCGCCTCAAAGCGGGCGCGCATATCGGCCATGTTGGCCATGACTTCGCCAGAAAATTTGCCCGCATCCTTCGGGTGGTCGGCGGTTTTGCCGTCGCCGTACATATCGACGGCCAAGGCGACATAGCCTAGTTTGGCGAGCATATCTGCCCGTTTACGGGCATAATCGTTGTGGCCCCACCACTCGTGTACCACCAGCACGCCGGGCTGTTTCCCCTCAGCCTTGGCTGGCGCGGCGAGATAGCCCTTCATTTCCTTATCCCCCCACAAGTAGGTGACAGGCTCGCCTTTTTTCTGGGCGAAGGAGAATAGCGACGTGGTAAATAGCAGGAAAAGGACAAGCTTCATGATTGACTACCTTAAGGAGGACTTGGTTGGTTGGAGACTGACTTCCTGAAAGCAATTATGGCAAAAAAAATCATCATTAAAAAGAAGGGCAAGGCGACCATCAAGGCGACGAAGTCCAAAAAGACTCCAGTCACCAAAACGGTGAAAGCCGCCAAACCGGCTGCACCCAAAGTCGCCGCCAAACCGGCTGCACCCAAAGCCGCCGCCAAACCGCCGGCACCCAAAGCCGCCGCCAAACCGCCGGCACCAGCGCCGAAAACAATCGCTGCACCGCCGCCGCAATCGCCGCAATCGCCGCAATCGCCACCATCGTCCTCGACGGCCCCGGCAAAAACCCCGCCGGCCACCGTCGCTAAAACCGTGGTGAAAAAGAAAGACGGTTCGGCACTGCCGAAACCGCCTCCCGCGTCTGCTGCCACTCCGGCCGTCGACGCGTTCAAATTTTACTGTGTGTGGTGCGGGCAAAAACTCAAAGCCAGCACCGCCCACGTTGGCCAAGCCATCAAGTGTCCGAGCTGCGACAGCAGCATTGAAGTGCCCAGGCCGATCGCCTGACGGCCGACCCTGTTCGGGCACGATCACAACGCCGCCTACTCGGGCGGCGTTTTTCATTTCAAACCGCCAATCTGCGATCCGCATTGGAAAGGGCGCTTGAAAAGAACGCGTTCGGACTCCAATGTATCCGATAAACCACCCTACTTTGTATGAAAAAATTATTTGGCACTGACGGCATCCGCGGCAATGCAAACCAAGGCGCGATGACCGCTGAAATGGCGCTCGAAATCGGACGCGCGGTGGCCTTCGCCTGCCGCGAAACCGACCGCGACCGGCGGCATCGCATTCTCATCGGAAAAGACACGCGCGTGAGTGGCTACATGCTCGAAAACGCACTCACTGCCGGCATCTGCTCGATGGGCGTCGACGTCCTGCTCGTCGGGCCCCTACCCACCCCCGGCATCGCCTTCGCGACCCACAGCATGCGCTGCGACGCGGGCGTGGTGATCTCGGCTTCGCACAACGCCTACCATGACAACGGCATCAAACTGTTCTCACGCGATGGCACTAAATTTCCGGACGCGATGGAGGCGAAGTTCGAGAGCTTGGTCGGGTCCGACGAACTCGCGAAACATCGCGCCACCGGCAATGACATCGGCCGCGCCAAACGGATCGACGACGCCTCGGGCCGCTACATCGTGTTTTGCAAGAACACCTTTCCCGACGAACTCAGCCTCGAAGGCCTCCGCATCGCAATCGACACCGGCAACGGTGCCACCTACAAAGTCGCCCCGGTGATCCTCGGCGAACTCGGCGCGGAAATCGTCTGCATCAACAACCACCCCAACGGCGTGAACATCAACGACAACTGCGGTTCGCAACACACCGCCGGCCTACGCGAAAAGGTTGCCGAAACGCGCGCCGACCTCGGACTCGCGTTCGACGGTGACGGCGACCGCCTGATCGCCGTCGACGAACTCGGCAACGAACTCACCGGCGACCACATCATCGCCATCTGCGCCAAAGACCTGCAGGAACGCGGCCTCCTGCGCGGGAACCAAGTCGTGACCACGGTGATGAGCAATTTCGGATTCAAGCTGGCGATGGACAAACTCAAGCTCGCGCATCACGCCGCCAAGGTCGGCGATCGCCATGTGCTCGAGATGATGAAAGACAAAGATGCCTCGCTCGGCGGTGAAGCCTCGGGCCATATCATTCTAAGCGACCACCATACCACCGGCGATGGCATCATCGCCGCCTTGCAATTGCTGGCGGTGATCAAACGTTCGGGCAAATCACTCTCCGAACTGTCGACGGTGATGACCATGGCACCGCAGATGCTGATTAACGTACCGGTGAGTTCGAAGCCGCCGTTGGAAGAATTGGAGACGCTCACCGAAGCCTCGAAAAAAGCCGAGGCCGAATTGGAAGGCACCGGGCGCGTGCTGATCCGCTACTCCGGCACCGAACCGAAATGCCGCGTGATGGTCGAAGCCGCCGAGGCCGAACAAACCCGGCGCATCTGCACCGAACTCGCGGAGATCGTCACTCGGTGCATCGGCTAGTGACATGCTCCCCAAAGGGGGGCGACATCGTAGCCCGCGGGTGTAGTAAGAAACGAACGAAACCCTGGGTTTCCAGACGCCGTCGCAGACGCTCCCCAAAGGGGGCCGACAATCTTCTTCGTGAAACAAACCATGTCCGATGGTCGCCCCCCGTTGGGGAGCATCACTGGCTGGCACATTTCTTGGGGTTCCGTCTCGCTGGGCGGGACTGCACCTTGGCTATCCCGCGCTGCGGGATCTCGCCCCGTTGGGGCTTTTCTTCACTCAGGCATTTCGCAGTCTACCTGCTACCGGTCTTGCTCCTCTGGCTGACTGGCTGCGCATCCACCCAGCTCTCGCCCGGTCAACGCGACTGGGGTCCGATCTACAGCCAACACACCGACGTCGACGGCAACCTCCGCACCCGTGCCGCCGGTCCGGTCTACGAACACGTGACCTCGCCGGGCGGCGACCAGTTCACCGCCGTGCGTCCGCTGTACAGCAAGACCGTCGACGCCAAAAAGGAGAAGACCCACCACGAAGTCTTGTGGCCGCTTGCCTCGTCCAAGCACTGGCTCGGCGAACACCGCTGGTGGGCGGGTCCGGTGCTCGGCTGGAATTACGACGTCGACGATCCCGAGTCGCAGAAACGTCTGTGGGTCGTTCCGGTTTGGTTTTCCGGCAAAACCCGCGCCGGCGAAGATTACTGGGCGCTATTCCCGATCTACGGCAACCTGCGCGACTTCGGCTCCATGGACGAGATCAACTGGCAGCTGTGGCCGCTGCACGTGACCACGCGCAAGAACGACCTCGCCTCCGACGCCTGGCTGTGGCCAATCTATTCGAAAACCACCGGCGACGACATTCACCGCTTCCGCGTGTTCCCGTTTTACGGCACCTCCACCTTTCGCGACGACTACACCAAACGCTTCATCGCCTGGCCGTTCTGGACCGACGCGACCTACACCTACGACGACGATCCCGGACGCGGCTTCATGCTGTTCCCACTTTACGGACAGCTCGACAGCGCGACCAAACACACCCGCTGGTACCTACCGCCCTTCTTCCGTTTCGAGAACGATGTGAACGGCCAAAAAATCAATTTCCCCTGGCCGCTGTACCAATATCAGACCGGCGAGACCATCGACAAAAAATACGTCTTCCCGCTGTTCGGCACCAAAAAGGTCGGCGACACGCAGAGCGATTTCTGGCTCTTCCCCGTGTTTTGGCATCAGCAAATCCAACGCGGCGAACAACGCGTCGACCGCAAACTCGCCCTCCCCGTCTGGCATCACGAGACGCGCACCGAAGGCGACGGCACCGTCAGCAGCCGCAAAACAAAACTCTGGCCGCTGGGCTCGGTTCGGCGCGAAGGCGAGGTCCGGCGCACCCGCGCGTTCGATCTTTGGCCGACTGTCGACACCGCGCCGATCGAACGCAACTACGCGCCGCTGTGGACCGTGTACCGTCAGGACGAACGCCCTGGTGGCCGTTCGGACACCGAAATTCTCTGGGGCATGTACCGCCACCTGAACCACGGCCCGGGCGAGAAACACCAGTCCGTGTTTCCGTTCTGGGAACGCTGGGAAGATGAACAAGGTTCGGGCTGGCAGATCGGTAAAGGTCTGTTCGGGATGCAATCCGGCGAGTCGAAAAAGAAGGCGCGCGTTCTTTGGTTCTTCTGAAACAACGGATTTTCTAAGCGTCAAAAAGAATGGGGCGGCATGACGCCATGAACCGTTCCAGTTCGGGCTTGTTGTGCTCCAAATGAGAGTGAGCCCACGCTTCACTTTGATCGTCCGGGCAATCATCAACCAA
>ENA-ORXR01004840-ORXR01004840.1-marine-metagenome-genome-assembly--contig:-NODE-4840-length-11040-cov-9.869196_pt1 | contig 11040 bp, 8 predicted proteins | sample MGYA00237866_ERZ511479 | MGnify/ENA metagenome assembly ERZ511479 | reverse complement strand
CCCCCCCTCCCCCCCCACCCGTTTCAGCGACGGCCGCTGACGTGATGGATGTGGCTGCCCTCACCTCTGCCGCGCGGCTCCCGCCCGCCACTGCCGCCGCCGTCACGGCTGCCGCCACGTCCGTGGCGGGTGCCGACCGCCGCTGGCGGGAGCTGTGCGCCCAAGTCGGCGACCGTACGTGCAAGCTGTGGGCGGCGCGGCGGGTGAGCGGCCTCGCCGGCGTTGCGTCGCCGGCGCACGCTCGCGGCGCGATCGTCGTTGCCGCGTCTGGGGGGGGGGGCGCCGGCGGGCCAACGTCGACCGGCGACCTTACCGCCCTGTACGAGGCGGAGGTTGCCCGCTCCCGCGTCGCTGCCCGCGCCGCGGCGGCGGGGGTGCGGGACACGCCAGCGGCAGGGCGGGTCAGCTGGTGGCGGGCGGTCGTTGGGGAGTACGTGCGGGTGCACGGCGTTGACGCGGCGCTTGTGTTGATCGACCGGGTTGAGGCAGCGCGCTCGCGGCAGCGGGCGTAAGCGGACCAGGCGGCGGTTATCCGAGGGGGGGAATGGGGGCGGGTCGGCATTGGCGTGGTGGCGCCCACGTGTATATGTTTTTTGTCGCACCTGATGGGGGTGCCTGCTGCTACTGGTTCCTGAGCTTGTTGTCCCTCTCTGTCCTTTTTTGTGGTTGACATACACGCACCAAACACTCTGCCGCCATTTTCTGCCAGCTGACATGTACGATCGCAGGGGCTTGCAACGGCACGATAGGGCGCCCGCGGGGCTGTCGAGGCGCTAGGGGGCGCCCCGCGGTCCCGCACGGACGGCCAGCGCTGCGGCGTGGCGGCGCGCGGTCGCTGACGTCGACCACGTGGCTGGCCTGAAACTGATGTCTGGCTGCCCGCCGAGTATCCCCGCTTTGAGATGTGTCCTCGCAAAGGCGCGACCTCCCCCCCGCGCAGTTGGAGAAGCACCCTGTCTGCCACCGCCAACGGTTGCATGGCGCCGCCGCGGCCGTGGCTGCCTGGACGTGGCCGCCGGGAACCAAGGGCCGCCCCGTTGGCGGCGCTCGGCGGGCGAGCGGGCGCGCCGCCGCCGGCACCGTCTCGCGTGACGCCGCCCCTGCGGTACAGGCAGGGTGCCGCAGGGTGGGTCCGTCGCCCACCAAACAGACGACGCGCTGTTCAACGGCCTCGGGGGGGGCGCGTGTCTGCTTGACGGCGGCCGCCGCCAGCGTGCCGAGCCGCGGGGCGGGTCCCCCGCCGGTGCCGCACCCCCCCGTCGCCGCGCGGGCGCGGTCGACGTGGCCGCCGCGCGCGGCGTGGCCGCCGCCGCCCCAGATCCCCCGCGCCGCTCGGTGGTGGTGGTCCACGCGCGGCGGGGGGCCACAACCTCTGCATGGACCGCCGCGATGCGCGCCGCCAGATGCACGGGGGGGGGGGGGGGGGGGGGCCTCGCGAGGCCGTGTCGGGAGTTTCCGAGTCGCGTGGCTGAGAGGACGCACCTCGCAGATTCGGCCCAGATTGAGCCGCGGGGCCGCGCACCTCGCCGCTCAGGTCGCGGCGTGCGCGCCGCTGCCGCTTGGGCGGCGGGCGCGCGCCCGCGGCCCCCCCCTCTGGGGCGCGCGGGCTGAGCCTAGGCGCTGGCGGGGGCGCGGACCCTGCCCGCCCGCGGCTAGAGTGCCCGTTGGGACCTCTGCCGTACCGGATTTTTCTTCAGCCGCGCCCCCTTCTGCCCGCCGTTGGTGCCCCCGCCGACGCCGCCACTCGCACCGCCCGTGGTCCGACACGCCCGCGTCGACGCACCCACATCCACCGCACCCCGCCGCAGTGTGCTGTGTCCGCTGCACCCCCTCACCATCGCCATGGCCCGGTACGTTGTTGGTGCCTCGCTTGCGACGGTGCGCCCCGCCTGGTCGTGTTGCCACTCTGTGTTGGTGCCCCTCCCCCCGTGGGTGATTGCTGACGCTTTTGGTTGCGCGCGTTTTCGCTTTCGCTCGGTGTCGCTTGCCGTCGGTGGCTCCCGCGCCTGCGCCCGCCCGTGCTCGCCCCGCAGCTCCTCTGCATTCGTTGCCCCGGCGCTCCCCGCCACCAGTGGGGCAGCCCGTGCCCCGGCCGTGTGCATGGGCGCCCCCCCGCCCGAGGCCGTGACCCGCCGTGCGGCGCTCGCCGCGCTTGCCGCCGCCGTCGTTGGCGTCGGCGGCGCGTCGTCGGCGACCGCAGGGCCGGCGGCGTCTCAGAGCTTCTTTGGCTATGGCGGCGCGTCGTCGCCGTACAGCTACGCCGACAAGTCGACCGGCTCGGTCTTGTACAAGGTGCGTGTGGGCTTGCGCTTTTGCGCTCGAGTTGCGACCTCCAGGGGACACGCTGCCTGTGGAGTCTTGGGGGGTCACTGCCGCTTCGCCACCCGAGCTACGCCACTAACTGCATGCGTTGGTTCGTGTGGGTTTGCCTCGATCGGACCCTTGACTGTCCCCCATCGCTGTTGTTGGCTGGTCCCCCCCCGCCCGTGCAGGACCTGAATGACGAGGAAGTGGGCAAGTACCGCGCCATCTACCAGGCCTCCCGCAAGGACCTATCCGAGACGGCTGTCGCCGCCATTGCGGGCAAGTCGTGGGAGGACGTCCGCTCCGCGCTGCGGCTGCGGGCCAACGACCTTGGGGCGGCGGCCAAGCGGCTCAGCGACGCGTCGTCGTCGGCCAAGGCCGCTAACAAGGCGTATGACCAGTTCAAGGCGAGCGCCAACCGGCTCGACTGGGCGGCGCGGCAGAAAGACCAGGCCAAGGCAACGGCCGCGCGGGAGGCAGCGTCGGCGGACCTCGACAAGTGGGGGCAGGTCGTCGGCCTTTTTTAGGGGGCAAGCCCCCGTGGTGGGGACACGGCTCGCTGTCGCGTGCCGCTACTCGTTGGTCTTGGGAGCGCTCATGAGGAGGGGGGGTGAGTCGTCTCTTCTGCCACTGCGTTGGAGCGTGCCATAGCTCAGTTTTTCCTTCTTTTGCTTCAGAATCTCTTCTGTTGTAGCTTGCCTCATGCCCCCCACCGCTTCGATTGTTGGCGCGCGCAATCCGCCGCGGCTTTGTCAGGACCCAGAAAATGGTATTCCGCCGTTGAGCTCGTTTGCTAGAGACACACAACGACAGGCCCGGGCACCATGCACAACTAGGCTTGTTGGGAGCGCCCCGATTTTGGGGGCGCAGGCGCCCCTGAACGGTATATGCAGAATAGCAACCCTCGTTCAAGGCTCAAGGCTTGGCGTATCCGGCGGCGTCTGAGGGCACATGCACCGTGTCTGGCCGGCGGAGTGCTGGTGTCTGAGCAAGCCGTGTCTGAGGTCAGACACACACACAGATTTTATGCTTGAACGATTGTTGCCGGCCGACTCGAGCGTCCGTCACCCTTCCATGCCAATCGATCTCGGTCGACCGCTGGGTCGACCATTCGTGCCATTGCCCACACCACCACTGCTTCTTCCTCGCCCCGATTCTGCGCTTCCCTGTAGTGCATTGAGCTAGCAGTGTCGTTCCTGGGCTGCAGTCGACACGCAACCCGCAGCCCCTCTGAAGGTGCTATTCTATCGCCGGTAAACCTGTCCTGTGTGTCTGTTCTTTTTTCTATCAGCATCCCGCTCCGCCATGGCGCAGCCCGCCATGGCCACACCCGCCACCGCTCTGCCTGCAGCTCCCCCACCCGCCACGGCTCCATCTGCTACGCTCCCACCCGCCACGCCCCGCGCTGCCCCGCCCCCTCTAAGACTCCATCTCTGCAGCCCCACTTTCGCTGCTACCATTGTTTCCGAGCCAAGGCGACTCCCGTTTTTACCCCTCGCTCCTTTGCCCCACCCGTCTGTCGCGGTCGGGCGTTTGCTGTATCTTTTTTTCTCCCTCGTGTATCCTCTGTCCCGCCCATTGTGGGTTAAGTTGTGTGTCGTATATATAGTACAGAGGGGAGGCGTCCACAGAGAAAAACAGGGAAACGAAGTGATGCGCACATGGTCAAGTAGCTTGTGCAGGAGCGTCGCGCACGTGCCGGTATCCGCAGCAGCGACAGGCGTGGCGGGTGAAGTAGTCGCTGCGCATGTCAAAGTGCAAAGGGAGAGCAACCCGCGGCATGTTGGGCAGGAGCGCGAGGGGGGTGGGGAGCGTGTTGGTCCTTGGCAGCCCGTCCGTCTTCGACGCGTCCTCTGCTGCTGCCGCAACGGCGCTGCAAATTGAGGTAGAACCGTGTGCGTCCTGCGCGGCCGCGGCCGCCGCCGCCAACGCCCGCTGCTGGTGCACCGTACGCGACTCCGCAAAGCTATTGAGAACGCTGGTCTGGTAGCACAACAGCGCCAGGTAGCCGTAGCGCCCGGCGCCGCGCAGGATACTCTCCATCTTGCAAATCTTGGAGTTGCGCTGCTCGTGGGTGAGCGTGTTGGTAAAGTCTAGCTCGCCGTACGAGTTGGCATTGTAGAAGTGGGAGCACGTGTGGTTGCACACGTGGAATCGATCCGAGACCACCGACAGCTCCCGCAACATCCACGGCAGCTTGGCCATCGCGCACCGCACCACACCACACGCAAAGTCGTACACCAGGTACCTTGGCAGCCGGGGGAAGCGGGCCAGAAGCGTATTGATAAGAACTTGCGGACTCTCCTTGCGGTCGAGGACGACAAAGCCGAGGATCTTGGGGTGCGCACACGCACAGCAGAACGTCAGCGCCCCGTCCGTATACTTGTCGCCCGACAGGTAGGTCTTCTCGCACAGGCCGCAGGAGGTCTTGTCGCCTTTGGCATACGCCTCCGCCCGGCACTGATCCCGACCGGGCATGAAAACGCCCGTTGCTGACGTTTTGGCCGCCGCGTCGGGGTAGCGCCTGCGAAATGCGTTGATCAGCTCCTCGTCCGAGATCTGTTCGCGATTCAGGTACCGCTGCATGTACTCGTGCTTCTGGCGGACCTCGGCCGAGAACTCGGCGTAGAAGGCCTTGGCGCTGGAGACGGCGTCGAGAAGGACCTCCGCCATGGCCTTTGCAAAGGCGGGACACTCGTCGAAGACGAGCACCGCCGCCTGCAGCGCCACGAGGATGTGGCGCAGCTGAACTAAGCAGCTGGCCGCGTCGGAAAGCGGTGCGCGGGTGCGCAACCGGGACGTCGCCTCGGCAGCGATGGCGTCGACAGCCAAGCGGGGGGCGTCGGACAATAGCGCATCTGCAATGCGGGTGAGCCCTTTGACGTGCCGCTCCTTCACACCCGCCACCACGGGGTCCAGCGCGAACGCTAACGCCATCCGGCAGATGTGGTCCACATCGTTGTCTTCCAGCACGAGGAGGTGGTCGCGGAGAAGCGGCTTGGGGATGTTAAGGGCGGGCTCCTCGCCCGGCTTAACCGCTTTCTTTCCGGCTTGGGTGCCACCGCGCGCACGGGAGGAGTGGCCAGGCGAAATAACCGGCCCAATCGGGTCGGGGGCAGGCGCCCGTCCACGTGCACCACGGCCGCCACCGTCTACCTCCATCGCTTCTCCATCCCCCTCCGCATCCTCACCACCTTGAGACAGCGATACACCTTGCTCACCGGACGCGCCACGACCGCCGTCTTCCACCTCGTCGTCGCATGCGGTCCAGGCCCGCGCACCGCACGCGGCGGCTGCTGGATTGAGCCGACGCCAATCCTCAATTGACCGCCTCAAAACGACGGCGCACACTGCCCGCCGCTTCTGCTCCTTGACGCGCTTGACCTTGGTGTTCGCGTACGCGTGTAGCAGCGACTCGGCCAAAGGAAGAGCGGCCGAGTCAATCTTCCAGATCAACCCCAGAAGCGTGCGGATGCTTGACGAGGACGACGACTGCCGTGGGCCATCGGCGTCTTCAGTGCAGGAAAACGTGCCCAAACACGACAGCGCCAGCTCCGCCGAGGGCAGCGTCCTGTCTGTGATTGCAGCGGGGTCGTTTGGCACAAAGACGTGGCGCATCAGCCGTCGCGCGAGCTCCCCCACAACCAGGCAGCCCTCACGACCCTTGGTGTTGACAAACGGCACGGGCTCACACTGGTGCTCAAAGGAGAAAGGCATCGACTTGGCGTCCCACCCGAGGCAGATGCCGTCGGACGTGACAACCTTGTACCGCCCGCACGGTAGTCGGCACACCGAGCAGTCATACAAGCCATGGTCAGGGTCCGACACGGTGAGGCGCATGAACGCCAAGATCATCGCCCGGAGCGTGTCCGCCCCGCGCCACTTGGACTTGGCCGGGAGGAGCGCGGCCGTCTTGAGGCCCGTCCAGTCCGACAACCAACCGGTGATCACATCCGAAATGTGCGTGCCGGCCCGCACTTGCTCCGCGCACCGCCTCGCCCAAACGACCGAGCAACCAGACGTCCAGGACAGGAGCAGCACGCTGTCCTCCCGCCCGTCCCTGCTGCAGCACTGCATGCAACCGGCGCACGTCCGTCTCACCACGGACATATCGCACGGCCCGAGGGTGGAGTGGAGCACGCCGGGGAGCGCCGAGTCGGGCACAGGCCCGGGGTTGGGCATGCTGGCGCCGCACGCAGAGCACCGCGTGGGCGCCGCCATCTTGAAGACCGCCCCCTGCCTCGCCATTTCCCCCACCTTGCGGTCGAACGCGATGGCCTTGGGGCAGTTGAAAAGCGAAAGCGACCGAGTCGACACCGCGGACCTCAGAAAGCTTGCGGTTGCCGATGGTGTCGGCACGTTTCCAGGGACGGACCGATACTGCTCCGCCGCCTTGGTGTGGGAGCACCCACGCGAACTCGTCAGCGGGCAGAACCCGCAGGAGACGCCCTTTTTAGGGAGGTAAACGGGCACGGGCACAGATGCTCCCCGCTGCATGGAGACGACGATCACATTGTCCCGATGGACACGCCACACAGGGACCTCATCGCCATCTTGGATGTCTGCATCGGTGCCGTTGGGCGGTTGGGCGGCCAACACAGTATGTAGCCACTCAAGCACTTGCCCAGCGGAGGTGCCCATCGCGGCCGCCATGAGCTCCGCTGCCCCAGATAGCACCGCCACGTGCTCACATACGGTCGCCCGGGACACGCCGACGTCGCCGTTATAAACGTCGGAGCCAACACAGGTGCAGCGAACAGCCCCGCCGGCTGCAACCCAGGTACAACAGGCGCTTCTCTTGCCGTGGTCAGTCTTCCCCCACACCGAGAAGCGTGCCGCTACGCCAAACAGGTATGGAATGGACCAAATCTCCTCCTTGCCGGGCTCGTTTCGCCATTTTTCTATGAGCGCGGCAAAGTCGCGTTGACCTTGGTCCGACACATCCCCAAGCAAAGGGTTGTCGAGTGCCGCCGCTGATCCACGCAGCTGCAGCGCTTCGGCGAGCACCCGTCGAGCGCCACGAGGGAAGTTCTCCCGCGTCCGCAGACCGGTGCCTTCTGGACGACCACCCATGCCGGCCATGCCGCCGCTCCGCTTCTTGTTCGCGTCCGGCTGGTAGGGATCGTCTTGGGGGTCACTCCAGTGCCCGTCGTCGACGACCGGGTCTTGGGCGAAGAACAGGCTGCCATCTGAGGAGGGGATGGCGGAGATGGCCGCGCCCGCGTAGTGCTCAATCATGCTCGACCCCACCGAGTCCACCCCCATATCCGACCCGGTCTCCTCCGACTCGGTGTCGAGGAGTATCGCGCCATCGACGGGAAGCCGGCGGTCCGAAGAGATGAAGTTGGATGCGGGGAACGCAACCCCCTCCATGGAAGAGCCTACGTCGCGAGCAGAAGCATGAAAGGGCAGAAAGAGGACAGCGTGCAAAAAAGCCGTGAGGAAATGCGTCAGTGCCATGCGACAATGACGCCGAAGACGGATGACCAGTCTTACGAATGCGCGGATGGATGGCGGTGCCCATGACACCATCCTCATCACAGGGCCCACAAAGACACGAAGAGAAAGAGGAAAGATCAGCACCCAACATACTGATGAACCAAGATGGCAGTAGCTGCGACGGAAACTTCTCGAGTCCTCAAGCACGTACGTACAGGCGGCCTGCGGTGGGGGGGCGTCCGACCAAGGCCAGATGGGGGATTGGCCGGCGCAATGCCTACAGAAACGCAAAAAAGGCAAGGCTTCCGCCAATATACCACCTGCGAGGAAGCAGCCGACGCTTCACCATCGAGGGCGGGGCGTACCCGCCGCCGAAGAGGACCAAGTAGGCCCGCCGCCGGCGAAGGAGAGCGGGCGCGCCGTCGGCTACCGGCCGGCCGGCGTGCCGCCAACGACCCGCCAGATCGGCGCGCCGTCGCCAGGGTATCGGAAAGGCCGGCAGGACGGTAGTGCCAGCGCCGTGGGCAGGGCGCAGGGGGGGGCGCGGTGGGTAGGCACCAGGGGAATGGAGAGCGAGCACGCAGCCGACGAGCGCACGGGCACGCTGCCGGTGGCCGGTGGGGCGGGCGCGCCGTCGGCCAAAGGCGAGGCGGGCGTGCCGCCGACCACCGGCGAAGCGGGCGTGCCGCCGACGGGGGCGGGGCCGGACCCGGCCGGGTTGGAGCACCGCCGGCGAGGGCGGCAGGCGGGAGGGGGGCGGTAGGCGCGCTGCCGGGGAAGGACAACAGCTGGTGCCCGACAACACGCAGCAGATCGTGCCGCGTCGTTGCGCGCCAGTTGCCCGGCGAACCGCCTCCCTGGATGGATCGATCGGCTGCTTGCAGCGCGACTCAATTTCTGAGAGCTAACAGCACAGTACACCGCCAACTTCATAGGGTCATGATCTGGAAACTCGAGGTAACTCGGTTGAAGGGCTCAAATACGCGCACGGCGTCTTTCAAATTATAAAAAAGAATATGGAGATGCGATGTAGCCCGCTCAAAAGCCTGTTGAACGAGATATACGTCCAGTTCACCTGCGCCAGTTAGCTGGGTAATGTTCCGTCCCCAGCCGCAGTGTCGAGTAAGCGATAAGCGCGGTCGGTGGGAGTGATCGCCGAGGCGTGGAGTGAGCGATGAGCGTGGTCCGTGCGAGAAAGCGGCACCTCTGCTGCGGCGGCTGTGGAAACGTTGCCGCTAGTGAGGGTGGGATGCGGTCTGTAGCGGCCGCAGGCTGTTGAGGCGGCCCGCCCTGGGGAGGATGGGAGCGATCACGCGTTGGCTATGACGTCGGACTCTGCCGGTGTGGGGGGCGGGGAGCGACGAATGTGTCTCGGAAGCGTGTAGTACGGCCTCCCAATGGGCGCGACGGACGCCGCCGCCAGGCCGGAAACGGCCAGCCGCCGCATCAGTCGGCATGGTTCTCAGACGGGCAGAGTGGCGTAAGGTATGGGCAAGTAAAGAATGAGAAGTAAGCAGACAGGGAACATAAGCGGACGACGTACATCTAAAGGAACAGAGCGTGCTCTTGCTCACTAATATCGCCGTAGGCGTCCACGTCGTGGTGATCCGGACACACCCCGAGCTCCGCCACCTTGCACTCTTGCCAAAACGACCGCACCAGGCGTGCCGTGCTCAAACGGAACGATGTTAGCGCCGACTTGGGGTCCTCATTGGCCGACGTTAAGTCCTTGGAGATCGCCAACACCATGGCAGGGCACGACCAGCACGCACCCTCGGGCGTCAAAAGGACGCGGTGCCGCACCTCATCCCGCCACCTCATGAACGCCGGCGAATCGTAGAGGGAGAAGAGAATCTTTGCCAGCAGCAGGCTGGCAGCGCTGGAGACAAAAACCGTGATGTCCGAAATCGGGCGAGGAGGACCGGCAGCAACGGCCACGCGTTGGCGTCGGACAGCCGCGGCGGGCGGAAAACCCGCCGCCAAGCTGCCATCCGCCCCTTGACCGTCTCCATCTTCCACCGGAGGGAGAGGGGGGAGTGCGGGCGCGTGCCCAGCCATGGACGCGTCGCCCACCATCCACCGTGCCATGCGCCAGGTTGCCCGCGCCTTCAGCGCGTCACGAAGCCACTCAAGCATCAGCGTAGGCGACGGCGGGCGGGGGGGTGCCATGGTAGGCGAAGCAGCGGATCGAATAAGTCGCAGAAGATGCTCAAAGGCCGTTCCGAGAAGCCTGCATGCCAAACTGCAAAGGCAGCAGCAAGGGTCGCGCGTCACACCGGACCGACAATCTCCTCACCCGACCAGATGCAGCACCGCGGGGGCAACACTCGACTGCCGAGGCGAGAGGAAAATGGAGGAGGATGGTCCCCGCCTCACGCAGGGCTGACGACGGCAGGCTGAGCGCGCCGCCGGCTGGAAGGATGTACCAGCGGGGGACGTCGGCGACGACGGCTGCTCGGGCCTGCCGTACCAAGACCCGTCGGGCTCTGCCTCGCCACCGGGCGCGCGACCTTGCCGCGCAGGGGAACCACTTGTTGACGGCTCGGCAGGGGGCGGGGTGGCGCACCCAAGCGAAGGATGAGGCCGGTCGTAGTGACGGGACACTAAATGGGGGGCGGAAAGACCGCGCGGCAAACCAGGTCCGTGGCGGCGGTGGGGACCCACTCTTGTTGGCGAGGGCCGGTTGCCGTGTGTCCACGTGAAGAAGATCACGGCCGAGGCCAGCGAGAGAAGGTCAGGCTGCGGGTTTTGAAGACACCGAGGAGTCCCAGCGGCACGCACGGTCGGTACTGAAAAAGGCGGGCAACAAGAGCATCCCGCAACGGCTGCACGCTGCGCTGGCGCCACGACTGCGCTTACACGCGTTTGGGAACTCGGATCAGATTGTTTGCGATCAAGTAACTGCAAGGGTGCTACATCGTATCTTCAATAGACTGAAATAGGGAGGCCGTGGGCATAAGATTTCACTTCGAGCCTCCACGACGCCCTTCGTGTTCGTCCTTCGCACGTGCACAGCACGCAAGGGACCCTCGAGCCATGTTCCTCCACGCGGTCGCCACGACGCTGGGCCTCTTTGCGCCGCCGGCGACGACGGGGGTGGGGGGGCCTCGGGCGCCGATGAGGATAGCGGCGGCGGCGCCGACGCGGCGGCGGTTGCCGACGCGGGCGGCGGCGGTGGGGGCGGCGTCGTGCGCCGACGGCACCGCCGGAGCGCCACCCCGCGCATTGTCCGCTCCGAGTCGGACGAGGAGGGGATGAGGGATGGGGCGGTCGCCGCGGCGGGCGACGTGGATGGGG
>ENA-ORXR01004835-ORXR01004835.1-marine-metagenome-genome-assembly--contig:-NODE-4835-length-11052-cov-27.801822_pt1 | contig 11052 bp, 8 predicted proteins | sample MGYA00237866_ERZ511479 | MGnify/ENA metagenome assembly ERZ511479 | reverse complement strand
ATCTCGCCAATCATGTAGATGCTCTGTTCCCCTCCTTCAGAATGGCGCAAGAACGCTACCGCCCGCCCACGCGGAGATGCAAACATTGGAAGAAGTTTTGTTCTGTACCTCTGCCCCAATTGGCCGACAAGACCCCTCGATTGACCTTTCGAAATATTTGGCCGGATATTTAGTAGCCCCCCTTCTTTTCATCGCGGCCGTAATCAAAGTCTAAACCATGTGTGTGCATGGTACGTGGGCCGTCGAAGGCCCTCGTACCATGCACACACAAGATCCCGGATGCTGAGGAGATTTCCTGTCCAATCGTTATCTCCGAAATAGTTAACGACTGGCTGTTGTCGCTTCCCAAGGAGCGCTCACAGCCAATCGTTAACCCAAGTGAGTTAACAACTGGCCACGAAGGCCCCGCTCATTGCAGCCCAATAATCCAGATTGAAAAGTCACACAGATTGCTTCACAACGTTCGAAGGCCGTATCCGGCTCCGACCCTTCCTCAGATGACTGCACGGCATGGCTGGCCAAAATAAATGAGATTATCAGCTTTCTTTGATTATTTCTTGTGACTTCATCTCTTTTTCTTATCATTTTCTCCGTGCCATGTTGCTTTGATTCCATCTCTTTTGCTCAGGGTCCCAACCAACGATATGGACTGATGTGCATCTTTGCCTGTGACCATCCACGTTACCTGCGCCATGCCGCCACTGCTCTTGTCACGACCATATCCCGTCGGGGAGGCGCGAGACTCTATTTTCGAACACCGTCTTCTCCACTCTGACCATCATCGGCGTATCGGTTAGTAAGATCCTTGGCATGCAAGCAGACTGAGCAATAACATGCCAAGCACAGCCCCAGAGGGGCCACCTTAATGATGTTATATACACTACGTACTGGATATCATTGCGGCTGCTTTGCTCTCGGGTGTAGTGAAGTCCAACTGGTTGATTCAAATTGGTCCAAATCGACTGATTGGCCGGAAAATAGAGATCGATCTTAAACCGATACTATAATCCGAAACATAGCGAAATCAGCCGGTGGATATAAAACTTCCGGTCCCACCTGTCGTGGCACCTGGAACTTTGGATAAATAGATCTTGGCAGCTCCCGCGATAGGCCCTTTCATACCGCCGCCTGGGGTCAATTCCAAACGCTTCCCAGCGCTGAAGTGGCGTTGAAGCCTACAAGTACTCATGCACTGTACCCCCGGCCCCCACCACCTCCGCACATGCAACCACCACCTCACGATGTGTTTGATGTTTCGTTGACCATGGGCACTGCTCGAGCAGTGCTCAAGGACACGTCCGCCCCGTCACCAACATGTGTCGCCACAGCCCCACTGAGCTCCGACCAGACAGAATTTTGTGCTTGCGAGCTTCGTATCGCGCCGCCCTCCACCAGGTGAGGCCGTTGGGTCGATCTATTGGCGGACTACATAAGTCCACGTGAGAATATCTGTCAAATTATATAGGGACTGTCGTGCAGGAGCGCTTGGTGCGCACAGGTGTGATGTCAGTAACGAAAGACTTTTAAAACATAATATTTGGTCCACAACAACCGCAGTCAATCGATTTGGCTCCGCCATCGGATTGGACACCCCTACTGGCGTGCACGATGGAAGATCGACCTACGTTGAGGGTGCGCGGACGTACGGTACACTGGGGACGGCCCGTTGGCGAGAACGCTGGCTGGCGACATCGAGGGAGGGAGGCTGTCCACGACGGGGGACGGTCAAACGGGGTGGCTGGGCTGGCTCAGGTGAGGGGATGGCCACGTTCCCTGACAACTCCTGCCCAGTCGTTTGATTGCGTTGGTACGTTGCGAGATAGATGACAAACGTTGGTCTCGTTGAAGAGGCACGGCGCGTCGCAGCCCTGTTGAGGAGGGGGGGCACAACGCGCCGCAGCCCTGTTGAGGCGGGGGGGCACAACGCGCCGCAGCCCTGTTCAGGCGGGGGCGCACAACGCGCCGCAGCCCTGTTGAGGGGGGGGACAACGCGCCGATGCCATGTTGAGGGACATCCAGTCACGCACGCACGTGACTGGGGGCCGGCTCGCATCTGCCGCTCCATTTCGGGCACTCGTTGCTGCGCCGCGTGCCCTTGGTGGCTGCATCGGCAGCTCGCTCCCTCTCTGGCGCCTTTGCGCCGCGTTCCCTTCGTGGCACTGTTGTGCTTCGTGTCCCGTTTGCGGCGCTTTGCAGCGATTTGCGTCTCCTTGCGGGCTCTGCGTGTCTGCATGTGTGTTGCCGGCCCTCGTGCTGCGCCCTCCACTCGCCCCGCTGCCCTCCCCCCGCAACTCTGCTTTTCTGTGGCGCCGCGCCGCTGCCGCGGGCGCTCTTCAGCGGCTGGCAACCGGGTTCCAGCGCCCCGCCTCTGTCGTCACTGCGCTGGATTGGCACGACTTTTGTGGAGCGGGCGGGGGAGGGGGCAACATTGGAACGGCAGCGTCGGCGGCCTGGGCGGCGGCGGCGTCTGGTTTTGCTCACTTTTTGCGGCGGCGGGTGGACAGTGGTGGACATTTGGTGACGTCGGGCGCATCCACGACGATCCCCAGCCTCATGCCAATGGTAGTTTTCCATCTCCTGTGTCCCTTGCTCGACCAACATGGCAGCGGGGGGGGGCGGGCGAGGCGGCCATCGACCTGGTGCGGGCCGCAGAAGTAATGCCGCCCGCGCCGCGGCGGCAGCTGCGTCGGACTCCGGGCAGTCTCGATTGTTTGCTCGTGGTGCATCCGCGTCGTCAGCGGCGGCTCCGAGTACTGCTGGCGTGACGCATGGCGTGTTGGTTGATGGCCCTGGCGGCAAGCTGGGACGCGGCGGCGGTGGCGGGGGGTCAAATCGCGGTGGCGGTGGCGGGGGGTCGAAACGCGGTGGCGGTGGCGGCGGTCCGAGACGTGGTGGCGGGGTGAGGCGTCCTGGGGATGACGGCGGTGGCGGCGGCGGTGGCGGCGGTGGCGGCGGGGGCGGCGGTGGCGGCGGTGGCGGCGGTGGCGGCGGAGGTGGGCCGGAGGATGGCGGCGACGGTGGGGATGGTGGTGCAGCGTCAGAGGAAGATGGCGGTGTCGCCTTCGATGAGGACGCTGAACACGACGATTATTCGGACGGCTCGGGCGATGGCCACATTGTATTCGACCGCGGGAGTACAAGACGCCGATCGGGTGGACCGCGTGGCGTGCAGCTGGAGTACCTGCAGCGCGTCAAGCAGGAGCGCCTTGTCGGCGAAAAGCCCGAGAACGTGAAAATCCTGGCGTGCTTCCTCCTTAACCCGGACGATCCCATTGGCGTGCGGCACCCGGCTTGCCCAAAGGCCTTCGACAGCCCATCCCTGCAAGTGTGGGTCCCCTTTGACATCGACGCTTCCTTCATGGCGTTCTGCCCGCACTGTGACGGGAACGACGTGAGCCGCAAGGGCTGGTCTGGCTTCCGCCGCGTCGTGGACGTGGACAAGGTCAACTACGCGATCACCCGCCGCTACGTGTGCAACAGCGAGAAGTGCGGGTCCGAGTTTCTTGCTTGGAACAAGCGCATCATGGAGCGCACCTCCCCCCACATCCGCTTTACGTTTCCTGTCATCCTCTCGCACCGCTTGGGAGTGACGCAAGGGGTTGTTGACCTGATGCGCTCGAGCATGGACCAGGGCGCCGGACCCGGGGGGTTTGCAAAGATCCTCAAAGAGCACCACCGAAGGCGGTACGAGCGCTGCCGCGTGACCTACCTTGCCCGCGTGTCCGCGTTGCGGAAGCCGCATTCGGGGCAGACAACCCTGGAGACGGCAGAGCTGGCCCGCGAGCCTCCCGTCTTCTCGGCGTTTGACGACCCAGACGGCTACGGGGGCGTGGAAATCTCGAGCCGCTACCTACGGCAGGTCTACGTCGGGTGGATGAGCAAGGTGGAGCGAGAAATCAAGCAGAAGAATGCCATGCTGTCGGCCTGGGTGCTGTCGGGCGACCACTTTTTTAAGATCCTCAAGTGCACCTTCACCTTTGGTGGCAGGCGCTCGCTTGAAGCAGCGTACTCCCTGGTCAACGAGCATTCGGAGATTATTGCGGTCGTCCTGACGCAGTCCAAGTCTCTGGAGGAGATACGAGGGTTGCTCGTCAATGTTGCCAAGCGAATGGTTGGACTCGGGCTCCCCAAGGACCACGTCACCCTGTTCTACACGGACAACCCCGTCGCTGAGAAGCGCTTCCTGCATAGCGTTTTCGACGGCCTCCGCTTCAATGCTGATGGTGAGGCGGCATCGCTCCCCGCCTTCTCCATGCCGGACGGGCACGTCGTCGTCGTCGGGCAGGACGCTACCAATGTGAACCTGTGCGTGCGGACGTTGAGAGACGAGCTGGCGGCGTTGAAGGAAGCGGGCGAGACGCCGGTCGTGGCATTGGACACCGAGTGGACGGTGTTCCGCGGCAGGCCGAGGCAGCAGGCGAATACCGAGGTAGTTCAGCTGTCGACGGCGAAGAGGACGCTCGTCATTCACGTGGCGCGGGCGGGCATGCCGCACGAGCCCATGAGCCTCTTGTCCGACGCCTCCGTTCTCAAGGTCGGCCGAGCCATCGCTGCGGACGTGAAGCGGCTGCAAAAGAACCGGCCTAACTTAGTGGTGGCCAACGTCAAGGACTTGGCCGCTATCGGGAAGGAGCTTGGCCTTGTGCCGCGCGCCAACGTCTCCCTCAAGGCCATGTGTGAGGAGATATTGCGGGTGACGCTGGACAAGACGGAGCAGGTGGGGCACTGGGGGGGAGACCTCAGCGAGGCCCAGATCACGTACGCGGCCAAGGATGCACATGCGTGCTGGGCCTTGTACAACACGATGGTGAGCAGCGGGTCGCGCTTCATGGACGCCAACAACCTCACCCACGGCGCGCCGGTGGTCGTCACGAACGCGAGCGGCACGGAGCGGGTGGCAATGGCCACCATCTCCCCCACACAGCCTGCCGCGCCCCAGCGGGTGTCGGCACGCAAAACGCCCGTTTTGGTGACCGTCGACAAGGTGCTGGTGCCATCGTATGTCTTGCCGCTATCCCAGATGCCCACGCCCACCACTTTGGGTATGCTGTGGCACGAGGCCGAGCAAAGCGGGCCGTGTGCTGAGTTTATGGTTGAGTGCAGGCAGCTTCGGGACGCCAACCACCCCATGGAGCAGCGCGACGCACGGGAGCGGGACCCGCGGCCGCGAGTGACCAGCATTAGCGCCGGCGACGGCGTTTTTGACGCATGCGAGGAGGTCACGCTGGATGGTGCTCGTTTGCGAGCCATGGTGTCCAAAGGGGGGGCTAACGATTGGGACGAAGACGAGTGCGACGACTCGGCGGACGAGGAGGATGGCATGCTGGACATGGTGGAGGACGATGATATTTCAGAACTTGACATGGAGATGGTCGACCCCGCGAACTGGGAGCACTCGGGCGTCAAGGCGGACCCGATGCATGTTATGGACCGTGTCTTGAGGATGATGTCCAAGCAGCACGGGGCGCTCGGGCTCTTTAGCCGGCGCCTCTCGCAGGCTATGATGCTCTCCAACCTCAAGGACGCGCTGGCAGCGAAGGCCGCTGCCGCCAAGAAGTGGCCCAACACGCCGTGGGCGGAGATTCTCTTCCGCCGCTCCCGGTGGCTCAACAAGCGCGTTCGGCGGTTCATCCCGGCGCCCAACGTGCTGGTGAAGCGGTTGAACGCCGTCTATGCGGAGTTCCTGAACGTTGTCGACGCTACGACTGGGGCGCCGCTGCTCACCCCGCAGGCGGTGAAGGCCTTCAAGGCGATCGTCAAGCTGGCGGAGAGCGGGGTGGTGTCGGACCACCCTGACGTGGCGCTGTACGTGTTGCTGGCGTACGACCGGGACGACCTGCCGCTGTGGATTTGCTACAGAGGGACCAACGTCAACGAGGGCGGCGTGCATCAGAAGCTGGTGAGGAACTTCATGTCGATGAAGGGCGCCTCCCCTCAACTCGTCTCATTTGCGCTCCTCGAGTGGGTGAACCGCAACAACATGCGGGCGGGCACCCGCAACTATGGCGCGGCCGACCCCGGTAACTACGACTCTTGGCTGGTTGACGACGTGTGCAAGCTGGAAGACGAGCTGTACGGTCGCCGCTTGTCGTTCCCGTCGTGGAAGTGCGCCCAAGACTACTCGCTGCCGAAGTTTTGCTTTGGGGTGATGCCTGTGGACCAGTCGGCGCTGAGCAAGCTCGGGCTACCTGTGGACGAGCAGCTGGAGAAGGTTCTCACCGTTTTGAAGTTGGTTTCCTCCCAGAAACGCTGGCTGGCCGGCGCCATGAAGTCGAAGCTGCCGCTCCTGCCTGTGCACACAGTCGATGAGATCAAGCTCTACCACAAGACGCACAAGCGCCTCGTCACGGAGCGCGAACAGGAGCGCCACAAGGCCACGACGCCAGGCGAGGCGGTCGTCATGAACAGCGTGGACTGCGAGCCGTCCCTGGAGGAAATGACGCTTGCCTTTAACAAGGCGGTGACCATCGTCTGGTCGGAGGTCACCCAGCAGCTGGCCATCGCGCAGGAGAAAGAGAAGCTGGCCAAGTTGCAGAAGCAGCAGGCCCAGTCGACCGCGGTCGGAGCCAATGCGCCACCCCGGTGGCGGTGTGCCGCACCACCACCGGGGTCAACCGCACCACCACCGGGGGCTCCTGCACCACCGCCGGGGCCTGCTGCGCCTCCGCTAGGGTCTGCGGCGCCTCCGCCGGGGTCTGCCGCTGAGTCGGCCGAGGCTGCCCTGCCATTGACGTGGTCCGTTGCCGGGCCGACCGTGTACTTCAAGACGGTCGACTATGTCCGCATGTTCCAACAGAGCTTTGAGCGGAGCCGCAACATGATGAGTACCATCGTCGCGCACGATACGACGCTGCGCCGCGACAGGGTCGCAGCGGGCGAGGGGTACACGCCGTTTGGCGCCGCGCCGGATACGATGGCTCCTGTACATCGGCCCCCTGCTGTTGCTCCACCTGCTGGCCATGCAGGAGGCGGGGGCGGCGCCGGGGGTGCAGCGGGCGCTGCCCGTGCCCGCGGTGCTGTGGGTGCCTCCACTGCGGCAAGCGCTGGGGATGAGGAGAACCTCGCGGATGATGCTGGCCTTCCCCCTGGCGCTGAAAATCTCCATGGGCCGCAGCCACCAGGCGTCACCACTGGAGCGCTACCTCCAGGCGCCGTGGGTACCACCGCTGCGCCAAGCGCTGGGGATGAGGAGTACCTCGCGGAAGATGCTGGCCTTCCCCCTGGCGCTGACAATCTCCATGGGGCGCCGCCACCAGGCGTCACCACTGAAGCGCCACATCCAGGCGCCGCCCTTGGAGAACCGCCGCTGGTCGCCTCGGCGCCGACGGCACCTGCACACTCCCCTACTTTTGCTGTCCTTCTTCCTTGTGCTCCACTCGTGCCACCGGCGCATCCTGCAGTTCCCTTTCGGCCGCCGGTTTTTTCTCCCCCCCTGCCGTTGGCGTCAATGCTGCCTCCGTCGTATTCCCCTGTCCTGGCCGCCGGGCCTGGGGATGGCGTTGCATCAATGCACGAGTCCATCTACGTGCCTGTGAAGCGGAAACGGAGGAAGCCGAAAGTCTGTCTCTGCGGTGTGAAATTGTGCCCCGGGCGATACAAGCGATCAGATTGCAAGAACAAACTTGCTGGCCGCGCATCATCCAACTCTCCTGCGCCGCCCACTAGCCGCTCTCCCTCGCCCGAGTCCAACGCGGACACGCCCCGGCGGCCCAAGGCACCCAGGCGCAGCTGACTGGGGCCGGCACGTCGGCCCGCCCGTGCCGGCGGCGTTTGACGTGCCGTTGCCCCCCGCCGCCGGTATCCCGTTGCTTGCGGCGGGGAGAGGGGACGTTGGGCGACCATCAGGGGGGGTACAGTGCTCTTGGCGGCGGTGCGGGTGGCCGCGGCGGTGCTGTCGCCGGCGCCCGCCGACGGGGCGGCGCAGCAGTTGACGGTGGCGTTGCGGGCGGCGGTGGCCGCGCCGCCGTCGGCGGGCGCCAACATGCCGGTGTGGGTGCTGGGGGGGGAGCAGCTGGTGGCGGCCGTCCGGGCGGCCGTGGCAGGGCCGCCGACGCCGCCCGCCGACGAGGCGGCGCCGCAGGTGGTTTCCGTGTTGCGGGCGGCAGTGGCGTCGCCGCCGTCGCCGTCTGCCGACTTGTCGGCGTCGGTGCTCGGGGGGGAGCCGCTGTTGGCGGCGGTGCGAGCGGCCGCGGCGATGCAGCCGCCGGCGTTCTCTGACGAGGCCGCGCAGCAGCTGGTGGCGGCGGTGCGGGCTGCCGTGGCAGTGCCGCCGCCGGCGCCTGCCGACGAGGGGGCGCAGTAGCTGGTGGCGGCGGTGCGGGCGGTGGTGGCCGCGCCGCCGTCGCCGTTTGCCAACGTGTCGGCGTCGGTGCTCGGGGGGGTGCCGCTTGTGGCGGCGGTGCGGACGGCCGTGGCAGTGCCGCCGCCGGCGCCCGCCGACGAGCAGGCGGAGGTGCCGGCGGCTATGGCGGTGCCGTCGCCGGCGCCCACCGACGAGCAGGCGGCGGTCGTTACCGCGGGGCCGTCGCCCCCCGCCGCCCTGGGCGCGGCTGTGAGGGACGAAGACGGCGAGTGTGTCCGAATGGACGTTGCGTCGGAGGAAGAGGTGGAGGACGTAGTGATGGGGGAGTTGTTTTTCTTAGACGATGATATGGAGGTGGAGCCGGAGGTGTGACCCTGTCTTTTCTGTGTTCCGTTTTTTTCTGGCTTCTCGCTGGCATCCTGTCTGTTTCTATGTCTTGTTTCATTCTTTGTGTTTCGCTCGTTTTTCTCCTTTGCTCGTGTCTGGTGCAGGGCCGCGCCAGGTCCTCCCCTACCCCGCCGCCCCATGAGGAAACCAGCTTGCCATCGTGGGCCCCAACCACCTGACGAGGTGGTGCGCCGGGGGTCGCGAGCGGCTCGTTCCCCCCACCTACAGTACCCCGTTTATGATCGGACAAACAGAAAAATGCCACCGAGCGAGTTCGATCAATCTATCGATTACTCATTTGTTGGTCGCCCAAATGAACTCTGTGTTGATGTTGCTGGCGACAGTAGATCCCCTTCCCCCTCCCCAAGAGGCACTCAGGCCACCTCCGTGTACGAAAAGGAGAAATTGATATATGTACTGGATCGGCTTATGATCGCTTGCACAAGTTGTGAGAGACTCCTTTCAATATTGTATTGATACAGTATGTCCAATCTGTTCATGACCCCCCGTGGAGTCGCGGGCCAACCGGCGGCTCGCTCGCGTTAGCGACGGCCCCAGCCGCAGTACGTACCCTCGAGGGGCCACCCGGGGCCGCCCCGCGTGCCCGTGCGGCCACTGACAACGGAGTCGGTGCCTCGTTCCCCCTGCTCTCAGCGCCGCGTGCGGGCCGCATGGCACACGTCGCGACCCGAAAGCCAGACCAGGACTGTTCGCCCGCCGTGAGAGGGTGATTTGCCAGGGCGACTGATGGCCACAGACTCTCAGATCGTGTACGACTGATGACCACACACTCGCAGATTGTCTACGCAACGCCGCTCAGCAGCTACGGACGTGCAACCTGGCAACAACGCAGACCTCGTTGGCCAGCAGTACAGTCACCATGTCAGGCGTACTTCGATTGCTGTGACAAACTGAGGAGAACTACTTACATTCCATATCATCATATGCAATATCATAAATACACAAATACATCATCAGAGAGTTGTGGCCCCCACAGGTCGTACAAACTAAAACTCTAGGTCTTAGCAGAAACTCTACTAGCGCGCCAAACGAAAAGGACCTAGACCACGAGGACAGCTCTGGAAATATTTAGAATCCATGCTATGGAGGATGCAATGGCAGAGCGATGACGTCTCCCCTACGCTGGTAAAAATAGTAGGTCATCTCGCCAATCATGTAGATGCTCTGTTCCCCTCCTTCAGAATGGCGCAAGAACGCTACCGCCCGCCCACGCGGAGACTCAAACATTGGAAGAAGTTTTGTTTTGTACCTCTGCCCCAATTGGCCGACAAGACCCCTCGATTGACCTCTCGAAAACTTTGGCCGGATTTGTAGTAGCCCCTCTTCTTTTCATCACGGCCGTAATCAAAGTCTAAACCATGTGTGTGCATGGTACGAGGGCCGGAGATGAGCCTCTGAAGAGGAACGTGAACCACCCTGCACCATACGTGGGAAAGTATATCGCCATACTGGAGTTGTTCTTATTGGTGCTCATGAAGATTGGGCTGGCCCTGTCCGGTGTTTCTTTCGAGCCGTCTTTCATGAGTCAGATTCATTCATACTTTCGTTAGCACGGACATATTGAGATTGATCACTCTACAAGGGTTTCTGTCAAAAAACAATCAACTTGTTTTCCGTAGTTTGTATTAAAGTTATGGAATCAAGTGCGCTGGATCAACTGGATAAACGAAGTCGGTAGGAATCGATATCCCTATCGATAATCGATATTGACTATTTACTTTTCGATTGGGAAACGTCGGTATTGTATTTGTACGAGCTTGGAAGCATGCGTTAGCCGCACCGATGCCGCACACACTGCTCGTCAAATTCGCTTAAATTTAGTCTCCGTCCCGGCAGACAAGCAAGCCAGTACGAAAGTGCGTTACGGATGGCACAAGGCACCCATGTATCGCATGCGGACCATCCCGCTCCAGTTCAGCTGGCCCAGTGGCCGCACCTAGAATACGAACCTTCATGAGTCGGCCGGCCTCCGGATATTTGCCGAAGCCTCAGGCACTAACGTCCAGCGACTCGACCGTCATGGCAAAAGTCCAGCTCGCTCCGTAGCGGTGCCCTACCTTCTTTCCACTTTCAGCCAACTATCGTCGCTTCGTGGAGTGGGGCGCCAGAAGCCCACTCCAAGCACAGAATTTTTCGATTCACAGTCGCACTGACCCTTCCGAATGTGCGGCCGCCGTTCATAGAACTACTGTGGCGTCTTGTGCATGGCATGCCTTCGCACGTGGGGGAAGTAGTGACGCCGAGGCGAAAGATTAAGTCCAAGCTAGCACGGGTCAGTCACTGTCGTGGTCATGGAGCTGTTTGGCAGGGGTGTCGAGGCGAGCCATGGGTACGGTCCGGTT
>ENA-ORXR01004833-ORXR01004833.1-marine-metagenome-genome-assembly--contig:-NODE-4833-length-11055-cov-26.981600_pt1 | contig 11055 bp, 10 predicted proteins | sample MGYA00237866_ERZ511479 | MGnify/ENA metagenome assembly ERZ511479 | reverse complement strand
GTGCGTCGAATTTAGCCAAACATATAAAAAAAATAACTTCTTCATTTGGGGTAGATTATTTTCTTCATCTTCCCTAAGCATTATCGCATTATCAAGTCACTATACGAATGTGCGATGTAATCTGTTTCATGTATATTGAAAAATGCAGCGTATTCGCTGCATTGTGCTTGGAGTTTTTCTTTGCCAATATTGCCTGTTTCGTCGATAGCTTCTACTTCAATGAATGTTCCTAAACCTTCTACGGTATCAAAATGGAATTTGACATTTTCCACAAAATAAATCTTCCGTCGTTTTTCTACCACAATTTTCACGCCTAATGTGGTCGTCAGTATTGCTTTCAATGACGCATCGGGCGCGTGTTTGTACAAGAGAATGTTTGAGGATTTTGCAGTCGGAGTATTTTCTCTTTCGTAAAAAATTAAGGCGTTTTCGATATTGCCTTCGCGCAATTTCAAACGTCCTTTTTCTACCTTGAAATAGGTGTCGATTTGATGGTCTTCTCCTATGAAACGCGGATTTAGGGTTTGTAGTTTTGTTTCGGCTTCGGCGAGGTTTTTTGCCTTCGCTTTGAATTCGAAATTTAAAATCGAACCCGCCGTACCGACGACTTTAGCCGTCGCCAAATTTTCGTGTAAATTATTGTTTTTCAATACAAGAAAAAATTAAAATCGCGCTGATTGTGTTACTGTAATGACTGCTTTACAGGCTGACCGCGAACTCTGTACTGACGACTTTAGCCGTCAAGTGAATTTTATTTTTTTTTAATAAAATGAAATTCAAATATTTATAAATATTTTTTCGACCACTGCGACGGCTAAAGTCGTCGGTACGGTATTCGCGGTCAGCCTGTTTAGCTGTCAACTGTTTCTTTTATACTGATTAATTTTGGGTTGAGAATTTTGCAGATGTTTTTCATTCACTTGACAGCTAAAGCAGTCATTACGGGGGTTACCCGGCGACGGCTAAAGTCGTCGGTACGGGATTTAAAATTGCTTTGCCAATTCCTCTAAATCAAATGTAATAAAACAATTCGTACCACGCGGCGACTGGTAGGGAATTTCGCAAGCAAATAACTCGTCGATAATGCTTTGCATTTCGAGTGGCGTGAGCGACTGCCCGTGCTTGATGCTTGTGCTGCGCGCCATGCTGCGTGCCACGTTTTCCCGAATATCCAATTTCAAATCTACATTTTCGCGGTATTGCTCTATCAGAATTTCAATGCTTTGTTCCTCTTCGCCGCTTTTGATTTCGGGTGGTGCGCCGTGTATCACGAAGGTTTCATTACCAAATTCTTGTACATCAAAACCGAGTTGGTTGACCTGCGGCAATATTTCTTTCAAAATCATAGCATCTGCTGCCGAGACGTTCATGGTTTTGGCGAATAGCTGATGTTGAGTAGCGGTTGCTCCTTCATTGAGATGGTGGCGATATTTTTCATACAAAATGCGCTCGTGTGCCGCTTGTTGGTCAATGAGCATAAAGCCCGACTTTATCGAACTGATGATATAACGCTGATGTACTTGATAAGGTTGTTTGGTGAGTTTGGAAAATGAGCCGCCGGAGTCGTCCATTTCGAGGCTGCTTTCTATGGTGACGGATTCGGTTTGGGTGTCGTCGTCGGGAGTGGATGGGTCGAAAGCGTCGATGCCTTCGTAGAGTTTTTGCCAATTTTTGAGGTTGGATTTTTCGCGGGGTGAGGTCATGTTGCCTCCGGCAAAGTCGGCAATTTTTGAGCCTTTTGATGCTTGACTATCGGCTTTTTGTTGTTGGGCTTCCATTTGGACTTGGCGGGTCATAAAGGTCTCTTGGTCAAAATCCAGTACGGGCGAAACATTGTATTGACCGAGTGCATGACGCACCGCTACCCGCAAATAATTATAAATCAATCGCTCGTCGTCAAATTTAATTTCTTGTTTGGTGGGATGTACATTGATGTCGATTTTTGAGGGGTCAATTTCAATAAAAATCACATAAAGCGGGTGCGTACCTTTCGGCAGCAATTCCTCAAACGCGCCCATGACGGCATGGTGCAAATAACCGCTTTTGATAAATCTTGTATTGACGAAAAAATATTGGTTGCCGCGTTTTTTCTTTGCAAATTCGGGCTTACCTACGTAGCCGAGTATGCGTACCACTTCGGTTTCTTCATCTATCGGAACGAGTTTTTGATTGTAATTTTTACCCAAAATACCGACTACACGCTGCCGCAAATTGCCGGAAGGCAAGTGCAAGACTTCTTTACCATTATGGTGTAAGGAAAAAAATACGTCGGAATGGGCGAGCGCGATACGTTGAAATTCATCAATAATATAACGCATCTCTACGGTGGTGCTTTTCAGAAAGTTGCGACGGACGGGAACGTTGAAGAAAAGATTTTTGACAGAAGTTGTTGTACCCACCACGCATTGACAGGGTTCGTGCGTTTTGATTTCGGAAGCTTCTACGCTGATACGTGTACCGAGTTCGTTTTTGGCTTGGCGTGTCCGCATCTCGACTTGTGCGATGGCGGCGATGGATGCCATCGCTTCGCCACGAAAGCCCATTGTGCGAATCTCGAAAAGATCGTTTGCCTCACGGATTTTGGAAGTCGCGTGTCGTTCAAATGCCATCCGCGCGTCCGTTTCGGACATGCCACTACCATTGTCGATGACCTGTATGAGTGTTTTGCCCGCATCCTTCACGACGAGTTTGACGCTCGTACTCCCTGCGTCAATGGAATTTTCCATCAACTCCTTGACCACCGACGCCGGACGCTGAATGACCTCCCCGGCGGCTATCTGATTCGCAATCGAATCGGGCAAAAGCTGTATGATGTCTGCCATTTTTAATTTTGAATGAGTGAATTTTAAATGAGTGAATGAATTTTTGATTAAGTGATTTTAGATTTTTGATTAAAATGAAATTATGTCCATTTTATAAATCAAAAATCACTTAATCAAAAATCTAAAATGATTCATTCACTCAGTCAAAATTCACTCATTCACTCATTAATTTCAGTTAAACCAACTTTCAACGAGTGTCGGTAAATAATTTTGTAAGAAAATATAAACAAAAAAACATAAGCCGATAACAACAGCCATCAGAATGATATTAGATCGCAGGGCAGCACTTTTGTAGGCATTGCTACGTTTGTTGTGTCGCCCTTCTCGGAAGGTGCGGGAGATGCGTGATTTGACGGCATCCTTATCGGCTTCACTGGTTTCCATGCGCTTACGGACGCGGTCGCGGAATTCCTCTTTGTCCTCGTCGTAAGAACGTGGTTTGTAGTTGAAGCTGCGTGGTTGTACGTTTTTTTTTCTATTTAATAATGAAAACATGCGAAGTTTAAGTTTAAGTCTAAGTTTAAGTTTAAATTGCTGTAAATCAGACAGATTTATCTCAAGAGCCACATTTTTCCGAGTCAAAGATACAAAAAAATTGAGAGGTTTTTTTGAAGGTGATTTTGTATAGTCTTTTAACCAAATTTGTCTTTTATTGTTAGATGTATTTTGGCTGGAAAATGGTGTAACTACATTCAAAATTTGGATATTACTATTTGAAATTTTCTGATGCTAAGGGGTTAGTGGCAATATTTTATCTGTAGTTTTGAAGTTAGATACAAATATTTTTACGTTTGACTACAGTCTGCGGACGAATAAACTGCGGACAATATTATCGAATTTCCTACCTTTGCAATATGAAAAAACTGTTTGTTTTAGCGACTATTTGCTCAATGTTTGTTTGGGCATGTACAAATTCTGATACATCAAAAAACGCGGATACGACGCTCACGATTGAGGGTACGCCTGCCATTGCGGATATTTCGCAACGTATCGAGGATGAACCGAATAATGCGGAACTATATGCCATGCGCGGACGCTTATTTTATGAGGAAGAACAGTACGAAGCCGCGATTAGCGACCTGACCAATGCCGTTAATCGCGATTCATTGAATGTGGCATATTATCATCTTTTGTCAGATGCGTATTTTGATGCCAATCAATCTAAATCTGCTATAGCAACCTTACAAAAAGTAGTCAATCGAGATTCTACTTTGACAAATACTTTGCTAAAATTAGGCGAGATGCAGATGATTGTGCGCCGGCACGAGGCATCACTTAAAACGATTGGACTGATATTCAATCAAGATAGACGGAATCCCGAAGCGTTCTATTTGGGCGGATTGAATTTTGAACAAATGGGCGATACCGCACGCGCTATCAATTCTTTCCAAACGACGGTAGAAGAAGACCCCGACCACATAGATGCTTACCGAAAATTGGCGCGTCACTTTGACAGACAAGATAACAAAATCGCATTGGATTATTTTGATAATGCACTACGGATTGATTCGACGGATATGGAGGCATTGATGGGAAAAGGTTGGTATTTTCATCAACGTGAACAATTTGCGAAAGCGAAAAAGTACTATGAAAAAGCAGCTAAAATTCATGCAATGGAGCCGGGTGTGCATTTCGATAATGGCATCTTGCACCTCGAAATGAAAGACCCTGAAACCGCGTACAAAAAATTTGACCTCGCCATCAATCTCGAACCACAATACGGTATGGCGTACTATTATCGCGCCTTAGCTTCCGAGCAGACTGGCAAAAGCCTCAACGCAATTATCAATGATTACCAACAAGCCGTCTCACTCATGCCCGACCCGCAACGCGCTACGGCTGCCCTCGAACGCTTAGGTGTGCAATGAGTGAATGTTTAATGAATGAATCAACCGAAAAATTACGATTCGTTCGACAAGTTCATCGAAGTAGTTGACACTTTTTTAGAAATGTAAAATATCAAATTTAAAATGTAAAAGTGCTTGTAGTACGTACAAGAACATTTTTATTTTCATATTTTTTAATAAATTTAGAATCAATAAAATACGAAAGAAACACGTTCACCCCGGGCGCAGTTCTAAATCGTTCCTGCACCTCTAAACCAGAGCGTCATGCTGAATTTATTTGAGTGTGTAAAACATTAGGGGAAATCTAATTTAATTTCACCAAAAGGTACGTAGTACCGGAACCGTTTGTAGCAAGGTATTCTTCCCTACATTTCATTAGCTACGTAGTAGCGGCACCGTTGGAAATCAAGACGGGGTCGGTGCTACGCACCTTAATCGTGTTTGAGCTAAACCGTGCTACAAACGGTGTCAATGCTAACGCATCTCGCAAAAACAAGGCACTCACATATAATTGCCCCTAATATTTTACACACTCAATTTATTTCAGCATCTCCCAAGCCACAAGCACCATATTAAATGTGAGTTTAGGTTTTATATTTTGTTCATAATCAATAAATTAAGTACTTTGTTCGGCATTGGTTTTATATCGTTCGGGAGATGCTGAAATAAATTCAGTATGACGGTTGCTTTTTGGGTTTTTAGGCGTTTTGGGTTAGTGGGAACAATTCAGAACTGCGCCCTTCACCTCGCGTCCGAGAGTGTTCAAAAAAGTGTGTCACGCAGAGGGCGCAGAGGTCTGATAATCGATTCTCTGCGTTCTCCGCGTGACACAGGACATTGAATAGTTCCCGCGCCCTACAACTTTTACATTTTACATTTATTATTTTACATTTAATTTGAAAGTAAAAGTGTCAACTACTTTTCTAATTTAGATGAACTTGTCATTCATTCACTCATTAATCATTGTCGCATTATCGCATTGACGTATTAATAAGACCAAAGGTCGTGTTCAAAGTTAAACATTTCTTCTTCGATTTTGAGGCTTTCGTAGAGTGCTTCTTCTCCGGTTTTATAATCTTGGATTCGGCGGTCGTGTACATTGCCTTCTTTTACGATAAAACTCGAAAAAAATCGCGCATCCATGAGGTGTTCCCAAGTTAAGGTTTTGGCATTATCTATCGGATTCACGGCTTCTTCACCTGCCAAATATTTGCGGATATGCGGATAATAGACCCAAAACATCGGGTATTCAAAACGTAATACACCATTCTCGTCGTAATCTTCTTTCAAAGGCGCAATGCCCATGATACGCACCTGCATCGTGGAGGTTTCTTCATCAAAAAACCAGACTTCTTTGATGCGGTATCGCTTCACATCTTCGGGATTAAAGGCGTCTTGTGTCACCGTGATTGTTTCCTGATAAGTATCGGGGTCAATGACTCTGACGGTATCCGAACTATATAATTGTCCGTCGATTTCATCTTGCGTCATGGCTGTCGAAAATTTGTCGTCAATTGCACTATATGGTATAATATCGCCGCTTTCGATACCCCGCAATAAGACGCTAATCAGCGGATTTTGTGGTGCAGAAAACGACTTATTCATCTTTTCGCGCACATCAATCACGCGCCATATGCGTTTTTCCCAAAAAACATCCGCTTCACGAATATGGTCATGCGCCAATATAGGCATGGCTTCTTTTGGTGTTTTTTCATAAGGGCTATCCAAAGGGGGCGGCGCACCTCCGCTTTCCGTTAGAAAGACTTCCTGAGCATTAAGTGCTTGATTTACAGTAAATAATAACAAAACTAAAAGCAAAATTTTACTTCGCATAAGGACATAGGTTTAGTGGTCTTGCCTTAATTAATGAGTGAATGAGTGAATTTTGAATGAGTGAATATGTATTCGACAGCTTTATTTTATTCAAAATTCATTCATTCACAATTCAGCATTAATTTTGCAAAACGTCTTGTGAAAAAATGGCAATAAATTATCTATGTAAAAATTTAGATGCGATATGGTGCGTGGTGAAGTTTAAGTTTAAAACTTATTTTTTTTCAAAAAATAATAATTCATAAAAATCTCAATTTAATTGAAAATTAAATTTTTAAACTTAAACTTAAACTTAATAAGGATACAGCGCGACCAGCGCGCCATATCCTGAAACTCTAACTAGAAGCTATAAGCATGTTACACACCTATAAACGCCTTTTACATATAATGATTACATTGGATTTGGGGTTTAACCTTTTTGTAACATTAGGAGTTATTTTATGTAAATTTGATAATATAACGCGGATGGCAAAAAAAGATACAAACTGACGAATGGAAGATGTTTCGTTGAAAAAGATTATCCAAATTGTGAACGAAACAAAACTTTTATCCACAAAGAATCATTAATACATGCAAATTCCTATCTTACGACCTTTCAAATCAAAAATCGAAAAATCATTAAATCAAAAATCTATTTGATGAATAAGCAACTGACACTCTCGAAACGCCCCATTGGACTACCCGAAAAAGATACATGGACGCTACAAGAAAGCGAGATACCAAAGATAAAAGAAGGCGAAGTCCTCATTCGCCAAGACTATATTTCGCTCGACCCCGCGATGCGTGGTTGGATGAATGATACCAAATCGTATATACCGCCTGTGGGGATTGGTGAGGTGATGCGTGCCGGTTCGGTGGGTGAAGTGATTGAGTCGCAACATCCTGATTATGTGGCAGGTGACTTCCTTTCGGGCTGGGGTGGCGTGCAGCAATACGTAGCTACTAACGGTAAGGGCTGGTACAAAGTAGAGCCTACACTCGCGCCTCTGCCGACTTATATTGGTACGCTCGGTATGCCCGGTATGACGGCGTATTTTGGCATTCTTGAGGTCGCAAAAATCAAGGAAGGTGATATCGTCTTGGTATCCGGCGCGGCGGGTGCTGTGGGTTCTGTGGTCGGACAAATTGCGAAGATAAAAGGCTGCCATGTCGTAGGTATTGCAGGCGGACCGGAGAAATGTGCTTATCTAAAAGAGCTGGGTTTTGATGGTGCAATTGACTATAAAAATGAAGATGTACGTGCAGGACTCAAACGCGAATGTCCGAAGGGTATCGACGTGTATTTTGATAATGTAGGCGGCGAAATCCTCGACCATGCACTTGCAAAACTGCGTATGCACGGACGCATAGCTATCTGCGGTGCCATTTCTCAATATAATAACACAGGAGACATTCAAGGTCCGAAAAATTACCTCTCGCTATTAGTCAATCGAGGAACAATGCAAGGTCTTGTCGTCTTGGATTATGCCCAGAAATACAGCGAGGCTGCCATGCAAATGGGCATGTGGATGATGGAAGGCAAATTGAAGTCGAAAGAAGCTGTTTTTGAAGGTATCGAAAATTTTCATGAAACATTTTTACGCCTGTTTAGTGGCGATAAAATGGGGAAATTGGTCTTAAAAGTTTCTGAATAAAATATTATATGAAGTTCAAGTGCAACAATCAAGTACAAGTTCAATGAAGGATTTGGCTTTGCCAAATCAAAAAACTTGAGTTTGAACTTGATTGTTGCGCTTGAACTTATGAAGCTCCTTTCGTTTCGTGTTGTTGGATATAGTCCGTAATCAATTCATTCACAATATCGCGGATACGTGCCTTTTCGAGTTTGGCAATGCTGCGGAGTTTTTCGATTTTTTGGGTTTCAAAAGTAAAAGAAACACGCTTTTTGTCGGATTTAATTTCGCTTTGTTCTACAGTCTGACGTATCAATGAATCCAAACCAAACACAGGTTTGGTGCGTCGCTTATCTTTCTTAATTGCCTTACCTTCAGTGACTTGCTCTGCTTTCTCTTGTACGGCTTCCGTAATAGCCTCTTCAAATAAAGACTCCAAACTGGTCGAAAAATCCTTCTTAGACGAACTCTTCGGCGGCGTACTCGGCACAATAACCTCCGCTTGTTGCTCCTCCAACAAATCGCTGAACAGGTCGCCAAAACCCGATGAAAATGATTTATTTTTCTTCTTTGCCATACTGAAAATAAATTCCAAGTACCAAATTCCAAATTCCAAAAAATGAGAACTTGGGCGTTTGGAATTTGGTGCTTGTTATTTGGATTTTGGGATTTCTCCCCCTTTAGGTCCGTAAAAGAAGACCCAAGTCAGAAAATCATCCGAAAATTCCTCAAAACGATGCTCTACATGCGCCGGTACAAACAAAAAATCACCTGCTGCAAAATCCATCGTTGCCCCATCACAATAAAATGTACCGCTACCGGAGATAACTACGTATATTTCATCTCTTTCGTGCGGTTGTTGCTTGTCTATTTTTTTGGGTTTGTACAATTCGACTGCCAATGTACCATGCTCATACAACTCTACGAAAGGTGTATCGACTTTCGCGAGTTTTTTCAAGGCTTCCGCCGGAGTGATTTTATGGTATCTTGGCATCTGCGTAAAATTTGTCTATAGTTGAGCAGGTTTTGATTAATGATTTTTTTGGATGTGATACACTGTCTATCGGTACATCGTCCAGTTTCTCTTTAAGCATTTCCAACATAAATCCTTCCAAAGCAATTGATTTTGCCATGCTTTTTCCCAATGAAGCTGCAATCAGTTGGCGTGGGTCGTTCATATCAAAATCCACTACAATGATGTAGTTTTTCTGAACATCTTTGAAAAAACAGTTTTTTTGGTCAGTACTCAAACTAAAATCTCCGCGATTCATCACACTGTACAGCAAATAAATACTGTCCATGATTTTAGTTTCAATCTGAAACTTCACTAATTTCTGCTCAATTTTTTCCTTATTTTTCTGTTCGCTCTCCTCTTTTAAATCCGCAATAAATTTTTTCAAGCCCTTAATTTCAATAAAATCAATGGTTTCTCTATCAATCATAATTTTCAGGGCATCACAGGATTTTGGCGATTTCAGTTTATGGATTTTAGAAAACAATTCTTTGCACGCATCAAAATCGTAAACTTCCGTGATAGCATTCAGACAACAGTCATCAATATCTTTTATTTGTTTTTTTTGAAAAAAAGCAACTTGTTCGCCTTTGTAGTCAAAGGTTTTTTCACCGTAATTGACCAATTTAATCAAAAAATCTGTTACGCTTCCTCCCATAATAGTTTTTGAAAAGGCTCGGATAATTTATGGAAGACTCTATTCATATTTTCGTTCACATTTTCAATATCCACTAATCCATTATCATTACGTTCTGCCAAATAATAATTTGTAAATCGCTCAATACCATATTCTTTACTGTAATATCGCAATGCTTCTATCAGATACGGACTATGCGATGTCAACAGTACAGGTATCTCATGCTTCACCAATAAGCAGATAACTTTTGCATATTCTACTTGCCACTTAGGGTGTAAGTGTGATTCGGGTTCGTCTATGATGAGGAGTGAGCGGTTGTTTAATATTTCGGCTAATAATAGTAATTGGATGATGCCGAAGGATTTTATGCCGGAGGCGGTGTTGTTGGAGCGAAAAAATTGTTCTATATTTTTATTCTTCTTAGAGAAAATAAAATCAACTTTTTCATCATTATACATCCATTTTCCACCAATTAGTCTTTGTATTTCTCTCAATAATTCAGCTTGCCTAGCATCATATGTGTTACCAGAAATAAGAATGTTTGCCTCTCTTATTTTATTAACCACATCTTTTACATGTAATGAAATCCCGTGACCACGTGACCATTTTTCCTTTGCATCAACTTCTTCAAACAATGTTTCCGCTTTATTAATGGCGTCATGTAGTTGTAAAACAATTCCTGATTCAATGAAAGTAACATCTTCAAACGGTAAAATTTTATCATGTATCAGAAAGTTTGTTATTTTATTTTTATCAGCGTCAACAGTAAATAATTTATAATCACGTTCAGCAAAATTCAAAGATGTTTTCCTACGTGTATTTTTAGGGGTAAATTCAAGATGAAATTCAGATGCAAATGCTCTGGTCAATGCTCGTTTAAGCACTTCTGTTCTATCGTCTTTCTTTAATATTTCGGATTTAATTTTATCCAAAGAAACGAGTAAGTCCTCTTTTGAGTATCTTGCTTCATCTGATATTATAGCCGCATTTTGGAGAATATTCTTCTTCCTATCAAATACAAAATCAATACCTCCTTGGTTTTCAGTGGAATCTTGAAAAAGCGAGAGTTGATTTGTAGCAGCAAATGGTCTCAACTGCCTAATGAACGAGTATGTGTTAAATTCACGCTTTAAATCTCCAAAATTATTGACGCTATTCCTTAATTTTCTATAAAGTGAATCAATTGCCCTTATTGTATTCTGCTCCTTACTCATCTCCAAATCCTGCTCATACCTCGAAATCGCCTTAATCACCGCAAACACCAATTTCCCCACCGTACTTTTCCCGGTAT
>ENA-ORXR01004831-ORXR01004831.1-marine-metagenome-genome-assembly--contig:-NODE-4831-length-11059-cov-2.640047_pt1 | contig 11059 bp, 10 predicted proteins | sample MGYA00237866_ERZ511479 | MGnify/ENA metagenome assembly ERZ511479 | reverse complement strand
GCGCACCGGGTGCGCCGGCAGCTCGACGATCTCGCCGGTGCTGGTGTGGACCTCTCGACGTCGCAGCGCACGGTGCGTCGACAAGTCTTCGAGGGTGGAGACATTTCCGAATGCGATCGATGCGTCAGCAAGCCGCTGCTGAAACTGGCTGCGGCTGAGCGACCCGATCACGGAGTTCATCTCAGCCTCCAGATCATGGCGATTTCGCACTCGCTTCATATTCGAGTCGAATCGTTCGTCGGTGGCCAGTTCAGGCCTAGCCAGCACGTGGTCGCAAAGTCGGACCCACTCACGCTCGTTCTGGACGGACATAAGCGTCAAGCTGCCGTCCGAGGTCGAGAATGCTCCATAGGGGGCGATGGTCGGGTGCCTGAGCCCGACCCGTTCTGGCCCCCCGTCGCCGAAGTCGTACTGCGTAAGTGGCACCGTCATCCAGTCGGCAGCCACGTCGAAGAGTGAGACTCGAACACCTGACCCGGTTCCGGTGATACCCCGTTGTATGAGCGCTTCGAGTACGCCGTAGTAGGCGGTCATGCCGGTGCCAGCATCGACCATCGACACCCCGATTCGTCCAAGTTCACCCGGGCTGCCCGAGATGGCGATCAGACCCGATTCTGCCTGAACGAGCAGGTCATAGGCTTTCTTGTCGGCGACCTCGGGCGCTTCGCCGTAGCCGGAAATGTCGCACGTGATGAGATTGGGATACAGATCGCGAAGTTCGTCGGATCCGAAGCCCGCGCGCTGGAGCGCTCCGGGAGCCAGGTTCTGCACGAACACATCTGCCGAACCGACGATGCGATGAAGTAGTCGTGCATCGTCGGGCGCCTTGATGTCGAGGATCAGACTCTCTTTGCCTTGATTCGCCCAGGCAAAGTAGGAACTGTCGCCCCGCGCCGCCGAGTCGTAGCCCCGAGCGAAGTCGCCGGTGGCTCGTTCGACCTTAATTACCCGGGCGCCAGCGTCGACGAGCCGTGCGGTGCACAACGGCGCAGCCACGGCTTGTTCGACAGCTACGACGGTCACGCCCTGCAGCGGCAGTGTTGTCATTGCCGATTGAAATTCTCTCGTGCTTCGACGGCGGCTTGGTAGCTGCGGGTCAGGGCACTTTGGTCGGCGTCGGCGAACGACGAGGCCCGGTGCAAAGCGTTGGCGGTTGCGTTGATTGCCTCTTTGACCATGCGGGTGGTCGCCGGAGGCATCGATGCAGCTCGGGCAGCCATGTCGCTGGCAACTTCGACGGTCCTGCCGGGCTCGGCGATGGCATCGACGAGCCCCCAATCGAGCGCCATTGCTGGATCCATCTTTTCGCACAGCAACGTGATCTGTTTGGCGCGCGACGGGCCGACCAACGTGACCAAGCGAGGGAGTGCACCCCACTGCAAGTTCAACCCGATCTTGACCTCGGGCACGTACAGGTATGCGTCGCTTGCGAGCACCCGCCAGTCGCAGGCGAGCGCGATTGCGCATCCGGCACCGACTGCCATGCCCTCCATTGCGGTGACCGTGATCTGGGGCATGTCTTCCCATGCCTGGCAAAGACGAACTCCCCGGTAAAACCGCTGTCGGAGCGCGACGTCGTCGAGTTCTTCCCAGGTCGCCGGGTCCTTAAGATCGATTCCGGCAGAAAACGCGTTGGGGGCGCCACTCAGCACAACTGCCTGGGTGGTCAGGTCGTCTTCGAACCGCCGGGCAACATCGGTCAGTTCGAGGATCGTGGCTTGGTTGAAGGCGTTGAGTGAACCATTGCGGTCAAAGGTCACGGTGGCGACGGGCCCGCCGTGGGCGACGGTGACGTTGTCGTAGTTCGCATTTGCAAAGGGCATCAGCGTCTACTTCTGTGACCGGGCAGCTACGCCGTGAACTGGTCGGCCATGAACATCGGGCATTTGATCGGAGTCGCTACATGGCCCGTGGGCGAGTAATGCCTGGTCGTTGTGCATGATTTGACCATAGACGTTGTGCGGTTTGCGGCCGCGAAGTTCTGGTCCTGGCAGCTGCGTCGCGGTTTGTGAGTTGTTTTACCTATTACACCCCATATGGATGGCTTTTGGCCCGTGCTTGCCGCATAGTCCAGATCGAAGATATTCCTCCCGAAAAGAGAAAGGTGAGTTCCATGGGTATGAGTTGGGTAGAAGCAACACGACGCCAAGAACGCAAGCTGGTAGCGGTTCCAGGTCTTGCCTCCGCAGCTGGCGTAGCGGCTTCATTCCTGCTGTCGTTGACGCCCGCGCTGCCCGTCGACCCGCCGAGTGCGAGCCAGTCGGCGACCGATCCCGCCGCCAATTCGTCCGCAGCTGACCGAAGCGACGAACACGTCGCCGCCCGCGCACCCACACCCTTATCTTGGGCTTCGGTTTCTCTCACCGAGTTCGCTGTACCCCAGTAGCGGCACCGAGACAACAGGCTCCGGCGTCGATCAAAGGCAAAGTCTGTGGATCTTCGTCGCTGACCCAAGCGCATCCCCCCACAAGCCGCTTGGGTCAGTGACGAATCAATCTGGCTGTCTCTGCAGATCACGCAACTAGGACCGTAGGGTGTCATCCGATGGTGACGGAGAAGGCGACTCGGGTGCGCGAAGTCGTGGCTCCGCACGCATGGCGCGCCCTGGCCGTCGGTGCGGCTGGATATGTGTTAGTCGGCTTCAATACCACGGCCACCAACATTGCCTTCGACGACATCACCGCGTCATTTCCGCTGGTGGCCGAGACAACGACTGCGTTCGTCTCGTCGGGCTACCTCATCGGAACTGCTGCGTTCTTGCCGCTGGCCGGGCGCATCGCTGACCGCCAAGGCCGAGTCAAGATCTTCCATGTCGGTATTGCGCTGTTCGCGCTCTCTGCGATCCTGTCGGCGATTGCTCCCACCGTGTGGGTCCTGATCGCAGCACGAGTTCTGCAGGCCGTCGCGGGTGCCCTCATCATTCCTGCATCGCTGTCGATGGTTCTGCCGCTGTTCCCGGCTGCCCGGCGACCAAGCGCAGTCGCGGCCTGGGCCGCGGCTGGCCCACTCTCGGCTGCCGTCGCACCCAGCGGATCAGCGGCGATTCTGCAATTCAGCAGTTGGCGATGGTTGTACTTTCTGAGCGCCCCCGTCGCAGTAGTGATCCTGATCGTCGGCCTTCGTCGACTGAGCGAGACCACTGCACCCCAGACCGAGGGCAAACTCGATATCGCAGGCGCAGTACTGGGCACCACTGGCATTGCGCTCCTGGTCTTCGGTGTCGGCAAAGGCAAAGATTGGGGCTGGGCAAGCACGTGGACCGTCGGCTCGTTCGTCATAGCTGGCGCAAGCATCGTTGCGTTCTTGGCGCAGTCCAAACGACATCCGCATCCGCTCTTGGACCTCGGCCTTTTCAAGAAGCGAGCCGTCTGGATGGCCAATGCCGCCAACTCGCTGATCTCGCTCACGAGTCTTGCGATCTGGTTGGTGTGGCCGCTGTACCTCAAGCGAATATGGGGCTACAGCAACTTGCAAATAGGTTTGGCGCTGACAGCAGGGCCGGTCGCGGCGGCGTCGATGACCATCCTTGGCGGCAAGGTTGCCGACCGTTTCGGGCATCGCTGGCCAATCCATATCGGCAGCCTGGTCATGGTGTTCTCCGTTGGGTGGTGCTGGCTGATGCTTGATCAAGACGGTACCTATGTCACCTCGTTCCTGCCGGGAATCTTGACCTTTGGATTGGGATGGGGATTCTCGTCGCCGACCATGAACGGGTACGCGCTCGAGTCAGTCCCTGAGGCCACCTGGGGATCGATGAACGCCGCATTCAACATGCTCCGCAATGTTGCGGGTGCGGTTGGCGTTGCTGCCGCAGTCGCCTTCATCGGCTCAGATGAACGCCCTGACATCATTGCTGCATTCGACCGAGTCTTTGCCTTCTTCTTCGTGTCTACGGCGTTGGGCGCTGCGATCATCTTCGTGTTCTACCCGCGAGAGCAAGCGGGCTAGGGTCACAAGATGACTCTCCACGACGTAGTGATTAGTGGCGCAACGGTTGTCGACGGAACCGGAGCACCACCGGTCACCGGCGACGTAGCCATTTCTGACGGTCGGATCTCCGGCGTTGGCGGATCACTGCAAGCCAGCAGGACCGTCGCAGCCGACGGTGCGCTGGTCGCTCCGGGTTGGGTCGACGTCCATACCCACTTCGACGGTCAGGCCACGTGGGACGATCAGCTCGACCCGTCGTTCAGCAACGGTGTCACCTCGTTGGTGATGGGCAACTGTGGTGTTGGCTTCGCGCCATGTGCGCCCGGCGAGCAGCAGACGCTGATCGAATTGATGGAGGGTGTCGAGGACATTCCGGGTGCCGCCTTGCACGAAGGCGTGCCCTGGGGTGCGTGGGAGAGCTTTCCCGAGTACCTCGACTTCCTCGACGAACGCGAACACGCACTCGATATTGGTGCCCAACTCGCTCATGGTGCGCTGCGGTTTCACGTGATGGGCGAGCGAGGGGTGCGCAACGAAGAGGCGACCGACGCCGACATCGCCGCGATGCGCAAGCTCGTGGCCGAGGCGACCGCAGCTGGGGCGATTGGTTTCTCGACGTCGAGGACCATCTTCCACCGATCCCTCGATGGCAGCGCTGTGCCTGGAACTTATGCGACCGTCAACGAACTGCGTGAGTTGGCTTTCGGCATGGCCGATGGGGGAGGCGCCGTGTTCGAGGCCATCACCTCGGAGTCGATTGGTGACCTCGAAGCCCTCGGCGGCGAACGGTTCAGCCAACGTCACGAGCTCGAGATGCTGGCCGACATCTCCCGCTCGACTGGTCAAAAGGTCACGTTCACCACGGTGCAGAACACCGACCGTCCCGAGGACTGGCGCGAGGTGCTTGACTTCGTGACCGAACACAACGCAGCGGGTACCAAGTTGTATCCGCAGGTGGCGTCGCGGCCGATCGGACTGCTTTCGAGCCTCGAGGGCTACCACGCATTCATGTGCCGACGCGGCTACCTGGCAATAGCCCACCTTCCTCTGGCCGAGCGCGCCAAGACAATGCGCGATCCACAGGTGCGTCGCCAGATCCTGACCGACGACGACGTCGCGCCCGAGAACCCCGGCTCGATGGAAGCTTTGTACGAGGCATTGCAGATGTCGATCTCGCGTATGTATGTGCTCGACGACGTCGTCGACTACGAACCCGGTTCAGAATGTTGTTTTCTGGAGCTCGCCGCCGCCCAAGGCGTGACGCCGCTTGAAGCTGCCTATGACTTCTTGGCCGAAGGCGACGGAACCAACGTGGCCACGATGCTTGGCGCTGGTTTTGTCGACAAGAACCTCGACGCGATCCGAGAGATGTTGGTGCACCCCGAGACCATCACTGGCCTGGGCGACGCCGGAGCGCACGTCAAGCTCATCTGCGATGGGTCGATGCCCAGCACCCAGATAGCACATTGGTCTCGTGACCGCACGAGCGGCCCGCAGATCCCCATCGAGTTTCTCGTCCAAAAGCAGACCCGCCGCAACGCGCAGCTCTACGGGCTCGACGATCGAGGGACACTTCAGGTCGGTATGCGAGCCGATATCAATGTGATCGACTTCGACAACCTCAAGATCCGCCGGCCCGTGACGCACGCCGATCTGCCAGCTGGCGGTGTGCGGTTTCTGCAGCCGGTGTCGGGCTATCTCGCCACGTTCGTAAACGGCGTACAGACCCGTGCCAATGACACAGACACCGGCGCCCGCCCCGGCCGCCTCGTCCGCCGCCACTAGACGAAAAGTCTCGTCCCTTGGGGACGCAACTGTCGCAGGCAGGCGATTCGAAATCGCTCTGGCTCGTGACGGCCCAGATCGTGGCGGGCGACGGCCATGAGGAGTTCCTTGTCGGCGACTCGCGGCGCCCGCACCGACGCCTGCCAACGTGCGAGAGGAGTGGCGTTGAAAACCGCAGAGGCGCCGAGGACCTGAGTGGCCCGGCCGATCACGGTGGCTGCGGTCTCGACGATGTCCAACGTGATGGGTTGGATCGCCGAGGCCCGCATCGATACCGAGGCTGCCGGGCTATTCACGCTGCACACCGCATGGCTTATAAACAACGAAGGCGGCTGTCAGAACATGACCGTTCGCATCGGCGCCGAACTGCAGCACTGCGACTAGCCGAGCGCGCATCGCCTTCAGCCCCGCGGCTTGCGGTGCTTCGAGACGCCCGCGATACTCGGTCATGGCTACGGCGCTCGATGAGTTGTTGCGGAGTTGTTCAATCGAGATTACCCGACGCGCCCGGGCTGCTGGCTCGCCCGTCGTTCTGACCGGCGCCGAAAACTTCGCGTCAGCGGTGGCAGCGATGCAGCCGCTGGAAGCATCGGCGACGACGGTGCCAGTTGTCGAGTTGTTGGCTCACGTGCCAGTGGTTCCGTTTGCTCCGATGGTTGCTCCTGCAGCCCAAGAAATGCCATGGACAGCCTCGCGTCGGTTAGGCAAAGGCGACGACGGCAGCACGGTGGCATTGGGGCTTGTCAACGAAGTACGGGAGCTGGGAGCAGTCACGTGCGGTTTCATGTTGCTGGCGCCGAACGCTCGGTATCCAGAACATGCGCATCCTCCGCACGAGATCTATCTGCCGATCGCTGGCAACGGCCAATGGCGCTACGGCGGACACGCGAGCTACCGAGCGCTAGAACCCGACTCACTGGTCTACAACAGCCCGCAGGTGACCCACGGTGCGATTGCAGGCGACCAGCTGTTGCTCGCGCTCTACGTGCTTTGGCCCGACGAGCCGCTAACTGCTTCGTGAACACCAGACGAAATATTCTGGTTGCCCGAGGTCTGCGTAGCCAATGGCGCCAACCCGCCATTAGTGTCGGTGGCTGCGCCACAACGTGCAGCACCACCGAGCACAGAGAAATGTAGCGAATGACCAGACCCTGCAGCCCCGATCGATCCTTCGTCGCCAGGCTGAGAGCCACGTTTGCGGTGGAGGTCGCGTGGATCTGACGCTCATTCTCATTGCATTCGTCGCCGGGTTTGCAGCGAACACGATCAAGCTTCCTCCGCTGGTCGGATACCTGGCAGCCGGATTCGTGCTCAGCGCTTTCGACTACGAGGTCACCGACGCAATCGAACTCATCGCCGATGTTGGCGTGCTGCTTTTACTCTTCGGCATCGGGTTGAAGCTGCGGGTGAAGACGTTGGCGCGACCGGTGGTCTGGGCAGGTGCCAGCATCCACGCCGCAGTCACCACTGCGGTCATTGGCGGCGTTCTCCTTGGATTCGGTGCGCTCGGCCTGCCTCTCGCAGCGGGTCTTTCGCTGCGCCAGGCCGCACTCATTGGCTTTGCGTTCTCGTTCTCGAGCACCGTGTTTGCGGTCAAGGCGCTCGAAGAACGCAGCGAAGCAACATCGATGCAGGGCAAGATCGCCGTCGGCATGCTGGTCGTGCAAGACATCTTTGCCGTGGTCTTCCTGACGCTGACTGTGGAGACCCCACCGTCGATTTGGGCCATCCCGGTCGTGATCGCAGTGCTTGCGGCGAAGCCGATCTATGGCTGGTTGCTCGACCGAGCTGGTCACGGCGAACTTCTGTTGCTGTTCGGGCTCGCGCTCGCAGTCGGCGTAGGCGCCGAGTCGTTTTCCGAGGTCGGTCTCAAACCCGATCTCGGTGCGCTGCTTGTTGGACTGGTACTGGCCAACCATTCCCGGGCGCCCGAGCTGGCGGCCACGCTGCTGGGGTTCAAGGACATCTTGCTCATCGGCTTCTTCTTGTCGATCGGCCTGGGCGGCACCCCTGGACCCGCCGAAATAGCGGTGGCCGCCCTTGTGCTCGTCTTCTTGCCGCTGAAGACTGCGGGGTTCCTATGGCTGGTCTCGCGCTTCCGGTTCCGAGTACGCACATCGTGGCACACCGCAATCACGCTCTCGACCTACAGCGAGTTCGGCCTGATTGTTGCCGTCATCGGCGTCGAGCGAGACATGATCGGCCCTGAATGGACGTCGGCGATCGGCCTGGCTGCAGCGCTGTCGTTTGTGCTCGCCGCGCCCCTCAGCACCGCCCGCTATTCGATCTATACCCGGTTCACCGAGCGGCTCGCCGGGCTTGAACGCTCGCCGGTCCAGCCCGACGATGCGCTTCTTGACCCCGAAGGAGCTCAGATCATGGTTTTTGGTATGGGCAGAGTTGGCATCGGCGCTTACGACGAGCTCGTGATCCGCAAGGGCAATGTCGTGATGGGAGTAGATCGCGACGAGCGCACCGTCAACGCCAATATCGCCGAGGGTCGCCGCATGATTCGCGGCGATGCTCTCGACGGCGAGTTCTGGGCCCGTCTTCAGCTGGGACGCCACGTCGATCTCGTGGTGCTCACGATGAGCGACCATGCCGCCAACATGCAAGCGGTCGAGCGGGTCAAGGGGTATTTGCCCGATACTCGCATCGCGGCAACTGCGGCCTATCCCGACGACGTTCTCGAACTCGAGGCGGCTGGCGTGGACATTGCACGAAATCTTTACGGCGAAGCTGGCCAGGGTGTCGCCGACGACGCCTGCAACCTGCTGTTCATTCCCGGCGAGTAGTAGCGACGAGCACCGTGGAGCATCCGCCGTTCGGCTTCGATGAACCGGCGGGTCCAATCGATCCCGAGGCGTTCACGGTGCGGTCGCCGATGGGCCAGGAACTTACTGGTCAAGAACGACGAGATGAGTTTTCGTCAGTTTCAGGCTTTCGGCGCGATAGCCAATGACATCGTGGGTGGGCGTGCGCTGACGAAGTCGAAGCTGCTGTCATCGAGATTCGCATACGCTGGCCGCGTGCCTGACCAGCAGTTGGTGCATCTGCGGCTCCGGGTGACCGCGCACCTAGGAGAAGTACTACCGGGCGAATGCTGACTACTCAGCGCTTGGTTGTATAAAGGCCCGTCGCGCCTTGTTTTACTCGGGTGCTCCATCACCGGCGTGCGAGTGAGCTATCCGGAGTTGGTTAATCGGATGGTCTTGACGAAGCCGGTGTCTTCGCAGGCCGTTAAGAAGCCGCACGATTCGTAAAGCGCCTTGGCGGCCGTGTTCGAGCTGATATGCCGGACCAGTGCGGCGGTAGCGCCGAGCTCGACAGACCAACGAAGCCCTTGCTGGATGACCGAGCGCGCTAGGCCGAGCCGACGGTGGTCGGGGTGGCAGCCAGCTGGTTCGATCTGCACGACACCGTTGTGTGTGTCCAACCACAGTGTCGCAAACGCAGCGACCTCTGACGACGGTGAGATAGCGACGACGTCGAGGCGCGGGTTGTAGAGCGAACACGCCCGCAGGGCTCGGTAGGCGTCGACGCGGAGTTCTTCGCCGGGAAACGCTGCGTTGAACGCCAGGACGCGCGACCCGAGATCATCGAAGCGAAGCTCGCGAATCGCATAGTCACCGGGAGTTGCAAGTGCGGCGACATCGGTGACTGCGATCGTGCGGCTCATCGCAGGTACGCCGCCAGCCAGGCGCTCGAAGCCTCTGGCGTGAAGGAGTTCAACGACTCCAGTTGATTGAAGTCGACGGCCAACCCGGAGTTCGATCGGCCCATCACCGACGGCTGCTTCTAGAGCCGTGCTCTCGGCCCACTCCAACGCATGCGTTGTTGTCTCAAGCCCCACAGGCCCGGGGCGCACTACAAGATCGCAGACACCTGACCCGTCGAACATCGTGAGCACCTGGGTCTGGCCTCCGCTGTCTGGCCACAGACGCAGAGATGTGACAGCACTCGGCCACGTGCGAAGTGTCCCCCAGGCAAGATCGCCGATGTGCATCTCAGAACTTGGCCCGTATTGGGGCCACATCGCCGCGACGAACTCTGCCGCCTGATCAAACAGAGGACACTGATCTGCTTCGGCCGACATTGTCTTTAACCTAATCGCTGGCGGCTCGGCGGTCTGCGGTTCGATTCGCTGCACGCCGATGCCCGACATCGAGGCGGCAGGCTGCACCACGTTGCCGTCGCACGCCGTGCGGCGAAGCGCCGCTGCTTCCACAAGCCGGGCACGCACTCACCGAGAGCAACTTCGAAGAATGGGCAGCGCTGATCCGTACGGCGATCGGTGCGCCCGCGAGTTACCGGGCCTGAAACGCACGACAATGGCCCCCTCGAGTCCGGCGAGCCGCGGTGACCGTGGTTACAGCAGCTGCCGCTAGTCAGAGATGCGAAGCAGCTTCGTCTTGTGGTTCGACTTCCCAACCCAGCGTTTCAGCCCACCAGTCGCCAACGACATGCGGCGACAAGGCGTCGATGACAAGCTGCAACGAAAAAGAAGTGGACATCAGCACGAACCTCCAGCGACGTCGAAAACTACCTCAGGCGCCAATAATTGCACCTGTGTCGAGGAGCTGTTGGACGAGCTCGGGACCGAGGCCGATTTCGGCCATGACCTCGGTGGTATGGGCGGCAAAGGCAGGGCTCGGGCCTCGCACGCGCGAGGCAGACTTCTCCATCTGAAATGGCATGCCGACCGTCTTATAGGCGCCGAAGCTGGGATGATCCAATTCGACCACGTAGTCGTTCGCTTCGGCATGGGGGTCAGTCATTGCTTGATGGGGCATGTTGTAGGGACCACATGGGTACCCCTCGGCGCGCAACGCAGCGAGCCACTCGGCCGAGGTCCGGGTGAGAAAGAGTGCTTCGGCCTGGGCCACGATTGCCACGAACGACAGGTCTGTCGTGTCTGTGGTTTCGGGGCGGTCGACGCCGGTGACTCGGTGGAACTTGTCGAACAGAGAAGCAGACAACCCGGCAAGCGAAAGCAATCCGTCGGCGGTCTGGTAGTGGCGAAAATAGAGCTGGAAGGCGCCGCCACCGGCTTGTATCTTTGACTCGTACACATCACGTTGCGAGTCGAAATCAAGACCAGCCACTCGCATGGCGGCGATGTCCTCGTCTAGTTCAGCGAGCGCTTCGTCCTCGCGTGGGAAACGACCGAGCAGTGGTATGCCAAGGTTCATGGCGGTGCCCAACAGCGACGTGTCGATGCGTTGGCCTTCGCCGGTCTGATCGCGATGGCGCAGACCAGCCAGTACCGCGAACGCGGCCGAGAAGCCGCTGCCGAAATCGTTGACTGCCGGGCGGGTCGGTTTGGGTGCAGTGCCGCCCGAAC
>ENA-ORXR01004829-ORXR01004829.1-marine-metagenome-genome-assembly--contig:-NODE-4829-length-11062-cov-10.330724_pt1 | contig 11062 bp, 17 predicted proteins | sample MGYA00237866_ERZ511479 | MGnify/ENA metagenome assembly ERZ511479 | reverse complement strand
CGTCGATGAAGATGATGACGTCATCGTCTGCGTCGCCCCCCGCCGCCAGCGCGCCTGAGGCGCCTTGTCCATCCCCCCGAGCGTCGCCACGACCGCTGTCATCATGGGCATGCGCGCGGCTGCCAGCACCGTGCCGTCCACGTGCCCTCGCTGCGACACGACCCGCGTCATCACCGCCACCTTCATCGTTGCGCGCACGTCCGACGTCGAGCACAGGTCCACCACGCAGGCGCATGATATCCAGTGCGCGATACGTCACGCGGTCCTCTAAAGTGCGACCGCCAGCACTCACAGCCTCGCCCGAGAGCTCAGGACCGACCGCAGCCACGGCAACAGAGGTGGGGAATCCAAGACTACAAAGCCGCCGCATCCGTGCCACACCGCTGGTGGCCGTAGCATCAGGATAGTCTCCCGGCTCAGGAAGAGGTGGGGTGCGCGGCGGTGGAGGCGGTCCAATGGAGCCGCTTCCAGCGGCACCAACCGTATCACCGCTGCCATGACCACGTCCAGCCATCACGGCCACGCAACGGCCGAAAATGGGAGCGGGCAAAGTGGTAAGAGGAACAAGCGGAAGATGGAGTGGGGGGGGGCACGGAGAGGCAGATCGGCCATGCGGAGGGGGCGTGCGACTTGGAGCTGGAGCGAGGGGGGGAGGGGGCACGCATCGTACCCGTTGGTGAAGGTACGTGGCGGCGGGCCGGTGTCCCGCAGCCCGCGCAAGTCTTTCAGTGGCGGGTCCCTGCAGGCACCCACCAGCTGGCTGTGATGAGCGTGAATCGTGGGCGAAAGAGAGAGCCAGGGACCACAGATCGACAGCCGATAGGTCGATCTAGATCCAAGTGGCGCATCATATCTAGGTGAAGCGCTCAAAAAGGGGGGCCTGTTCACCAGACAATGTCTTCAATGTGGGTCTCTCGACGTGATAATTGCATACTTTAAGTCCCGCATTGCATCATCGATATCGAAGACCCGGCACCTCGGCCGTCGGATCCTCGCTATTATCCACTGTCAACGAGCCAGGTCAGGGTTGTGGGACACGGCGGTGGCAGAATCGCGCAGCAGCGGCCCCCTGCTGCTGACAGGCTTTCTGGCGCGCTGCGATGACAGGTTATGTGCATTGGGTCGCGGGAAGACCGTTCTCGCTGCAGCGACACTTGGATTGCGGCTGCCTCGTCCGTTCCACTGGAACACGTGCGTCCCGCCCAAGGATTGAGAGCCACGCCTCTGCCTCCGATGCCCCGGTGGTGAGAGCTGATTGGCCGAAGCGGCCAGCGGTCTGGGATAGTAGCTTTCGTGGCAGCAGCATGGCCACAACTCCACTGGCGCCTGGCCTGGTTTCTAATGAAGGAAGGCACATGAGGTGTTGGGCTGGCTGTGGAAGCTGATGTGTCTGCAGCAGCACACCACCGAATCACTGTCGGCGCTCACGCCGCCCTGGTGGGGATCTGGAAGGGGCGGGCGAGGCCACACTGGCACGTGTTCTGGGCGGGATGCGACAGCTGGGCGTGCTGCCATTGATAGAGGGTTTCTCGCTGTGTACTGGCAGGGCGCCACAGCTGCCAGCACCGCTGTGGGGACCCCAGCCGCCCCAGCGTGGATCTTGATAGGAGGGGGGAGGTCGCAGGTGCAACCGTTCTGGGCGCGCTTCTTTCTCGAAAGCATAGCGGTCCACTTCTCGCAACCGTGCGCGCTGGTCCCCTCTTCAGGGAAGCGCTTGTCGATGCTGTGTGTCATCGTCAGCACGTCATGAGAGGGGGTAAGTCAGGGCGGGGGGAGCGACTTCAGACGACAATAGCCACCCCACTATCGAACCCCGACACCCTCTTGAGCCGCGGTGTGTCCAGCTTGGCACGGCAGTTGGCGACCATCTGTCGTGTTGAGCGCTGACACGGTTCGTATCGGTACGTGGGCGTGGTGCCGTCTTTGTGGGGGTAGACACCCCGTTGCGAGCGGGCTGAGAGAGTGCATCGACCGGGAGATAGGGGGCATGGGTCAGCAGCGCAGTCGGCCGCACGGCGCCGAAACAGCGAGCACCGCCGTCAGCCGGCGCGTTGCTTCTGGGTTGGGGGGGCGTGAGCGTGGGAGGCGGTAACCAGGGCTGTCTGGGTTGGGCATGAGTTTTAGCGTCTGCTGGTGTTCGCCGATTGGCGGCGCCGGAGCGTACGCGCCCGCCGATAGTGACGAGGAGCCGCCGCAACCGCCTCTGGTGGCGGACCAGCCCCGCTGGTGGGCAGCGGGAGCACTAGTGTGAGTGTTGGGTGAAGTCACTGCGAGTAGCTTGACGGCGCGGCGTGTGGCCATTTTTTGAGCGCCGTCGGCGACATGACTGGTACCGTCTCTGGTTGCGCGGCCGGTGACGCGGGGTATCGGATGGCAACAGTGCTATGGAATCCTCAGCTGTTCGCATTGCCGTCACTGAGGTTCTTTCTCCATCGGCCAGTCACTCGCGTGGACGGGATCAGTTGCCTCTTGCTCTCGCTTGTTTCCAGTTCTGCACTGCCAATATGCCTTCCATCCATGCTCATGGCGTTGCCATGTCCCGCAGACATTCGTGCCTCAAGTTCTCTTTGTATTTTATTGGGGCTGGCCTTCTTATGCATCTTTCTTTCTTGTAGCGGCGACATGTGTGTGACTGCTTTTATGCTTTTATATTATGAACCTCGTGACGGATACATCAGTCACCACCCCATGGAGTTCGCTACTCGGAACGTGCGGGTCTAGTTGGTGGACTCGTTAGTTTGCTGAGCGGAGCAGTGGTGTCGCGCCTGAGAGGCATGTCTGCGGTCAAGTGCATGCTTTTGAGAAAGAGAAGAGAAGGAAAGTAAAACAGGCAATCAATACGTAAGGCCGCGTATCGGCCACACACCCACAGTGCCAACGAGCGAAATCATACGTACCGCCTTCTTACCAGTCCCAGGGAGAGGGTGCCGGGAGCCGTACGGGTAGGGGTTCTCGTCCAACACCGCCGTGATTGTGACGGCGACCACGTCCCGGTCAATCCGCCGGCCGAAGAAGAAGTGCATGTCTTTGACAAGCCAGCCGTTAGGAACAGGAACGGACAGCTCTGACATGAGCGTGCAGGTCGTCGAGTTAGGAACGGCCTCAAAAGCACTCTCCGTCGACGACCGCTTGGTGGTACTTGGGCCGTTAGAGTCATCTTCCGTAGAGATGAGGCGGTCCGCCAGCCGACGGGACCGCTTGCGGGGTAGGGAAGAAGCAGTACCAGTCTCAGTGGCCGCAGTCTGCTTGCGCGTAGCGGCCAGAGACGGTTTGGCAACCTCGAGGCCAGCAGCCGCGCGTTCGGCGGCGCGCAGACCTCGCCTTGACCTCCTGGTTGCGACAACCGGAGCAGTAGCTTCAGCGACGGCCGCCCCCGAGACATCAGGACCAGGAACAGCGGCGGCCGCGGCCGCCAAAGCAGCACGGGTGAGCGCGCGCTTGCCTCCTGCTGCGGGTGCAGCGGCAACAACGACATCTTGCAGTGCGCCCTGCGGCGACGCTTCTTGCCCGATCCTCGATGACGGGCCCGATGCACGGGCCGCTGTCGACCGCCGGCGCCTGTCGACCAAGTTTCCGCGTACCCCCGTTGTCGAGGCAGCTGCCGCACCGTCCGCCGCAGCGGCCGCCCTGCCAACATCCCCTCGCCGCCTTAAATCGCTGGCCTTGCGAGCGTTAGCTGCATTGGCCTTGGCCTCGCTTCCCTTATCAACCGCGGCAGCCCCCCCCGCCACTCGGACCGTCTGGTGCTTCGCCGCCTTGCCGTCAGCTTTGCGTGAAATGCCACTTGATGATGGCGATTGGCGAGGCAGCAGTGGAGGGCGCCGAGAAGACGAAGCCGCCAGAGTTACCAGACTGGTCTCACCCCGTGGTGTGCCACCGCCCGGTGGCAGAGGCATCCGCGCTGCACTCAGTGGAGCGGCAAGGTCCGTGCTGCCAGATGATGCTGTCGCCGGCTTCTTCTTCGCTGGAGACTGCGACGGCCGGTCCGACAGGTGCGCACTTGCAATGGAGCGCACTGCAGCGACCGGCGGCGAAAGTTAGGCAGCGGAGCGGCGACCGGATGGTGCCGGTGCCGCGCTTGAGCATGGTGCTCTTGACGGTGTCGTCGACGCCGGACCACCACTTGGCGAGCAGGGGGTGGTAGAGAAAGGGGGCTCCGAGGGAGAGGTAGATGTGCCTGAAGCAGCAGCAGCCGCAACGGGTAAAGCACATGGTGCATGACAAGCGGCCATCTTCCGCCGACTACCGGCTCCAGCAGGTCCAGAAATGAATGCATACGCGACACGATCGTTCTCTGCAGGTCCAGGTACCGGCAGCCGACGAGGCGAAGGCGAAGCAGCAGGAGGTACAGGAGGCGCCGGTCGTGGAGCAGTAGTAGCAGAAGGAGCCGTCGCTCCTTGAGGCAAACGAGGCGGTGCCGACGGGGGTGCGCTTGGCCTTGTCTCAGGAGGAGCTGCCGCTGGTGCAGGCAGCCACGGTCGAGCACGGACCGGATACGCATTTTCTGAAGACCCTTGCGACTGGGGAGCACCAGGTGGTCCGAGGGGCGGAGGTCGTCTTGCAGCTTTACCAAAAGCAGCTGATCGTGCCTGCTGCTCACGAGGCGGCGCGGATGGAGGTGCACTGGTCTTTGCCTGCGGAGCTGCCGCTATTGCAGGAGGTGGTGGTCGAGCACCAGTTGTGGTAGCACTTGTCGATGAGACCAGCATCGGCGGAGCAGCGGGTGTCGAGGTTGAGGACTTTGGCGGCGCCGAACGAGCAACAGCCCGAGCACTGGCACTCGTACCACTTGGAGCGGCCTTGGCGGCAGCTGCACCCGGCCGTGCCGAACGAGCAGCAGCCCGAGCACTTGCACTCGTACCACTTGGAGCGGCCTTGGCAGCAGCTGCACCTGGCCGTGCCGAATGAGCAGGAGCCCGAGCACTTGCACTCGTACCACTTTGAGCGGCCTTGGCGGCAGCTGCACCCTCTTCCCGGGCAAGCAGCGCCGCCCGGATGGATGCGCTGTCGGATGTGGCCTTCCCGGTGGTCGCAGGGGTGACCGTCCCCACTGCAGCTGCGGCCGCGGCGCGCACAGCTGCGGGGTGGGTGGGTGGAAGCGGGGCGGGCAGCTCCGCAGGTGCCACGCGTGTGACATGTGTTGGCCGCGGGGACCCTGTGGGCACAAAACCGGCAGGGCGCCGGGGTCCAGACGAGAACGTCTCGCCGGGTCGCCTCGGAGCCGCCTGCAGGGATGCAAGCGTTCCAGGCGACGGCTCAATGCGCGGAGCCGTCCGTAGCCCACTAAGCACCCCGAGCACGGGCGCGCGCGCCTTGCCCTGCATCCTCGCCGACTTGGAAAAGCAGGAGATGTACTTCGCCATAGCCGCGCGCGCCGCCGGCGACTTGTCAACCAGGAGAAAAAACTCGGCCAGCCGCTGCGTGGCCGTCGCTTTGCGCTTGAGGGTGATCTCGGGAAGGACGGCTGTTACCGTCGCCGTGTTGATAGTAGGCGACTCCTTGGCGCACGCCAAAACGATGAGGTCCTTGTCGACAACCACACCCAACGGCCACGGCGCGTCCTTGATAGCCTGCCGCGGCCACCACGGCAAACAGAGCCGCAACCGCCCCGCGGACATCCCGACCGCAACGGCCGCGTTGCCCTTAACTAGGGCACAGAGTAGACGCGTTAGGCGGTTGTTGGACGCGTCCAGCATGGCTCGCAGAAAGTCCTTGGCGTCAGACGTCGGGATGTGGCTCGCCGGTGTGTGTTGCATCACCGGGGCTAGGCGCTGCCAGCGCTGCCGCTTCTTGGGCCGGCCGCCGACGTGCTTTTTGTTCAGCTTTCCAGCGCCACGCCACGTAGCGTCTGACGTTCCCTCCGAGGCAGACTTTGAAGAGCTGCTCGAGTCGCCCGAGTCGCCAGAGTCGTCGACATCGACGTCGTCTCCGCCGTCGACAGGGCCAGCAGGCCGCGGGGCGCCACCCGCAGCAGAGAGTGACGCGTCCCCCCTCGAAAAGGCACCAACGCCGAAAGAAGCACCACCACCCCCCACAACCACACCACCACCCCCCAAAACCGCGCCGCTGCCCACGGTCACGCCGACAGCCTCACCCCCGGCCGCCGCGTCTTCGGCATGCTCCGCGTCGTCGTCGTCCTCCAGCACCGCTGCAGAAGCCGCTTGAGCCCGGGCAAGGTCGGCGGACTCGGCTTGAGAAGCTGTGGACGCTCTTTCAGCGAAATCGCCAATGGGGGCGCCACCGGCTACGCGTTTGGTGCCGCCTGCTGCGGCTCCGTCGCTTCCGATTGCCACCCGAGTGGCAGCATGTCCACGCCCTCCTCTCCCGTCCCCCAGCGTGCCGCTCACGCGTCCTCCGACCCCCGCCCCTTCCTTCCGCGCCCCTCCGCAGCCCGCCCCTCCGCCGGCCGCCCCTTCGCCGGCCGCCCCTCCGCCGGCAGACGCGACCAGCTCGTCGTCCAAGGTGGTCAGAGGATGACCAAGGTCAAGCCGGTCGCGTGCGGTTGCGGCCGACGCGGGTTTGAGCGCTAGGAGGTAGCCAGACGCCGCCATCATGCCGTCCGCGCTCTCGACGTACCGGTACAACATGCTCAGCACTTGCGTGGCGGGAGCGCTCTCCTCCATGTTAGGGTCCTCAAACACCGGCAGCCAGGAGATTTTTCCCGTGGTGTCGTAGCCCGACACGTGCACGTGAATGTTGAATTTGGTGTTGTTGGTGGAAAAGAGCTTGATCATGTCCAAGATCTGCTCCAGCCGCGCCAGGGAGACGGGCCCCGTGCGCCCAGGGCCTACGAAGCGCACCAGCTGGTTCCACGTCCTTGCTGCCGCGGAACGCACGCCTGCGGCCACCATGGCGCACTCAACGTGGTAGGACTCAAAAGGCGCAGCAAGCAGGGCGCAAGCGCGTGCATCAGGGCGGAAGGGCGAGAGTCACCGACACCGGCAACGCCAGAGAGTGCGGTCGGCATCCGGAGCGGCAGCGGCGGCGACGACGCGGGCAGGCCAAGAGCGGGGCACCCCGAGGGGCTGCGTGGGACCGGGTCAAGCGCCAGCAGTGCAGGGCGCGCAATTGCAAGCTGGCGGGAGAGGAGAAAATCTCGCGCGATTGATGAGCTGACGCACAGCGGCGTTCACGTGACCCAGAAGCGTCCCTTGCAGGTGCCCCGGGGGCTGCGCTCCCCACCGTCGAGGACCCGACCCGAGAGCGTAGCGGGCCCAGAGCACCCGCCGACGGGTGCCCCCAAGCAATCAGGAGGGCCAGTCAATGCCCCAATCTGAGGCCGATCAAATTGCAGGGGCAATAAAACACTGTAAGACCGTCGGCAATCGAGCGCTGCATGCGCCCAATATATTCTGCAGGCCGAAAGCGCAAATTTCGAGCGACAGCCAGAGCGGCCTCAGGCGGCGTTCAGGAGGGGGTATCTTGGCATCCTATTGGCTGAATCCGCGGCACGGACAGAAACTGGCCGTTTGGTGCCGTGCCGAGAGCCGAATGCGGGCTGGAAACGCATATAATGCGCCGCTTGGAGACTGGTGGCACCTTCTCGCGGCAAGAACGGAGGTCTTCCTGGGCCCGGTGCCAGGGGCGGTAACGGTAGCAGCGAGGTCATGACCATGCGCATGGTTATCGTCCGTCTCGATCAATACCCCTATGAAAGTGCGTTGGCATAAGTATCATTCGAGGCACGTGGCACGCTCGCCGGCGTGGCAGCTGGCGATGGCCGAGCGCTCAGCGGACCGGAGCGCGGCCGCTGCGAGGACGCTCCAGGGCTCTCAGATGGTCCGGGCAACAAAATTTTTGTTACCCGATCGAGATCTTCGCGCCCTACATGGGTCGACGCGCAGGCGGCCGGTGGGGGCCGCGTCGGGCCCCCACGACCACCAGCGCGCGCGCAGTCCAAGGCGCGGCGAGCCACGGAATCTGTGTCAGCAGCACAGCGCACTTGGCGACGACTTAGGAGCCACGATGGTCATGGCCAATACAGTGGGCCAAATGGGTACTTGACGGGCGCCGGACCTGTGCCTGTCCGAGGGCCAGCGCCGCGGCCAGCCTGCAGGCGGTGTGCGTCACGCGTGCCGCATCTGCGGCGCGCCCGCCTCTTTGGCGAGCGTGCCGCTCCCGCGGTGGGTGGCGTCGAGGTCGGCCGCCCCGCCCCGCCCCGGCCCGCCCAGACGCACCGCCGTCGGTGGTCGGTGGGGGTGCCGCCCGTTGGCCGCGCCGCGCCGGCGCCGCCCGCGGGGCGGGCGGGTGCGGTCGTCTCTCCACGCCGCCAACGTGCGCGCCGACGCGCCCGCCGGCCGCGTGCGCGTGCCGCCCCCCGCCCGCCGCCGCCGCGGCTGCGGCCCGCGCGCGCGCCGCGCGTAGTCGGCCGCCGCGGTCCCGGCGGTGGGGTCCCCCCCGCCCAAAGCCGCACGCCCGTCCCGTCGTCGTCTGCCTGCTGCCGGCGCTGCTCTATTGCGCCGCCCGGGCTGCCTCCGACCCGCCATTGTGCGTGCCGCCTGGTGCCTCTACCCCCCTCCCGCCCAGGGTGGTGCGGAGTTTTCTTTTGCTTGTTTTTGCTTGCTTCCGGTCCACTCTGCCGTGGCGGGCGCCGCGTCGGTCAGACGGAAGCGCCTGCCGCCGTCGGCCGACGCGGGGCGCCATGGCGCCGGCGCCGGGGGCCTCCCCAGACGCCCTCAGGCAGTACCGCTCCCGGCGGGCCGTTAGCGCGCGAGCGCAGCATGCGCGGGTGGCGGCGGCGGCGGCGTCGCGGGAGTCGTCCTTTTCGGCGCACGCGGCGACGGATGGTACGTGGCGGGTGAGGTTGTTGCTGCAGCTGCCGCCACGTTCGTGGCGATGGGAGGTGCAACTGCGGGATGGGTGTGGCACATGAGCGCGTTGCATTGTAGGACATGAGGCCCGTGGGAGCTGTGTCGTTGTTCCGCAACCTTCTGACTACTGGCTTGTACTGTCGTCTTGCTCGTGGCGGACTTTGGTACTTGGGCGCTTGGTCTTGTCTTGCTGGTGCGGCTGCTGCCCTTGTTCTTTTCTGCGCCACGGTCCATGCTGCTGTCCCCACCTGTGACTGTTTGTAGAGGAGGCGCCACCGGCAGCGCGTGCCCCTTCTCTTGTCCCCAGCCATCGCTCCTCTTTCTCCAGCATCGGCCCCGACGCGGCGGTGCCCACCAGCCCGTCGGCGGACAAGTCCCCCGCGCCCCTCGCCACCACGCCGACGGTGCACTTTGAAGATACCCCCCCCGAGCCGGCCGCCCCCCCCGCGCCCATGCCCGACAAGGTGCACTCCTCTGCAGACGTCCAAGCGTGGCTGTCGGCACTCGGCTACGCGCGCTACGGGCCGACGTTTGCCGCGAATGAAATCACGGGCGACGTGCTGCGGACGCTCACGTCGGACGAGCTGCGCGACGACCTCGGCGTGCGGCACTTGCGGCACCGGCGGGACCTCCTCGACGCCATTTCGGCGTTGCTCACGCGGGACGCGGAACTCCGCTCCTCCCCAACCGTCCCAGACGTGGTCGACGCGCTGCCCGAACACGGGCGGATCCTCGACCACCTGTCCAACGTGCGCTCCTACCACTCGTGGATGCGCGTCGGCGTGCAGATGCTCGGCTTTGCGATTGTGACGCTGCGGCTGACGCCCAAGTTTCGGGAGCGCCCGCTGGTGACGGCGGCGAGCTTGTACTTTGCGGCGATTGGCGTGGGGGCGCTGCTGTATGGGGTGTTTCGGTACCGGCAGGTCATTGGGATGATTGAGCGGTCGGGCGCCAAGACGCCAGCGTACGACCCGGACCGGGTGGGCGTGCTGGCCATGCTGTTTGCGGTCTTGACGGCGGCGGTGTTTGTGCTGGTCATCATCTTGATTGACGGGTTTTGAGGGGCGGACGTGGGTGTTGGGGGGGGGCAGTGTGGCGGGGCCGTCAAGGTAATGCAGGCCGGCGGCGGAAGCGGCGCAGTACTGCGTGCTTTTGAGCGCAGTGGGCGGGCGTGGCCGGTTCGTGCATCTCTTGCCCGAGTGCCAGCCGCTTCTGTGCTACACACGTGCTGGTGGGGCGCACGGGAAGGGGGTGCGTGCTGTCCTCATCTGCTTTCGCGCAACCGTTTCACGCTGTGTGCCGGTGGCAGCGCTCGTCCCAAGTGGCGGGCTCATGCGATGAGGGCAGTTGGACATCGTCGATGGGTGGTAGGCGAGCTCTGCGGTAGGGGCGGCTGCGCGCCTTGCGCGGAGCACTATTCTGTTATTCTTTAAAGGCACTAACCTCATTGAAGGAGAATTCCGTGCGCGCCTTTACGTCTGTTCGCCCGTTTGCCCTCGACATGGTTGCAGAGTCGCGCTCTTCTGTGTGCCCACAGCGACTCTGGCTGTTTTCAGCGCCGCAGCCGGCCGCCATACTGCAGGCGGGACCGTAGCCGGTTGGACGGAGTGGCAGGTGGCCGGTATGTTTGCAGGGTGACCAACGACCGCTGTCCGTACCGAGGCTTTCTTTTTCGTTGTGTCAGGCCCTGCAGCCGCGGTGCCATCAGCCTGCAGCAGAACGTCGGCGGATGTCACGTTGCCGGCCGCACATCCGAGACGGTCAGCCACCACGCCACGCGATTGGCGGGAGGTCTGTCAGCCGGATCTGACGGCAATCCCGGTTGCAATCAGCCGGGCGTGACGGCGAGCGCGACCGCCGTGGTGCCGGCACGTCGGTCGTGCCACGCTGGCCCCAGTGTCCCGGGCGCCAGACGTCTGCTCGCGCGCGGTCGGACCGGCTCGGTCCTCTCCTGGAGATGAAGAGGATCTTGCTGGCGCGCGTGGGCGTCGGGGCCCTCCTCCCCCCCTCCCCGCCCTTCCTTCCGCCCCTGCAAACATTGGTCTGGTGCCGCTCCCACTCCGCTGCCACGGCGCCCTCCCCCCCCCCACCAGTGTCGGCCGCCTTGCTGCACCCCCTCCGCCCGACGTGGACGGGTGTGGCGTCCTCGCCGCCCCCCCCCCCCCCCCCCCCCCCCCCCCCCCCGGGGCCCCCCCCCCCCCCCCCCCCCCCCCCCCCCCCCCCCCCCCCCCCCCCCCCCCCCCCCCCCCCCC
>ENA-ORXR01004826-ORXR01004826.1-marine-metagenome-genome-assembly--contig:-NODE-4826-length-11064-cov-5.694002_pt1 | contig 11064 bp, 8 predicted proteins | sample MGYA00237866_ERZ511479 | MGnify/ENA metagenome assembly ERZ511479 | reverse complement strand
ATTCGAATTTTGATTAAGGGAAAAATATACATTCCCTAGCTCTGATAAATTATTTAGAGCTGGTGCATCCATTCCTGCGATTGATCCTGCATGTATCACATATTGGGTTGCAGTTTGAGCAATGCCATTGAAATGAAGACATAAGGTGATGAAAAGAACTATTAAATAATTTTTGATATTCATTGTTTAGGTTTTTTATTAAATGTAACACATGCATCTTTTACATATTATTACAATTATTAATATATAAACTGTTTATTGTGACTGTTTGTTGCGTTTGATTAGGGAAGAAATATATAAGTAACGGTACTTTTTTGGTAGAAAAGGGTAGTTTTTATCCTTTTGGTTACAAATTCTAGTGATTAATAGTCGGTGAGGCGCACTATACGTCCTTAAATCCGGTCTATTTTTAGCTAACAATAAGTTTGGAGAATTACCGGATTTGCATTGATCTGTAATGTCAGCTTTGCTTGATTGCAGCGCAGTAGAATAAAATACTATCCAAGTTCAAAAAAAACCAATCCGTTTTCAATCCGCAAAGATCAGCGTCATCCGCGTTCCCCCCATAAAAGAACAGCAGAACAAACTACAATAAGAGGACAAATCCATTAATCTGCCTAATCCTAAAAATCTTAGCTCAGACAAGATGGTAGGTTGGTTTTATTTTAGTTGTATGCCGTGATTCAGGTTGGCTGATGACTTTTCTCACGCTTACTTTTTTCCCGCAAAAAATATTACTGAACTAAATCCTGCATGCTGCCGCAAGTTTGCTCTAGTTTCTTCTCTAAAATGATGCACCGCATCATTTTTGCTGCGCAACGCTCTGTCATCTCAGCTAAAAAAAGGCTACAAGCTTAAAACTTGACCCAGTGATTTGTCTTCTAGTACATACCCAGTGCCTAACTATGTATTCTTTTTCAATGCCACAGCGATGGGCTCGACCATAAAGCTTGCTGCTCTTTTTTTTAGCATTCGTACACTAAAGGTTTTAAAGGCCGATGTTTATTCTCTTTTAAAATTTTATATAATAAGGAAGTTTCTGAAAACCTTTCTCTAATTTTAAATAATCCTGAAAATAGAGAGTTAACCAATCCGCTTTGATCCGCGACATCAGCGTACCCCCGATAGGAGAACAGCAGAACAGACAACAAATATTCCATTTACTTCTCCGCCTACTACAAAATCTACCCTAGTTTCCACATCTTTGCAAGATGCCACAGATAGCGGAAATTAAAGCAAGGTCAAATAGAATTGATGAGATCAGAGAAGTCCTAATTGCGAATCATGCATCACTCAAAGGAATCGATCATCAAGTAGACACCTACTTCAAGGTGCCAGATGGACGATTAAAATTGAGACAAGGAACAGTAGAAAATAACTTGATCTTCTACAACAGACCAAATACCACTACACCCAAAAAATCGTCCGTCCAACTTTATCAGCCAAACAATTCCGAAGACTTAAAGACAATCCTAACAGCAGTGCATGGTGTACTATGTATCGTAAACAAAAAAAGAGAAATATTCTTCATCGACAATGTGAAGTTTCACCTCGACACGGTGCATGGTCTAGGCACCTTTGTAGAAATAGAAGCGATAGATTCGGATGGCAGTCTAGAATACGCTATCATTTTAGAGCAATGCAATTCTTTCATGAAGACATTGGATATAATGGAAGATGAACTTATTTCCGTTTCATATAGTGATCTTATCATGCAAACTAGCACAACCCATGGCTAAAAATTTTCCTGCGAAAATATTACTTTTTGGAGAATACACGATCTTGCTTGGCTCGTCCGCCATTGCTATTCCGATCAAGAATTTTCAGAGTAGTTGGAACTTCAGCGATGCACCGCATCCCTCCCAAGTCCACTTACAAACCTTACTGCAATATCTAAAAACGGAGGACTGCGACTTTCTTGATTTATTTCGCTTCGATAAAGAGCTTAAAAGAGGGCTACTTTTTGACACCAACATTCCTATCGGATATGGCGCAGGCAGTTCAGGTGTCGTAAGCGCAGCTGTACTATACAGATTTGCAACGAACAAGTCCGACAAATTCGATGTAGTCAGAGGACAATTGAAATTCATCGAAGATCATTTTCATGGTAATAGCAGTGGCTTAGACCCTTTAGTCAGTTACCACCAAAAGCCAATCTTAATAGATACCGACAAACAAATTCATTTTCTAGAGCCACTAATACGGCAAGATAAGTGCACCTTCTTTTTGATAGATACGCAGAAGTCGAGATCCACTGCCCCACTAGTAGAAAAATTCAAAGCACTCCTTCAAGAAGAGAATTTTCTTGCAACCATCAAACAAGATCTCGTACCCGATGTAAGTAAAGCAATTGACCATTTGCAAAGCGAAAATTGGGACGCCCTCTTCGATACTGTTCACGACATCTCGATGTTTCAATACAAATATTTTAAAGAAATGATCTTGCCTGATTTTCAAGATCTTTGGCTCAGAAGCCTCAGCAGCGATTTATACAAACTAAAGTTATGTGGTGCTGGAGGTGGTGGTTTTATCTTAGGCGTTAGCCAAGATTATCTAGCAGCTAAAAAGCAAATGCGTGGGTATAAACTGACTAAGATCAATCCATTTGGAGGGTAGATCTTCATGTGGTGTAAATCCTTTGGACAAGCGATGTGCAAGGGTGGCCCGACAGGGACAGTCCGCAATGCAATGGAGGACCGAGGCGACTGCCGAGTCCTGAAACGTAGCGACCCTGATCTTCGCTTTTCGCGAAGTATCAGGGATGGCCCCAAAAAATTATAATTCCTCCCCTCAGGAAATACATAGTAATGTGGCGAACAAACCAATGCATTTACAATCCTCAAAGTTTCTTATCATCAGCGTTTCCTCGAAGGTAGAATAGCAGAATAGTTTATAACCAATCAACATGGGTAAGAGATTAGGATAGCAAGGAGTAAGCACGCAGCAAAGGAGATTCTTTGCCGCAGTTGGTAATTAGACTTTCTACTCGACAGCTTTAAAATAGTACTGCAAATCTGGATATTTTTCTAAAAAAATCATCCCTTGATTCTTAGAAATTTTCTCTCCATCAATAAAAGGGATTATCTCTGTATCGATGAGCTTAAACTTTACCAATTCTTTCTTAAACTCCTTCGCTGTACTGAACAGCTTAAAGGAGCCAACTGTATAAGTATACTTATCTTCAACCATTCTTTTACCGACACTAGGATCTGGCAACTGATCTAAGATTTCATCATTAAACATCTGATTCGTACTCGCAATTTTTATTTTATATTTCAGACCTTGCTGACTTCCTTCTAATTGTCCGCCCCTCTGATCAATCTGGAACTTACTCACTACGGGTAAGCTATATTGCACATCTATCCCCGCTTGTCCTTTACCTTGAATCTTAAAATCGACTCGATTATTTAACTGCCTCCCGATCTGATTTTCTATACCATTTATTTCATTCAGTGCGATCGGGTACAAAGGTCCATATCCTACAATATGGATTTTCCTTGCAGGAATACCATTAGACATTATCGATTGTGCTATCTTCTCTGCACGCTTTACACTAAAGTACATATCGAATGGCAGCGGACCCGAAATAGTCGAATGACATTCAATACGCAAGGTCAAAGTATTATCCAATTTCAATAACTCCGTCACCACATCTATCTTTCGTTTATTGGCCTCCGACAATAAATCACGATCCGAAGTATAGAACATAGACTCAATCGTCACCTCTTGCGGAATATCCACTTTCTCTTCTTCTTCGAATGATACACCTACACTAGATGATCCATTTCCAGAAATTATCTGCTGTGAAATAGCTAAGCGTTTTGCCTTATCCTCTAGTTGAATAAAAGTGATTGGCTGCGAAGTCTGCATCTGATCGGCCCGAGCGTGTTTAAAGTAAGCAATATAAATATCTCGTTCACCGTATCCACTTTTGCGATCAGAAGATAAATACGCTTTGGTACCATCGCTAGCTAAATAAAAGTGTGTATCATTATCAGCGGAGTTTATCGGCATTCCCATATTTTTCACGTTACCCCACATCTTGCTAGACTCATCAAAGTGTGCGCTGAATATATCAAAACCACCTAGTGACTTTCTACAGTTGTTAGAGCTAAAGTAAAGTGACCTACCATCTCTTGCTAAGAAAGGATTTTGCTCATCAAAAACAGAATTCACTTCTGGACCTAAATTAAAAGGCTGGCTCCACTCCTTATCCTTTTGCACCATCGCATAAAGATCATATCCACCATAGCCTCCTTTCCTATAGCTAGAAAACAGCACCAAGCTATCATTATAAAAATAAGGATGACTATCCCCTTCCTCCATATTGATAGGACTTTGAAATATCGTAGGAAGTTTAGCTTCCTCTTGATTGATAACAAAAGTGTCTACTAGCAATTGACCCTCCTCATAATTATCACCTTTAAACAAATAGGAGACATTTCCCGCAGAACTAAATCCCAGTAAAACATCTTTATCTTCACTATTGAGCAATCCACCCATCGGGGTGGCAGGTACCCATAGTCCGTTTTCTATCTTACTATAAAAAATATCACTATTATACTTCCCATATTCGGTATCACGCTGACCACGAGCATTTCTCAGTCCACCTTGCGATCCTTTTCGAGCAGATGAGTAATAAATCTTATCCGCATAATTTGGACTTTGAATAGCGGCAAATTCATCGTACTGGGAATTGATATTGCGCCCTAGATTTTCTACCAGTGCCTCTTCAGGCAGACTTAGAAGACGATTACCCACATTACAGTTACGGATATAGTTTCTTACTTCAAGTATAGCATTTCCATCTTCACTGGTGTTGGCGAGATATTTTTTGTAAAGTTGTTCTGCTTTATCAAAGTCTTGGCGTACATGCGCTAGACGCGCTAAATAAAAATATGTCTTGGGTTCAAAGTTTTTTACTTCTAGAAGAGAGGTTAAGATCTTTTGTGCGTCACTCAAGTCATTTACCTCATAGCTAGAAACCGCCATATTATAACGGCCTTCCTTATCTAGTCCCTTTTGATTATCATACTGGGTATAATAATATAGTGCCTTGGTGTAGGCCTTGTTTTCGAAGTAAATATCCGCTTGCTTTTTGAGCTTCCCCATATTTTGGGCAGTCAGACAAAGCTGAGCAGCCATCAAGGCAATCATAAAAACAAAACCGGTTCTCAAGATTTTTTTCAAACGTGTTATATTTCTCTCGTTTTATCGAAGTCCTCTAAGTAGTCCGCTACCCTTCTTAAGAATGATCCCCCTAAGAAACCATCCACTACACGATGATCATAAGACAAGGATAAAAACATCATTTGTCTTACTGCTATTACGTCTCCGTGTTCTGTTTCTAATACAGCAGGTTTTTTACGTATTGCACCTACTGCCAGTATCGCTACTTGAGGCTGATTGATAATGGGTGTCCCCATAACATTTCCAAATGTTCCTACATTGGTCAAGGTAAAAGTACCCCCCTGTATTTGATCAGGGCTTAGTTTATTGGTTCTCGCATTGGCTGCCAATTCGTTTACCGACTTAGTCAATCCTAGCAGATTCATCCTATCTGCGTGCTTGATTACAGGCACGATGAGGTTACCATTTGGTAAGGCAGTTGCCATGCCTATATTAATATCTTTCTTGACTATGATGTGATCACCAGATACAGACACATTTACCATTGGGTAGTCCGCTATTGCTTTGATAACCGCTTCCACAAATATCGGTGTGAAAGTAATCTTCTCTTTATGTTTTTTCTGAAATTCAACTTTTACACTATTGCGCCAGTTGACCAGTTCGGTAACATCCGCCTCTACGAAGGAAGTTACATGTGGAGAGGTGTGCTTACTATTCACCATATGCTTGGCGATCAGCTTACGCATTCTGTCCATCTCTATGATCTCTACATTACCTTCTGCAATGGGAGCAGCATTTTCCTTTGTCGATACCACTTTTTGAGCAGTAGGAGTAGGAGCACTTTCCTCTTTAGCTACGCCATTGGTAGCAGGCGCACTCACAACAGGAGCAGATACACTTTGCTCAACTGGTGCCCCATTATTAGTTCTATGCTCGACATAGGACAGCATATCCTTCTTCGTCACTCGACCATTCAGTCCAGTACCTGGTATGGTATCTAATTCTTGATTAGATATACTTTCTTTCTGTGCTATATTTCTTACCAGAGGCGAGTAGAATCTATCCGATCCTCCTCCAGCCATTGCAGGTTCTCTCACGGGAGCTGTCATTTGCACGGGCTCTGGCTCAGGCGTTGGTGCAGGTACATTTACAGGAGTATGGACATTGCCATTCCCATTGCTAGTAGGCGCTTGCACTTCCGCTACAGGAGCAGTCGTTTTTGCAGGCATCTCTCCATCCGTAGATATCATCGCTAGCACTTTACCTACTTCTACTACGTCATCCTCCTTAAACATGATTTCAGTGATGACTCCAGCACTAGGCGAAGGCACCTCAGAATCTACCTTATCGGTAGCTATTTCCAGTATCGTTTCATCCGCTTCAACCGAGTCGCCTACATTCTTTACCCACTTGAGGATGGTTGCCTCTACTATACTTTCGCCCATTTTAGGCATTACCAATTCTACTAAAGCCATGTATTATATATTTTTATATTTCGTCCCTCAAAAATAACAAGCTTATTCGGCATTCCTTATAAAAAGACCACTAATAGTTATCCAAAACAAAGTGCCTGAGCTTATTTAAGGCAAAATTGCCCGTATATTCGATATTTTTCAAACGATCTTTACCCAATTGAAGTTTGTACGTTTCTACTTTATTCGTGTTACCGATTGCTAGCCATATCGTTCCCACGGGTTTTTTCTCTGTACCACCCCTGGGCCCAGCTATTCCCGAGATCGACACACTCACATCCGTCCCAAATCGCTCTAGCGCACCAGCTAACATTTCTTTTACGACTTCCTCACTCACCGCTCCGTGTACCTCTAAGGTCTCCACACACACATTCAGCTCTTTGATTTTTAGTGCATTAGAGTACGTGATCAGCCCACCTTGATAGTAAGCGGAAGACCCCGACACTCCAGTCAATCTATGTGCCAGATAGCCCCCTGTACAACTCTCCGCAGTGGCTATTGTCAGCCCTTTTGCTCGTAGTAAATCCCCTAGCACGCCTTCCTGCGTCTCCATATCATAGCCAAATACTAGTTTAGGCATGACTGCGACGATCTCTTTTACTCGCTTATCCAAATCCACCCGCAAATCCTCCACATCTAATCCGGTCACGCCCAGTCGGACCCGCACTTTGCCTAGATTTGGCAAAAAAGCAACTTTATAGTTATCAGGCAGCCGATCAGTCACCGCAGCTATTTTATCAGCTATCACCGATTCACCTGCTCCTGCGGTCAGGATAGTCCGATATAGACTTGGTAGCGTAGTGTACTTTTTCAGCAGGCCTGGCATCACTTCCTGCTCCATTAAGTACTTCATTTCATAAGGCACCCCCGGCATCGACACCACCACCTTACCTTCCTTTTCAAACCACATGCCGGGCGCAGTCCCCCGCTTATTCGTCAGCACCGTTGCCGCCCTTGGCATATAACACTGCTCCTTATGTGATGGCAGCGGCTCCCTCCCGAAACTTGCAAACATTTTACACAACCGCTCATAGGTATCCTCGTGAAAATACATTTCACTCTCAAAAAATTCCGCCAACACCCGCTTCGTAATATCATCCTTCGTCGGACCCAGCCCACCAGACAATAGCACCACATCCGCCTCTTCCAATCCCAATCGCACATATCGCTCTATCCCCTCCCTCGTATCACCTACCGTACTAGAGCCTACCACTTCCGCCCCATGCAGCGTCACAAACTCTCCCATCCAAGCCACATTCGTATTTACTATTTGACCGATCAGCAACTCATCCCCAATCGTCACTATATGTACTTTCATCCTTCCGTATTTACCCTGCAAAGATACGATTTATTGCCCGATCATTTCTGCGTCAGGTCCAGGATTTAGCAATACACTGGACAGTTATCAAAGGGGCTAATTTTCTGCACTTATTTCTGGGGCCATCCCGATCCCGATGAACCAGACGCCACCATACTACTCACTTCATCGGCACGGGCACAGGCTCTCCACTACTACCCCTTTTTTTTTGAAATACAAAAAAAAGGGATACCGCTACGATCCTTTGTCTCTATCGCCCTCCGGTTGTCGAGCTTCGGCTGTCGCCTACGCGTTGGTCAAGGGAGGGGGTTATAAAGGAAAGGTTTATACGGTTGATAATAAAATTTAAAATACGTAGATGCTCCTTGTGATCATTTAGATGTGTTTGCTTCGTCTTAGTTTTTGGATTTTTTTTTAAACCAAGCTAATTGGTTTGGAACTTATAAGTTTCACTATCTAAGTAGGGTTTGTTCAACGTTATGTATATGAGTAGTGGCAGATTAAAAGATGCTTACCAACCAAACTGCGACAAAGTTCAATCGTGACATCAACCCAGGGATTAAGATCTTTACCTGCCCTTACTTATATATATATTGTTGTGTGCTGGTGTCTGATGGATGTATCTTAAAATTGTATTAGCAAGTTTTTTTTGCCCTTGACTATTGATATGAATTTTATCCCTGAAATCAGATATTCCTAGATTATTTGAGACGTATCATGATATGCGGAAGGTTTTCTGTAGGGCGGTTTCTGTCATAATACGGTGTTAGCAACTGCATTCTACTCGATTCGTTCAAATACTAGTTCGCTATTTGTTAATTCATCATTAATATATATAATCCCATTATTTTCAGTATAACTTATGCTAAGATTGGGACTTAAGAAATCATTATCAAATCCTGTATTAGAAGGGTTTGTTTCTTCAACATCTAAGAACTCTCTTCCAAGAATATTTAGAGTATCTGTCTTAGTTGTAAACAATTCATCATTTACAGTTGGCGTCACTACCAGCAATCCACTTTTAGCAGATACAATTTGGTTCAAATCGTTAAGTTCTCCTTCCAATATGAATATTTGCTCTACAGCACCAGAATTTTCTATAATCCTTAATGCTGATTGGTGTTGAAGCGTTATGGTTATTCCTAATGAAGTATTTTGAATTTGAACTTGTCTGATTTCGGCAGTTCCTATCAATTGACTTGATTTACTAGGATCATCTTCGCATTCGACACCCGACCTGTATTCAGTTTCAAAGGTTAACTTTTCAGTGATTTGAAATACTACTTCCTCACCATTCATATTATTAATAAAAATTACCTGTTCTGAATCAAAATAACTTGATAAATGGATTCTGGATGATTCTAAAATAACTAGCGGTTCACCAATTACCACTTCATCACAATCATCCTTATTGCAACTTACAACAAGGAAGAATAGAGCTGGAAATATATACTTCAATTTATTCATTATCATGCTTTTTTTAATTTTTGTTCTGACTAACGTATAATGATATCGATCGTCTCTGTGACGTGCGAAGAGCTATGATCGACTTATCTATTGTAGCACTAAACACCTATCGGTGTAGCTATCTACTCTAACTTATTCCTACTACCCCACTTTCCGTATAAAGTTATTTATTTATTTAAATAACTATACATGAATAGTTCTAAAAATGAGCGCGTACAGGCTCAATCAGATGTACTACAATCTGACATATTATCTATCACGCTGCCCATGATCAATCGAATGAAAATTGAGATTTATAAATCCAAAAGCAAAATCCTCTGAACCTTTTTCTCTGTTTCGAAAACTAAATCCTTTTGAATAAATTATTGTATCTTTTTCGACTACTACAACTGCAAGCCCAACAGCTTTATATTTAGATTTTATTGACTAAATTTACGTAAATATAATCAATGAGTTATCTTCTTTAGCAATTTTTGATATTAAGTAGGCATAGGGAATTTCACTCTAAACCTCTCACAAAACCGTACGCGTGAGTTTACCATCGTACGGCTCTTCAGTAAATGTCTTAGTGGCTCGTTCCTCCAAGTGCAATATTACACTTGCTGATCGTGTACTAAAATCAATTAAGCTGTCAACCCCTTCACTCCACTTTCATTACAAAAGTTTCATCACTACTTTAAGCTGATCTGACTTCAAACTAAGCTTCGATATTTGAACTCATAAGTGTTTACCTTACTCGAATCTATCACTTTTCAACTTAGTTCGATCTTCCTGCGCAGAACGGAGCAGGCTCTGTTCCATATTTAAGCCTAAATAGAATTTATGCCATCTATATAGCCACTGCCGCATAACCAGTAAATCAGGTCATCCGTTATACTCTTATCCTGTAAACACAAGCTTATTGCAGTTTTGACAATGTGTTCGTTTTCACCACATTTCATCAGAAGTTCATTTATATTCATTTTTTATTTTTATCTAATCCGATTCATCGGGACCTTTTCCTTTATGCTCACCATGAAAGGACAAATTAAAATCCAACTAATAATTCCATATAGAAAAGAAAAAATACAATATCGAATAATGAACACCTAAGTGTTGCATCTTGCTTGATTGATTTCTCCTTGGATAGGAATCAGCAATCATCAAAAGTGAGTGACGTCACCACCTTACAACCATTGGTTCAAAAATCACCCGCGGTCGCATCTTGCTGAATCAAAATTATGAACTATACTTAACATTACTTTTAATCACCATAAAATGGTCTGATCCATAGGGGGCTAGACCAGTAGACACTTAGTCAAAGTATAAACCAAGGACCAAACGTATATTATTAGGGTTAATAGGGTTGTATTTTGCTTTTAAATGAAAAAAAATGTGATTATTCTGTCACACATTGAATAGACTTAGGGTTTAGTTATATATAAGGGTGATTCAGTTTTTCACCATTTAGTTTTTCACACTTAAAAAAAGAATATTAAATGCTTATACACTTGAATGCATGGAGCAGACTACTTATCCTCGCTCTAACATTACTCAACTCCATATTTATTATGGCCCAAAGTTTTGAACAAGCTACGAATACACCATTTGTAGATTTAGTAAATGGAGCAGCCGCTTTCGCAGATATTGATAACGATGGCGATAATGATCTCTTGGTCACGGGAGATAGGTCAGAAT
>ENA-ORXR01004824-ORXR01004824.1-marine-metagenome-genome-assembly--contig:-NODE-4824-length-11065-cov-213.796687_pt1 | contig 11065 bp, 5 predicted proteins | sample MGYA00237866_ERZ511479 | MGnify/ENA metagenome assembly ERZ511479 | reverse complement strand
GTCAGTGCCTTTACCAATAACTTTCGGATGGCGAGTGTGAAACGGAAGGTGTAGTTTTTGTAGTTTGGTTTATGTGGAGATTGATTAACAAATTAACAAAAAAAAATCCGTGTAATCCAAATCTCTGAAAATCCGTGATTCAAAGCTGTGCTGTTTGGCTCATTTACAGAGACTAATTTCCTAATCTACTAATACACTAATTTCAGGGAAGGGGAACTTTTATAAGATTATGGTATATTTGTATAAAAAACACCGTTTATGTTCCCCAATCAACGACAAAAATTAATAGCTGATTTTGGCCCACCCCTTGTGGCAGGAAGCCAATCGAACACGCTGTGTTTATTAAGGTAGGGAAAATAGCCATTACAAACAAACAACTACATAAACCACAAAAACCAACAACCACAAAAACTAATATTCCTCATACATCAAAGTCTTAATATGCTTCACAGGCGCACTACCATAGCCCAAAAATTGAGTGTGAAAAAGCTTGATGTCGTATTTATCCTTTTTGTGTTTTTTCCATGCTTCTCTAAATTCGTAGATTTCCATTAAGCCTGTATAGTAGCTGCATAACTGGACTTGGGTAAGGCTGACTCGTCGCCATTTGCCTTGTGCTTCTGCCGATTCTTGGAAGGCTTCGTTGGTGAGTAGGTCGATGACATCTTTTTCTGTCATGCCTTGCGTGTGTACGCCGATGTCGATAAGGGCGTTGCAGATTTCTCTTAGATTCCATTTATAATACATTAGCCACATTTCGGGGGCGTTTTCACCGTATCCCTCTTCCAACATCATACGTTCCACGTAGCATGCCCAGCCTTCAATCATGGTGCCGTTGCCGAATAGACTTTTGATAAGGCTTGGGGCTTTATTGGCGTAGATAAGCTGGGTGTAATGTCCTGGTACGGCTTCGTGGATATTGAGGATTTGAAGGATATAGTGGTTGTATTCTTTGAGGTAACTTTCGGCTTCTTCGGGGCTGTAGTTGTCTAAGGGTGTGACGTTATAATAAGTCGGTCTGTTTTTTTCGTAAGGGCCTGGTGCGGAGATGGATGCGCCTGCAACTCCTCGCATATAAGCTGGTGTTTCTCGGACTTCTAACGGTTTTTTCGGGTCTAAATAGATAAGGTCTTTTTCTTTGACGAATGCTTCTAATTCGGGGATTTGTTGGCGGATGGCATCGACATATTCTTCTCGATTGACATGGTTTTGGGAAAGTTTGTCAATGAGTTGTTGGACATGAGAGAGTTCGACAGTTTTGAGGGATTCTTTAAAGTATTTTGGCCATAACTCTTGAGTGATTTGCTTCATTTTTATGTGAATTTCGGCTTTTTCTTTGATTCCTTTATCGTAAATCTGTTGCGAGGTATAATCCGTTTCAATGTCTAATTTGAATTTTTTATCATACAGTTTCTTGCCTAAAACAAAGCTTCTGCGCTTTTCGTTTTTTTCTAACTTGGGACGAAGATCATTGTCGAGCCAATTGATGAATTGATTGATTGAATTTAGCGCACTTTCATGGGCTTTTTGTAGTTTCCTTTTCGATATTCTTTTCTTAATTTTTTTATTGGAATAGGTTTCCATCAGTTGTGGAATGTCTTTTTCTAAGATGGATAAGCCGCCTTTGAGTTGTTGGATGGCTAAATTGGTGTGTTCAAGGGTTGGGTCTTTTAGGTTGTTTCGGGCAGCTTCATAGTAGGCAGGAATCTGCAAAAGTTTGCTATAGATGGCGTCTATTTGGTGTTTTAATCCCTGTTCGCTTTTGGTGATTTTGTGGAATTGTCCCATAATGTTGTAGCTGGTGGGATTCCATTCGTAGCCTTTATATTCTTGTAAATACCAGAGTTTTGACACTATAAGATTGTCTAATAAATAGTAATCTGTGCGGTTGGTAGGAGAGAGGTGTTTGGGATTGTATTGGTGGAGTTGGTTGGTGAGTTCTTGGTATTGTACCACCTTATTTTGATGGTTGACCTCATTGGGAATGGGGAGTTGGGCATCGTATTGGGATAAGCCTTGATAGCTGGCTGATGCAGGGTTGAGTTTCCAATATTTTTCTAAAAAAGTAGCCGTAAATTCTTCAAATATTTTATTCATGTTTTGGGCGTAGCTATTTGAAAAACATAGGATTAAACAACTTATAAACAATACTTTGTAATGTGTCATAATATGTAAGGTTTTGCTGTTAAAGTTACCATGATTTTCGGGTGTTTTATAGAGTTTTAGAGTAAATAACTTTTACTGTGTTTTTTCGTACACTTTGAGTAATTATGAGGGATTCTAAATATAGTAACATCTAAATAATAACCTCGACATTTTTTTGGAGCGAAAGGTCGAATACTTCGTCGTGACGCTCAGTCCTGCTATCCGTTCCTATCGTTTGGCCAGGCTGCGGGCAACCACAAGGGATTGCCCCTACAAGCCATTCAAAAAACGATACCACTGCTATCAGGGCTATTTTGCATGGTTTGTACCACTATCTACTCTTTCAAATGTCGATTTTATTTTTTAGCGTTCCGACAGTCTAAAAATAGACTCGATAGTAGCGGAATGGCATCTTTTAGTTTTTGTGGTTTAAGTAGTTTCTGTAGTTTTTGTGGTTATTTTACCTAATAAATACGTTGCTCCTTAGCCATATTAGCGGATAGCGAGACCATGCGTAGCGACGAAGCAATTGACCGTTCTCTCCATATTATAATTCCTCTTAATTATTTTTCTTTTTAGGGCTTGATACATATTTAAAAGTAGTTCGGTATCTTAGCAACATAATTAGTTCTGACTAATTGTAATGTGCCATGTATTTTTACTTATTGAGTTCTCCCCTCCACAGACTTGGCAGCTTTGGCTGCTATTTTTTTACAATAAATGCTTGATTTTCTTAATCATTTTTAGGAAAATCAACATGGCTTTTCTATACAAGCTTGTTTTGATGAAACTCAAGCTATAAAACTAACTTGTTAAAACACAGAAAGTAGTGCGAAGGTGAACTGGATTCAAAAAAATCAGGTGTATTTGCTATTGTTGGCGGTAGTCTTATTGGCTAGTTCATTTGCGCTTCAATATTATTCCAATAGCTTCAATCAATTGCCCACAATGGTGGATCAGTTGAAAGGGGAACTTATGGATGTAGAGAAGGAGTTTTATCGAGTCGTCAATAATTCTAAAACTACCAATATTTTTAATAAGGATCTGGGAGAAGAAGAATTGGCGGAGTTGGACAATTTGCCTTTTGTTTTGTTGGTGTACGATAAAGAACAACTGATTTTTTGGAATGGAAATATGGTTGATTTGTCTCAGGCAGCAGTCAATAGCTATCCAACAGGTGCGAACTATGCACAGTTGAAGAATGGCTATTATATGATTCTCAAAACCTACTATCAATCCACTGATAGAGGAAAGTTAGATGTCATTGGGTTGTACTTATTGAAGACGGAATATGGTATTCAAAATAAGTACTTAGTCAATGAAAAAAATCCGAAACTTTCTGTTTCTGATAACCTCAATTATAGTATATCTGCCCGTTTAGATGCGGTACAACTCAAGGGAACAAGCTCGTCTTTGTATGTGTATTTGGATGACCAAATGGTCTGGTCAAAAAGGCGGATTATCGCTTTTATTCTCCAATGTATTTGTATTGGATTGCTGTTGTTTTGGGCTTATTTATATGCGATTAGCTTGGCAAGACGAGAACGGCAATGGGATGGTTTTTTTCTTTTGTCTATTGTGTTGTTGCTGATTAAAATTGTAACAGGTCTTTTTGATTTTCCCATTAATGTACGAAGTTTAAGTATTTTTCAGCCCGACAATTATCAAGGGCTGTGGTTTCATACACCAGGCGATCTGCTGATGGTGACCGCCTTTGCTTTCTTATTGGTTAGTTTCGTGCGTCGCCATATGGAGTTGGAGCTTCCAGAGGCGTTGGAGAACGTCAATCCTAAGTTTATTTTTGGTGGATTTTTGGTGCTTTATTTGTGCTTAACTTGGCTTGGTGGAAGCTTGATCCGCAACCTTATTTTATATGCTTATAGCACCTTCAATATTATTGAGATTCTTTATGTCGAAAATATTATTGGTCTATTGGCTTTGTTTTTTGTGATTTATGGCTTGTTTTTGTTGGGAAGCAAAATATCTTTGTGTTTGGGTAATTTGCCCTTAGATTGGAAAGAACGCTTGAGTGTCGGAGGATGGGTTGTTTGTTTTTGGGTATTGTTGCATTTAGTTATTCCCTTCCACTTGCTGTCTATTTTGCCGATGGTGATTGTGCTATTGTTTGCGTTATTTATGCCGTTGATTCGGGATAAGGAAATAGGGCTATTGACCGTACGATATTTGTTGTTTTGGATACTCACTTTTTCTTTGTTGGCAACGATTTTGGTGAATAGCGCAAAGGTCGAAAAAGAACAAAAACAATGCTTGGTACTTGCCAAAAATTTGGTGCGACAAGAAAACCCAACTACTGAGTTTTTGTTAAATGATATTGCGCTTAATATTATGAGCGACAACATCATTCCACAGTATTATACATTGCCTTATTTGCCCGAAAATGAGATTTTACAGAGAATTAAGAAGAACTATTTTGGAAAGTACTTCACGAAATATGACATAGATATTTATTTGTTTGGTCCCAATGGCGAATCTTTGAGGGGAATACAAGATATTGATATAGACTATTTCAATGAAAAGATTTACAACCACGGCGTGAAGACAGAAAATGACTATGTATACTTGATTGCGAATCCCGCAGGAAATTATAGCTATTTGTCGAAATTAAAGATTTTTACAGAAAATGGGGGAGGGTTTTTAATTACAGAAGTCTCTGAAAATGAACCACATAAAACAAATGTATATCCTGAATTAGTCATCCAAGATAAGTATCGTCCTGCCAGCCATGAGGAAGAAACTGACTATGCTGTTTATACCAATAAAAACGATTCTTTAGAGACCTTTGTGGGCGAATATCCTTATGCAACAGTGATTCCCAAAGTGTTTAGAATTTCAGAAGAATACAAACAAATTCGGGAAAATAACTATGTGCATTTAGTCTATAAGGGCGATAATAATAAAACGGCAATTGTTTCTAAAAGACAAAAAAGTTTATTGCAAAGTGTCTCTTTATTTTCCTATATTTTTAGCTTCCTTTTTATTGCCATTATTTTATACTTATTTATTCGCTCTTTATTATTTGAAAAAGGAGAGGATATGCTAATCCGAAAACTCCTTTATGCTTCTTTAAAACAACGAATCAATTCAGTGATGGTTCTCATCATCATTTTATCGTTTTTAGTCATTGGATTTATTACGATTGTTTACTTCTCCAATCGAAGTATTTCCAACCACAAAGATCGCTTAAATCAAAAACAAAAATCTATTTTAGGAGCCGTTGAGTACGAACTCAATAAACTAAATGGCGACAACGTAATTAGCAATAAATTACGCTTAGGCAAAATGATTGACGACGTTGCAGAAATACATGCAATGGACGTAAGTTTGTACGATTTGGATGGACAATTATTGGCGTCATCAGTGCCTGTTTTATTTGAGAACGGAATCATCTCTAAACAAATGAATGCAAAGGCGTTCAATTCCTTGAAATTAGGAGAACGACAAGTCGTCCATCCCGAAAGTATTGGCAAGCTCAGTTATATGACATCGTACACAGCCGTCCGAAGCAAAGAAGGACGAGTGCTGGCCTATATGAGCAATCCCTATTTTGCCAGAGAACGCAATTTAAAAATCGAAATTTCTAATTTCTTAGTTGCCTTGATTAATGTCTATGTTTTAATTCTATTGGCAACAAGTTTCTTAGCAATTCTCTTATCAAATTCATTGACCCGTTCTTTAGACATGATAGGGGAGAGCCTCAAAAAAGTGCGCTTGGGTGGCGACAACAAAAAATTAGATTGGCCTTATAGAGATGACGAAATCGGCGCATTGGTCAAACAATACAACCAAACGATAGAAGAGTTAGACGACAGCGCAAAATTATTGGCAAAGTCGGAACGAGAATATGCGTGGAAGCAGATGGCAAAACAAGTCGCCCACGAAATCAAAAATCCGTTAACACCAATGAAACTAAGCATCCAGCATTTACAGCGAGCGCATCGAGATGAAGACCCTCGTGCGGGTGCCATGACAGAAAGAGTTGCCAAAACATTGATTGAGCAAATAGACCATTTGGCTCGAATCGCTACAGAATTTTCTTCCTTCGCACAAATGCCTGAAGCCCAAGAAGAAACCGTCGAATTGACCGAAATGTTAGAAGGAATTTTAGAATTGTATGAAGGCAATGAACAAGGCGCAAGAGTCGTCAAAGTATTGCCCAAAGAATACGTTTGGGTCTATGCAGATCGCACCCAAATCAACCGAGTCTTCCACAATCTATTGCGTAATGCCCTACAAGCCATGCAAGGTTTAGACCGTCAAGCCGTCCTTATTATCGGCTTAAAAAAGGAAGACAATATGGCAAAAATGAGTTTTACTGACAATGGCAGTGGCATTCCAGACGAACAAAAAGAATTGGTCTTTGCCCCAAGTTTTACCACCAAAAACTCAGGCATGGGACTTGGGTTAGCCATCTCCAAAAGCATCATCGAAAACACAGGCGGAAAAATTTGGTTTGACTCCACTGAAGGCGAAGGCACGACTTTCTACATCGACCTACCTATTCGAGAATAGTGGTTTTTGTGGTTTTTGTAGTTTTTGTGGTTTTTGTGGTTTGAGTGGTTTGCGTCGTTATACAATCTGTGTAATCCAAAGAATCCGATAAAATCCGTGATTCAAGGCTTTGCGGTTTGGAGTTTTTTATAGAGCCTAATTCCCAAATTCCCAAATACACTAATTCCTAAATCTCTAAAAGGAGAGAACAGTAAAATGCTCCGTCGTCACACATGGTCTCGCTATCCACTATTATGGCTTATCACTGGTCATCGAGCAGAGTCAAGATGGAACGACATAAACTAAAAAAACCACAAAAACTACATAAACCCCCAAAGCCATACCGCTACTATCGAGTCTATTTTGCACTGTTTCAACGATATATGAATATTGAAATATATTTTTTGATTTAAAATTTGTCATATAAGTGACTATTTTAAAATATTTTTTAAGTATTTTGAAATTTATTTAAAATTCATTGTAAATCAAGGCTTTATAAATAGATGTTTTTTTGGTAGAATACTTCTTAAAAGTATAATCATAGAGTTGGCTTTAATTTATGCATATTGTTAAAATTGTATCTGTTTTTGAATCTCACATAATTTATATATCTACTTTTTAATATGTTGGAATTGGTATAAATTTTGGTGTTACTTTTGATATAAAATGTGCCAAAACTAATAGATAGGATTCCGTATTATATGCTTAATTTTAGCCAAATAACAGATTTTTTCGTTCCAACAACAATTGATAAGAATGATTTGCTCTTAAATAGAAAAGCAAAAATTTTGGTTAATTTATGTTTGGCATTTATTGTTGTTTCGATTTTGCTCAAATCCATTGTCCTTTTAGAAATCTCTTATACAGACTTACCTTTTTTGTTAGGTTCTTTTTGTCTTTTCTTAATTTTATTAACTTTTAAGAAAACAGGCTCTTTTTTAATTTGTGGAAACTTAATGTGTTTGACAACCGCATTGGCATTGGGTAGGCAAGCACTCAAAACAGGCGGTGTTGCATCGCCCGACTATATTAGTCTTGTAGTAGTGCCGTTATTTGCATTTTTAGTAATAGGCAAAAAATCAGGCTTTTGGTGGGGGATTACCATTTTTATGTATGGAGTAACCTTGTACTATTTAGGCATTCAAGGAATTATTCCGAATAGAGAGTCTATTGTTTTAGGACTTGATTTCTTTTTTATAGCCCAAGTTGGTGTAATGATAGTCGTCATTAGCATTACCTATCTCGCCCACGAAGGGCAGCAAATGCTCATCAAGGAATTAGAACAAAAAAATGAAACTTTACAAACCCAACAAATCACGATAACAGAACAAAAAGAACAACTGCGGCAAGCCAAAGAATTGGAACGAGTCAAAGCGGCTTTATTAGAATCCAATAAGTCCTTAGAAAGTTTTGCCTCAGTGGTTTCACACGATTTAAAACAGCCCTTAATTAACATCAAAAGCTTTTCAGAAATTCTCAGAGATTGCTTAGAACAAGAGCAGCATTTAGATGGAATGGTCAAAGAAAGTTTAGAGTATATTTTGCAGAATGCCGAAAGTATGCTACAACTCATTCAAGACTTATTAAAGTACGCTCGGTTTTCACAAGAAGGCAACTTTCAGTTAGAAACCACAGATGTAAACAAAGTCATAGAGCAAATAAGAAAATACCTTCATCTACAAATACAAGAAGCCACCGCAACGATTGAAACGCAAAACCTTCCCATCATTCAAGCTGTTCCATCTTTACTAATACAAGTCTTTCAAAACCTCATTTGTAATGCCATTAAATTTAGAAAAAAAGAAGAGGGATTACACATCACTATCAAAGCCGTAGAACAAGAAAATGACTATCTCTTTTCTGTCACAGACAACGGCATCGGTATCGAAAAAATGTTCTCCGAAAAAATATTTCAACCCTTCAAAAAATTACACAGCAAATACGAATATCCAGGCTCAGGTATTGGACTTTCCAACTGTGAAAAAATCATACAAAAACACGAAGGCAGAATTTGGGTAGAATCCGAATTCGGCAAAGGCACAACCTTTTTCTTCACCATCACCAAAAAACCTTTCACCTACGAAATTTTTGAAGAACCAGCCGTTCCTCTGCCCCCCGTGATTCCCTTTGGAAATGCTGTTGTTGTTTAGTTTTCTTTTTAGTGCTTGGTTCTTGGTGCTTAGTTCTTAGTTGTGGGTGAGCATGTTTTTTTGGAGACTGATTCAATGATTTCCTGATTACTGATAAACTAATAAATGCGTTCAGACAATCCAAAATAGCCCTGATAGCAGTGGTATGGTGGCTGTAGGGGCAATCCCTTGTGGTTGCCCGGCTCGCAGAAAGGCAGCCACCATAAGAACGGATAGCAGGACTAAACGAAACGACGAAGCACCAAACCCTTCGCTCCAAAAAAAAAACAAAAATCAATAACACCTATGTTTTTCATTCACACCCCAATAACAGTAAAAGGCATTTAACGGAAAAAGGTATTTGAACCAAGCACCAAGCACCAAGAACTAAGAACCAAAACTAGGCAAAGAGCGACTCAAACAAGCTCCCCACCGTATTCACTTCCACAATCTCCAAACCAAACTTTTTCTTTTTCAACCCCTTGATATTGCCCGACACAAAAATCTTTTTAAAGCCCAATTTATCTGCCTCAAAAATACGCTGCTCAATGCGATTGACCGTGCGCACCTCGCCCGACAAACCGACCTCTCCAGCAAAACAATAACTCGACGGAATCGCCTCGTCTTGATACGACGACAACAACGCAGCCACAATCGACAAATCAATCGCAGGATCTTCCACTTTCAAACCGCCCGCAATGTTGATGAAAATATCCTTGTCGCCCAAACGAAAGCCACAACGCTTTTCCAAAACCGCCAACAACATGTGTAAACGCCGCAAATCAAAACCTGTCGTAGAGCGTTGAGGCGTTCCGTACACCGCCTTGCTCACCAACGCCTGCGACTCAATCAACAAAGGACGCAAACCCTCCATCGTCGCCGCAATCGAAATGCCACTCAACTCCCGATCATTTTGCGTAATCAACAATTCCGAAGGATTGCTCACCTGTCGCAAACCCTCCTGCTGCATCTCATAAATGCCAATCTCCGCCGTCGAACCAAAACGGTTTTTAATCGTCCGCAACAAGCGATAAATGTGATGACGATCTCCCTCAAATTGCAAGACACAATCCACAATATGCTCCAAAATTTTAGGACCCGCAATACTGCCTTCCTTCGTAATATGCCCAATCAAAAAAACAGGAATATTCGACTCCTTTGCAAACCGTTGTAACTCCCCTGCACACTCCCGTACTTGCGACACACTTCCAGCCGTCGATTGAATATAGGGAGAGCGCAACGTTTGTATCGAATCAATAATACAAATGTCAGGTTTCAGTTTTTGAAAATGCTTGAAAATTTTGCCCGTATCCGTTTCCGTCAAAAGAAAACAGTCCGCATTTTTGACACCGACCCGTTCCGCCCGCATCTTAATCTGCTGCTCACTTTCCTCCCCCGACACATACGCAATACGTTTGCCCTGTAAATGAATCGCCACTTGCAACAAAAGCGTAGATTTTCCAATCCCAGGTTCGCCCCCAATCAATATAATCGAGCCAGGCACAATACCGCCCCCCAAGACCCGATTCAACTCCACATCCGTCGTCACAATCCGATCCAATGCGTGTTCCTCCACCTCCATAATACTCACAGGTCCGTGCTTCGTACTCAAACCCGTCGTACTCTTCGTTTTCGCCACCTTCTCCACGACCTCCTCCACATACGTATTCCACTCCTGACAATTATTGCACTTTCCCACCCACTTAGGAGACTCCGCCCCACAACTTTGACAATAAAACCTCGTTTTTACCTTCGCCATAATATGATACTTTTAACTTAAATTGAAATTATAAACCTTATAAAGATGCCTAAGCCTCCACGTTGAAATGAGCCTCCACAACATCCTAAATAAACCAATGTTTTTTACCCCACAAAAATAACCAAAAAAAACATAAACAACTTAACTATTTTGAAAATTACTTTGTAGTAAAAAGCAAAATAAGAAAAAACTTATATGGACTTAAAAAAACTCAAATAACTTATATGGTTTTAAAATAACTTTGCAACAAAAAGTAAAATAAAAAACTTATATGGACTTAAAAAAAACTTAAATAACTTATATGGTTCAGAAATAACTTTGCAACAAAAAGTAAAATAAAAAACTTATATGGACTTAAAAAAACTCAAATAACTTATATGGTTCGGAAATAACTTTGCAACAAAAAGTAAAGAATTAAAAAAAATCTTACTATCTTAGCACAGCATCAAAAAGAGAAAAGACCATCATGAAATACCTCCTACTATTCCTCCTAATCCCTTTCACCCTCCAAGCCCAAGAAAGC
>ENA-ORXR01004823-ORXR01004823.1-marine-metagenome-genome-assembly--contig:-NODE-4823-length-11066-cov-8.486031_pt1 | contig 11066 bp, 3 predicted proteins | sample MGYA00237866_ERZ511479 | MGnify/ENA metagenome assembly ERZ511479 | reverse complement strand
CCCCCCGCCTACATCAAGTCCCTCCGCTTCCCATCGCAATCTCCCTACACCCTGTCCACCGCGCGGAGCTCACTCCGCCACCACCTCCAGCTCCGCCGCGTCAAAGTGGCCGCTGAACTTGGGGTCCGAAAATTGCACGACCACCGGCCGGTTGGCAGACAGATCACTAGTGTAGATCTTTTTCACGGTGCCCGTCATGCCGTTGAGTTCAACCGGCTTGCCCCCTTGCCTGGGCAAATGGTGCATGACCGTCGGCACGCACACGCGGACGGCCATGCCGTCGGTCAGATCCTCCTGGGCCACCATGACCGCCATGGCGCGCTGCTTGCACGTTCCGACTTTGGAATGGGGGGGGGGGGCGGTCGACCCCCGGCCGGGCGTCCACGCGCTGACCGGGAGGAAGGCCACCGGCGACGGCATGGTGACGGCGAGCGGGGGATGGGGGACGGCGGGGGGTGGTAGCGAAAGCACCGGCAAGTGGATGACGGGGGGGAAAGTGGGGCGGCAATGTGGAAGGAGTGGGAAAGGGGGGAGGAAGGGGTGCAGCGACAGGGAGAGGCAGTAGTGGGGGGGGTGAAGGATGGCGGGGTCAAAGGAGACGACGGGCAGCGCAGTGACACCGATGCGCGGCGTCTCCTTGTCGACAGGGAGGACTGTGGTTGCATGCGCGGGGCCACTCCAGATCCACGCCGGGAGCGCGGAGATACGCGCGAAGAGAGGAATTATGGGGTCTCGGGCTGGCCGTTTTGGTCTTTGCGTCAGAATGGGTTCTACTTGAAATTGTCACTAAACAAGGAGAAATTGTCACCAAGAGCAGAAACAAACAACAAGTCTGTACTACTTTCAATAACTTTTTATCAGGAGAAAATCTCGCTTGATCTCGATTTTACGCCGGCCCTCTCAAGCGCAAACTGGCCCCGTGCGTCATAGGCCGCTGACGTGTAAAAAAGCACAGATCGCACCTCACTATGCCGACAAGTGGGTGTGCTTCACGCTCGGGCCAGGCTCTGCCACCATTATTCCATCATGGAAAAGATGGAATATCAGACATGCTGGCGCCCGATCAATGCCGAGGACCGCCCTTCCGCACACAACAGATTCTGTCGCGAGTGCACGACCAGTGGCAGGAAAGATGGCCAGTGATGTTCGGTCGAGGCTCAAAGACTGCCATTCAGTCGGATGGCCCAGTGTCGCTCCGGGCAAGGGAAAGCATGCCACTTGCAAACGGACAAGGCTGTGCTACCATGCGTTCAACGGCGCATCGGGTCGGGATCAAACGTCACCTTGGGCTGGCTCGGCGAGGTCCATGAGCCTGTGACAGCCATACGTTGGTGCGGGACCCTCTGCTGTTCCGCGGGGCACAGGTCCGGCACAGCGGGACTGCGGATTCTTTTGCTCCCTGACGAGCGCTCGGGCCCAGGCCGTCACCGTGGCCCGAGCCTGATCGCTGCCAGAGACCAATGGCCGCGTCGCTCTTTTCTTCACCAGCTGCAGTCGCGAAGTTTTCAAGTGGTCTACCCTCGCACGAGCAATCTTGTTTCGCTTCCCCTCCCCGCGCGGGTGGTTACGCGTCCCACACCGACGGCCGGTGCGTTGCCGACGGGCCACGGGCGGGGCCCCAAAGTCCTCAGGTCCGTAGCGAGCGTGCTCGGGGCCCCGCCCGCGCGCCTGCTCTTCTGCCCATGGACCCTCGCGCCAGGCGGCACCACGCTTGATTATGACTCGGGATGACCTTCACCAGCGCCCTCACTCAGCGCCCTGCGCCAGATGCCCTTGGCAAAAGGCGGGTCAGCCGACAGAGGACTGCTCGCTTCCCGGATGGGGTTTTGGGGGCCCCGCTCCTGTGTCCGCTTCTTGTGTTGGAGGCTCGCACGGTTTTTCCGTCGGGCGCTCTGACTCGTGGGCCCTGCACAGAGGCTTCAGTGGGTGACGAGGAGCCCCACTGTGGCGGCTCTGTTCAGCCGCATAGCCGGCCGGCTCCCAAAACACGGCCGGGACGTGGCCGTCGAGTTAGTTTTGCACCGGATGGGGTCCTGTGGTTGGCCCGTGGCGACCACGTGCAACCTTGCATGGGCGGAACGGGGGACACGGGGCGGCCGTTGGGGGGCCCCGGCGCGGGCCCGCTGCCTGTGGCGCACCGGCACCGGAGCGGGTCCCCGTGCATCCCCCGCTCTGCCATGCATAGGGGCCCCACCGTGTGCAAATGCGCTTCCCGCCCCGCCCGAATGGATGGTGGAGGCGCGGCCACGCTCTGGATGTGCACAGCCAATGAGGAAGCTGGACTATATGGCACAGGACTGAGCCGGGAATGTTGACGACCGACACCGGCCGACCTGTCCCTGGGGCGGCCTCACGGCATTGTCCTATTCTTGGCTGCAGTCGCGTGACAAGACGGTCAGTCCCCTTTTGACGAGTCTGCGGCCAAGAATCGGTGGTTCGTAGGTTGGCAGCCATCCCCTGGGCCACAGCCCTGACCGAGGCCCGCCAGCCGATGGGGCGCGACGAGCGTGTCAGTCAGCCGCTGCCGGCATGGTACGCTGGAGCCCCTTGCGGCCGGGATTTGCTGGTACAGATTCCGCGAGTCGGGTCGTTGCTGCCGGCCCGGTGAATCATAGTTTGCTCCATGGCAGCGCCTGTCCCGCTACTGGTCCACCTGTCAGGCTGTCAGAGCGCTTTCAAAGCGATGGGTCCGGCTTTTGAAGGGCTTGCCCCGTCCGACCCCCTACGCAACGGCTCTGACGAGCTCGGGGCTCTTTTCCGGCGCGCGCTGCCGGCGCCCTGACGCGACCAGGCAAAGTGCGGTGGTCCAACGACGGGCGCCTTTCGCCAGCAATAGAAGCGTCTCCTGCTCTCGTGGGGTGGTGCAGTGACGGCACGACCTGGTCCGCGCCACTGGTCGCTGGAGCCTCCCACGTACCGCGACAGGAGGGCCGGGCGGAGAGGCGCCCCCTTCTTCCCTCCACAACGCCACAAGAGTGCATAGTGTCTGCGGCGGGACGCACTCCATCGGGTGGTCACGCTTCGTGGTCGGCGTCTGCGCGCGTGTTTGTGGGGTGGGCGCGCGTATGTGCCACGGACGTCGACGAGACTCGCCTCCGTGCCCGCCGGGAGCGGCTTCGCCCTGGCCCTGTGTCCCCGTGTACAGCCGTGCAGGTCGGCTGCGCCCTAACGGTGGCTCCACGTCGTGCCCGACGGGCCGGAGCGGGCTGAGGCACACCTCTCCATTTGGTAATAGGCTGTGGCTCCGAGGCCGCGCGCGGGCACGCGCGGCCACACCACGTCCACCGCATACACTCTACGCTTGCACCAGCGGGCGCCCGCGCCACCCCACCTGCCGCGCACCGCCCCCGCGCGCACGCACCGTGAGCGCACACAGGGGTGTCGGCTAGTCACACGGCCCGCCCGCCGCCCGTTGCGCGGCCCTTCTGGCACACGGGTACAGTCTTTCTCCAATGCTGTCCACCCTTTTCGTCGCCTGACAAACCCCCAAGTAGCCCTCTTTTTTCGTGCAGAAGATGGCAGAATCGCCCTTCCTGCCAGTGCAATGATGTCTCGTTACTATACAGGGGTCTATAGTAAAGGAAGCTACAGGAATGGAGAAAGACTGTACTTGACGGCACGCGGGCATCCGCGGGTGCGGGCCGTGCCCACGGCGCGAGCAAGGCTCGGCTGGGGTACTCACACGACTCACTCACCGACGTCTGGACCTCATCCGCCGCGCAAGGCGCTTGACAAGCCACTGCAGGTCGCGAGCGCCCGTCCCCATCGACGACGGCACCGTCTGGCGGCGCGTCCAGCCCGATCGAAACGTGGGTGCTTGACCGCGAACGTGCGCGGCGGTCAACGGCGCGTCACCCAACCCGGTACCGCGCCTACGGCGATGGACATTGCCAAGCTGTGCAACACCGGCTCGGCGGCAGCGGCGGCAGCGGCGCGGCAAGCACGGTCAGCGGCGGGCGGGGACGAGGCGGCCAGCGCGGCTGCGGCGGCTGCCGCGTCGGGGCCCATGTGGATGCCCCCGTCGTCGACGGCGGCCGGGGAGGACGGGCGGGAGCTCCACGCCGACATCCTTGGCCTCTTCCCGCAGGTCAACGACGGCGGCGGCGGCGGAGGTGGCGGTGGCCGCCCCCCCACGGGCGCGCCCGCCGCCGAATACAAGGCCCCAGGCGGCGGGGTGGCGCAAGACGCGGCCGCGCGGGTCTTGTCCAACATGGCCGCCGCCAACGGAGGGTGGCCACCAATTTCGCCCGCAACGCCGATGCAACAGCAGCCGACGGCCGCGGCGGGGGCACCCAAGGCGCCGGCCGCCGCCTACTACCCCAACTGGAGCCAGGGGCCATACGCGGGTGCGGACGGGGGCCACGCCGCCCAAGTAGCCGCCTATGCTGGGCGGCCGCCGCACCACGGCGGCCAGCCGTCGGTGGTGGGCGGCCAAGACGGGTCCGCGGGGGCGGTCATGGCGCCGGGCGCCGCCTACGCGGCGGCCTATGGCCACGGCGGCGGCGCATCGTACGCGGCGGCGGAGCAGGCGCGCTCCCTCAATGGCGGCGGCATGCCACCCAGCTACTACCACCCGGGCCAGACGTTGCGCGACGGCCGCCCGGCGGTCGGCGAGCCCCAAGCGCCCCCCCACTATTACGGACAAGAGCGGGCGGGGGCGGCGGGCGACGCGAATGCCGTCGCCGTCGCCGCCGCTGCCGCCGCGTATGGGCGGGGCGGCTGGGGGGGTCCACCACCCCCGCCCGCCGCGGGTGGTGGCGGGCGCCCCGACGGGGGCGCCTCGGCGCCCGTCACGTCCATGCAGCCCGGCGGCTACGGGGCGCTCGGCGGCCACCCGGTCGCGCCGCTCCACTTTTCCACGGTCGGCCGCCCCGACTTGTCGACCTTCTCCAACATTACGGGCACGACGACGGCGGGGTCGTCGCCCGGCGGTGTCCTCGTGTCGCCACTGGCGGGCGGGGGGGGCGTCGGCCTGTCGGGCCCGCCGGGCCCGCCGCCGGGGGGGGCGTACGGGGGTGGCTTCCCGGCGGGCTTTTCGGGCGCCTCCGCGTACGGGCGGCCGCTCGGCCCGTCGGCCACCGACGGGGGCGCACACTTGCAAGCGCTGCCGACGGCGGGTGGCCCCGCCGCTGGCGCCCCGTCCGTTGGCGGCGGCGGCGGCGGCGGTGGCGGCGGCGCTGCCATTGGCGGTGGCGCCGCCGGCGCGCCGGCCGCCGAACACGCATGCACCCACTGCCTCCGCACCTTTACCAAGTCGTGGCGCCTCCAAGCGCACGTGCGCGTCGCGCACCTCGGCGTGCGTCAATTCAAGTGCGAGACGTGCGCCAAGCGGTTCCCCTTCCGGTCGGATTTGCTCAAGCACACCCGCGAGGTGCACCTCAAGCACCGCCCCTACACGTGCTCTGCGTGCCGCCACGGCTTTGCGGCCGCCTCCAAACTCAAAGCCCACTACGAGTCGGTCCATGAGAAGAAGAGGCCGTACGTGTGCGAGGAGGCGGGGTGCACCAAGCGGTTTGGCTACAAGTCGGACCTCAAGAAGCACCACCTGGCCATCCACCAACTGTGCAAGCCGTACGTGTGTCCGGTGTGCGCGGCGAGCTTTAGCCGCCGCTACTACCTCAACCGACACATGCGGGCGGTGCATGCCGCAGTGGGGGGGGGGGGGGGGGGGGTGCCCCCGCCGTCGGCCGAGGGCATGCCACCGGGTATGCTGCCGCCGGCGGGCGTCGGCGTCGTGCCCGGCCACGAGGGAGGAGGATTGTTGGTCGCAGGGGGTGGCAGCGGGCTGTGACCGGCCCGCGTACCTTTTTTGTTTTGCGTGCTCTGTTTTATCTGGTTTTTTTGCGCTTGGGTGATGTGCTCCCTTCCTGGTTGTGTTGCGTGTGCGTGCTGCCGTGTCGGCTGCGTGCTGCGGCGGGCGTGTGTGCGCCCGCCCGCCGCTGCCGCCGTGTGTATAGAGTTGTGCCGCGGGGTCAATAGACGCGCTTTTCCCTGTGACGACGGCCGCTGGCGTGTCTGGTGTCCATCCGCTGCCGCGGTGGGAAGGTCAAAGGCGGTCGCGGCGGGAACAGAAAGAGTCGGAAGGGAAAAGAATACCCATGCACACGCAGACGTGGTGTGCGCTGCACGCCCGCCACTGGCGAGGGCGACCGGCAGCACCGTCCGTGCCTTCGCACGGTGTGACATGCAACAGCCAATCGCAAACCACCATACCCTGCTCCCTACCAGCGTCGCGCTTGCTGCCAGCCGCCACTCACCCCTCGCCCCGTCTCTCGCTAGCACCCCCCCCCCGCCCGCTCATCGCTTGCGTGGCTTGGCGGGACTCGAACTCCCCAACAGCGCCTCCCAGTCGTCCGCCGCCGACTTTTTCGACGCTGCCGCCGACGCCAAGCGCCCGAGTGGCCGCCCGCTGGCGCTCGTCGTCGGCGGCGGCGCGGCGGCAGCGGCGGCAGCGGCGCCAACGCCCATCGCCGGCCGACCAAAGCCACCACCGGGTGGCCGCCGCGGCGGCGCGGCCGACGCGGTCGGCGCCACGCCCGCCCGCGCGGCGCCCACCCCCCGACCGCCGCCCAAGCCGCCGCCTGGCGGCCGCCGCGGCGGCGCCGCGGGCACCGCGGGCGCCGCCCCAAAGAACGCGTCAACCGACGACGTTGACGAGCCCGACCGCCGCACGCCCGACCCGGTGGCGGCGGCGGCGGCAGCGGCGGCAGCCGCAGCTTCCTCCTCCTCGTCCCCGCCGCCGTCGCCAAAGGTGTCGTCCAAGTCGCCCCAATCCGACCCGGCATCGTCGGCGGCCTCGTCGGGGGCGCCCGCCGCGGCCGCCGCAAAGGGGCTCCCACCAAAGGGCGAGCGACCGCCGACCGCTGCCGCCGGCCGCCCGGCCGACAGCACCGACGTCGACGATGATGACGGCCCGTTGCCCGCGCCCGCGGCCGACGGCGCCGGCGCCGCGGCTGCCGACGACCACGAGTCGGAACCAAAGCCGACGCCCGCCCCCGCCCGCTGTGCGGCGGCGGCCGCCGCCGCCGGGTCCATCCCCCCGCCCGCCCCCCCGCCCATCCCCCCACTCCGGCCGCCACCGCCATTGGCCACACCCGGCCCGCCGGCGCCCGTCTTGAGCAGCGCCGACGTCAGCGATGTGAGCGAGGACATGCCCCAGCCGGCCGCCCCCAACCCCCCGCTCGAGCCCGCCCCCCCCCCGCCGCCACCCAACGGGGCCCCCTTGGACGACGCGGCGGCGGCGGCCGCCGCCGCCTCCGCCGCGCGCCCCATCTCGGCCGCGTGCGCTTCCAGGCGGGGCGTCAGCGCGGCGAGCAGCGCAAACGCCGCCGCCCGCACGTCCGCGGCCGCGTCGACGAGGCAGGGGGAGGCCGCCGGCAAGACGCGCACCGCCGCGTCAGGCGTCGAGTAGAGCGGCACGGCGGCCAGGAGGGCCGACAGCGCCGCCGCGCGGGCGGGCGGGAAGGGGTCTTTGAGGGCGCGGAGGAAGGCCGGCAAGAGCACCTTGCCGCGGGCGGTTGGGGTCAGCTTGGGGGCGAGCTTACCAATACACACGGTCGTGTTGGTGCGGATGGCCGGCTCCGTGTCGAGCTGCAGCCGCGCAAAGTGACCCATGAGCGTCACGTTGAGGTGCTTGTCGGTCAGCCGCGGGGCGATCGAGAGGCTCGACTTGACCGCCGCGTCGCGGAGGGCGGGTGACGAGGCGTCGCCAAACGCGGCGACCAGCCCCGAAAACACGCCCCCGTTAATGTCCGCGTCGGACAGCGCGGGCGCAAACGTACCCAACTGCGCCAGCAGCTGCGTGCGGAGGGCGCGATCGGCGGTGGGGGCGGACACCCACCGCACCACGTAGGGGGAGAGGACGTCTGTTGCAAAGGTGTCGGCCGGCAGGCGGCCGTGCAGGTGGAGGACGACCGCGACGGCGGCGGCCGACACGACCGACCCGCCGGGTGCAGCACCAACGGCGGCGGCGGCGCCGCCCGCGGCCGCCGCCGCCATGACAGTTGCGTCGAGCAGAGGCAGCAGCTTGTGGATGCAAAATCCGTCGGGCAGCGAGCCCGTCGCCGAGGGGATCTTGGCCAAAAAGGCCTCCCGCTCGACGGCACCCTTGAGCGCCAGGTCCTCCACAAACAGGTTCATGGCGACAAAGGGTGACCGCGCGAGCGCGGGCAGGTTGACCACCTCCCCCGCGGGCGCGCGCGCCACCGGGTTGGACGCGAGGAGCTTTTGGTAGGCCGGGAGGAGGCCCTTGGGGATACACGCCACGTTGCGCAGCTGCTCGGCAGACGTAAACGCGCGCGAGTGCACCTCGTACATCAAGCACCCAAATGCCCACGAGTCAATCGCCGACGGCGGCCCCGCGGCAATGCCCGCCCAGTCCCCGCGCGCCATCTCGGGCGCCATGTAGCGCGCAAACTGCAGGTCCGCCACCCCCACCGACGGTAGCACCGTCGCCGCCGACGTCGCCGCGCAGGCCGCGTCAAAGCCGCCGAGCCGCCAATCCCCCCCCGCCGTCACAAACACCGTGGCGGGCGACAGGCGGGCGTGGAGTTTGCCCGACGCGTGCAAAAAGCCGAGCGCCCGCGACAGCGTAAAGAGGCCCCACTGCAACGCGGGCGGCGGCGGTGGCGTGTCGGACGCGAGGAGCGACGACAGCGGCACCGCCGCCTCGGTCGCCACGTACAGGGTGCCGTCGGGCGCGTCGGCGCTGTCGACGTAGCGCAGCACGTCGGGGTGCCGCACCGTGCGCAGCTGCCGCAGAGCGGCGCGGGCCAAGTCGGACCGCGCGGGGCCGCGGGGGGGGGCGACCGCGCCGCCTCCCGCCTTGGCGGGCACGTGCGCGAGGACGAGCGCCGGGGTGCCATCCTCTTTTTTGGTCGACCGGTGGAGGGTGAAGAGCGGGGACGGGTCGGTTGCGGGGATGGTCTCGCCGAGGGTGTAGCCAAAACCGAGGTCCTTGACCATCAGCTTTTGCAGGTTTTGTAGGTACTGCATGGCGGCGACGCCAGGGGGGCGGGGCGTCACCGGCAATGCCGCCGCGCCGACCAAGCAGAGGACGGCAACAAGAGGCCACCAAGCGGACGACGGACAGCCAGGAGAGAGAAAACAAGCGGAACACACTAACAATGCAGGTAGTAGGCGGGCGGGAAGCCCCAGACCAGGGTGGCACCGTTGCTGTCGGTGGAGACGTCGGCCAAGGTGTGGCGGTCGTGGCGGCCGCGCGGCGACTGCGTCAGCAGTCGACACAACCGTAACCTGCCTCTTGGGTGTACATTTCACCCAAGTCTATCGGATTCCCCAGAAAATAATGACTTTCAGTGGTCCTGTGTTTGGCCGCTGCTCGAAAAACGAGTGTAGACACTCTTGGTGGCCCACGCCTCTGCCGATCGATCGTCGGCGACTTGTGACATCTCAATTTCGCGCGAGCCTCGGACGCAGCGCTCGAGTGTCGCGCTCTCGCCCCACCTTGTCGACAGCCCCATTTGTAATTGTTACGACCCTGAATGCAGCCGGCAGCTCCACGGCCGGATCGAGGCGCCACCACGGTCCTCAGCGCAGCAGGGGCGCGCGGCGCGCACCCGCCGTCTGCGCCCCCTAGGCGGGGGGTGCCAGCAGCACCTCGGCAGCGGCCCCGCGGCCCGCTCGCCCGCGCGCCCTCTGCCCGCCACCCCCCCACCGTCGCAGTGGCTACCTCGCCCGTGTCGCCCCGCTGTCGCTGCCGTTGGCGTGCGCACCGTGCCGTCGTGTCGTCGTGTCGTCGTCGTTGCGCTCTTTTTCTATCCACTTGAGCGTTTTCGCTTGCACCTGCGACCCCGCGCTGGGCGTCATTGGCCAGTGTTGCTGTGCGTGCCCCCTCGCTCCATCCCCACCGCCGTCACGCGTTCCCCCCTTGCACCTTACCGAGGACGTGCTGGTCTTGTCTTTGCTATCCCCGTTGTCCTTCGTAGCGTCATCATGAAACGACCACGAGGGGGATACGATGGATTCGGCGCCGGGGTGGTGTCGACTTTTGGCAACCCAGACGTGGACGAGCGAGATGGGGACGACGGGCGCCACGCCGACGCCCACGCCGGCGGCGACGGTGGCGGCGGTGGCAGCGAGTCGATGGACATGGGCGGCAGCGGCGGCGGCGGCGGTGGTGGCGTCGGCGGCGGCGGTGGCCCACTAGCGGCCACCCATCACGCCCACAGTACGCACCAAGTCCAGGCCACGCACCACGGGCAACACGCGCACCACGCGCCCGCCCCCGCAGCCAAACGCGCGCGCGGCACCGAGTGGGGAACGCCCAGCCCCCCCCACGGGCACGCAGCGCATGGATACCACTCTGGACCGGGGGATGGCGGCGGCTGGGCTGCCCCGGCCCCGTGGCTCTTCCGCAGCGGCGCCGCGGCGGCCCCCGCGCCGGCGCCCTTGGGCGGCGGCTGCTCGCATGCCGACGGGCACGGGCTGCCGCCGTCCCCGGCGGGCGTCGCCGTCGTGGCCGATCGGTCGCCCTGCGTCGACGCGGTGGGCGGTGGCGGGTGGGGGTGGGGGAGGGGTGGCGCCGGTGGCGGGCCTCACGGCGGCGCCGCGGTGGCCAGCACCGACGGCGGGGGCGGGGGCGGCGGCAGCGGCAGCGGCGGCGGGTGGCGCGGCGCCTCACCTGCGGCGGCGGTCGAGGCGGCGCCACCGGCCGCCGCCGCCGCCACCAGCCCGTGGCCGCCGCACCCCGTCGCCCTCGCGGCCGCGCACATGGCGGCCGGCGCCGCGGCGGGCCGTGCCGGCAGCGTCCGCCGCGTGGTGGCGCCACCGCCCGGCCCGACACTGTCGCCGCTGCCGGCGCCGTGGCCGCCCGTCGAGACGGGCGGGGCGGGCGGCGGCGGCGGCGGCGGCGGCGGCTCCCCGTCACCCCCCCCCGCCGTCGGCGCGCCCGGCCTCGCCTCGTCCTCGCACGGCGCGCCTGCGTATGCGGCGGCGCCGTCGGCGGCGGCGGCGGCGGCGGCTGAGGGCATGCACCTGTACGTGGAGGCCAACGCGCTGCTGCGCGAGTCCCACGAGCTCCGCCTCCACCGGCGGCAGGGGGGGGG
>ENA-ORXR01004821-ORXR01004821.1-marine-metagenome-genome-assembly--contig:-NODE-4821-length-11071-cov-3.190377_pt1 | contig 11071 bp, 19 predicted proteins | sample MGYA00237866_ERZ511479 | MGnify/ENA metagenome assembly ERZ511479 | reverse complement strand
CAAAAATATAACCTTGCACTAAACCAATAGCCACCGTTAAATAGCGAGTGTATTGATTGACTTGACGTCGGCCATGCTCACCTTCTTTATTAAGACGTTCAATTTTAGGAGACATAACACCCATTAATTGCATAATGATACTCGCAGAAATATAAGGTCCAATTCCTAAACCAAAAACAGCCATTTGGCCTAATGCTCCACCTGAAAACAAATTGAGCATTCCAAAAATAGTTCCCTCAGTCCGATCGTTAAAAAATTCACTTAATGCTTGGCCATCAACACCAGGCATTGGAACATTAGCTCCAAATTTGTATAACAAAATCAATCCAATCATCCACATTAAGCGATTACGCAAATCACCAGCCATTTTAAAATCCTCCTCAAATAAGCCCCTCAAGAACTTATTTTTGTTTACCCTACTGTTTTAATACAATTTATTGCCAAAAACCACTAAGGATCTGGGTTTTTATCCCATCAAAAAACCCGCTGTCACGTAATCACGTAACAGCGGGTTAAAATTAAATATTAATAAAAAAAATCTAAGAAGATTTCTTAGTTCTTTTCACTCCCAATTTTCCGTTTTTGTAGTCTAGCAAAGTCACTTGAACACCTTTTTCTTCCAATGCTTTTTTAGCAAATGGGCTCAATCTATGAGCTTCAATAGACTTTGGAAGTTGTTCTGGGATTTTACAGCCCATAATACTGACATGTGCACGAGTTTTATTCTTGTAATAAGAAGGCAGCAAACTCTCAAGTTTGACATCTTGTCCTTCAAATTTTGGAAGTTCACTTAAATTAATAAGTATTTTTTGTCTTTTTAGCCGGCTTTTAAATCCAACTTTAGGCATTCTTCTAGCAAGGGCTGTTTGTCCACCTTCGAAACCTGGTACTAATTTAGATCCGCCACCACTTCTGGCTTTCTGACCTTTATGTCCTTTACCAGCTGTTTTACCATTACCAGTCCCCATACCTTTACCCTTACGTTTCTTGTGATGGGTACTTCCATATGGAGATTTTAAAGTGTCTAATTTAAACATGTTTCACCTCAACTAATTGAATGACTGCTCGAATCATTCCTCGAACTTGTGGATTGTCTGGCAAAACATTTTCTTTACCAATACGGCCAAGTCCCAAAGCAATCAACGTTCTTTTTTTGGGCTCAAGCTGCCTAGCCATTCCCTTTACTTGTCTAACTAAAATTGATTTCATCATAAACCTCTATTTACTCAGGGGGCAAGCTATACAGCCGTGCCTTCTCCCTTAAGTCTTTCGTGATATTGTTTTCTACTCTTTAATTCTTTCAAACCAGTCACAACTGCTTTTAAAACATTGTGAGGATTGGAAGAACCAATACATTTTGTTAATACGTTTTTATATCCAGCACATTCCATAATAGCTCGAACTGCTGCACCAGCAATAACGCCAGTACCAGGACCAGCAGGTATTAAAACTACTTTTCCAGAACCATAACGCCCAGTCACTTCATGAGGAAGTGTATCTCGAACCACAGGAACTTGAAACATATTCTTTTTTGCTTGCTCACCAGCTTTTCTAATCGCCAAAGGAACTTCATTAGCTTTTCCTAAACCAATTCCCACTTGACCACCTTTATTACCTACAACAACCAAAGCTGAAAATCCAAAACGACGTCCACCTTTAACTACCTTAGCAACACGATTGATCGAAATAACTCTATCAATAAGACCAGTATCTACTTCTTTTGCTCTTGCCATGACTTCTCCAATTTCCCTCTAAATATTCATTCCGGCTTCACGAAAACCTTCAGCAACTGCTTTAATTCGACCATGATAAGGAAAGCCCCCACGATCAAAAACAGCTGTGTTAATTCCCAAAGAAGTCATTTTTCCAGCTAAATCTTTTCCTAAAGCTTTAGCACTTTCACAATTCGCTGTTTTTCCTTTTGGTGTTGAAGCAGAAGCCAAAGTCTTAGCTGCAACATCATCAATTATCTGAACAAACAACGAACGATTTGTTTTAGTCACACTTAATCTTGGCTTTTCAGCAGTGCCTTCGACTTTTTTACGAACTCTTTTTTTACGTTTCCATCTTAAAAGAATTCTTTTATCTGTAGTTTTTTTAAGTTTCTTAGCCATAATTCTTACTTCCCTGCAGCGGCAGATTTACCTGCTTTACGCTTAATAACTTCATCTTCATAACGAATTCCTTTACCCTGATAAGGCTCTGGTTTTCTATATTTTCTAATCTCAGCGCAAGTTTGTCCTAAAAGTTGTTTATCTGCACTATCAACAACAATTGTTGTTTGACCTTCCATTTTTATATTAACTCCCTCAGGAATTGGATAAAGAACAGGGTGTGAAAAACCCAATGTAAGATCTAAATTTTTTCCTTTAACAGCTGCTCTATAACCAACACCGTTAATAATTAATTTCTTTTGAAATCCAGTTGAGACACCAACAACCATATTGCTGACTAGTTGTCTTACAAGACCGTGTAGAGCCTTATGATCTTTACTATCTGAAGCACGAGTAGTTGTAATTTGTGCATCTTCAACTTTAACATCAATACCCTTAGGAACAGAAAATTCTAACTTTCCCTTTGGGCCTTCAACTTTAACTAATCGATCTGCATTAAAATCAAATTTAACTTTCTCAGGTATTGTAATAGGTTTTTTACCAAGACGTGACATATTTCCAATTCCCTCTATCTACCAGACAGCGCAGAGATATTCTCCGCCGAAGCCTTCTTTACGAGCTTTTTTATCAGTCATCAAACCTTTAGAAGTAGAAACTACTCCGATTCCAAAACCATTTCTTACTTTTGGAAGCTCTTTTGAACCAAAATATTTACGAAGACCAGGTCTAGAAATTCTTTTCAATCCCTCAATTAGAGGTCTTCTTAAATCACCTTCTTCAAACCGTAAAAACAAACACAACATATTACGTTTTTCAACAGCGACTTCTTTGTGACCTTTAATATAGCCTTCTTCGCTCAAAATTTTACATAATCTTACATTCATCTTTGAAACAGGAACTAAAACCTTTGTTCTTCTAGACATACCCGCATTTCTAATACGAGTTAAAAAATCACTTATTGGATCTGTATTCATCTTAACTAATCGCCTTTCTGAATGGAAAATCAAAATGATTTAAAAGCTCTAAGGCATCTTCATCATTTTTTGCAGTGGTTCCAAAAGTAATATTAAAACCTCTAATTTTATCTACTTTATTGTAATCAACTTCAGGAAAAATAGTATGTTCTTTAATCCCTAAAGAATAATTGCCTCGTCCATCGAAACTTTTAGTAGGAAAACCTCTAAAGTCACGAATTCTTGGACAAGCAACCGACATAAATCGATCTAAAAATTCATACATTTTATCTTTTCTAAGAGTCACAGAACAACCAATCTTCAAATTCTCGCGAAGTTTAAAGTTAGAAACTGCTTTCTTAGATTTCGATGTACGAGCTTTTTGGCCTGTAATATTCGATAATTCATTTACCATTAAATCTAAAGTTTTAGGGTTTGTTACCACATCTCTATGAGTAAAAGATAAAGTAATTTTTTCAAGCTTAGGCACCTGCATAACATTTTTATATCGGCCGCCTTCAATTAGCTTTTTAGAAATAACTTCACGATACTTTTTCTTGAGCCTAGGTTCAAATTTTGTCGTTGTTGTCTCTGACATCACATATTCCTCTAATTATTTATTTCTTCTGAGAAGAATAAACTCTTTTCTTTTCTTTTCCTGTACCAGTAAACCCAACTCGTCCTAGTTTTTTACCCTTAGCATCACAGGCTCCAAACTTACAAGATGGTAACCATCTATTCATTTCAACAATTCCACCCTTAGGGTTTTCTTGAGTTGGTTTAGCATGTTTTTTTACAACACCTAATCCATCAACTTTAATAACGCCTCTTTTGTGGCTAACTTCAACGACTTTACCAAACTTGCCTTTTTCATTTCCAGACAAAGCTACAGCCATATCACCTTTTTTTAAGTGTCTCACCCTACCGTTATACATAATCACCAAACCTCCGGAGCTAAAGAAACTATTTTCATGAATTTTTTATTACGCAACTCACGAGCTACAGGACCAAATACACGAGTTCCTACAGGCTCATTATTATTACCAATTAAAACAGCTGCATTGTCATCAAAACGAATATAACTTCCATCTGCTCTTCTAATCTCTTTATGAGTTCTCACAACAACTGCTTTGACAACAGTTCCTTTTTTAATTTTGCTTTCAGGTGAAGCGTCTTTCACAGAACAAACAATGATATCTCCAATAGAAGCATATCTTCTACGTGATCCACCAAGAACTTTTACACATTTTAGTTCTTTTGTTCCTGAATTATCTGCAACTTTTAATCGACTTTGATGTTGAATCATAAATTCTCTCCTTAACCCTTACGCGTCGCCAATGCTAACAGCAGCTTCAGCTTTCTTCAGAGTTTTGATAAATCTCCATTTTTTATTTTTACTGTAAGGACGGCACTCTAAAAATTGAACTTGATCGCCAGACACAATAGTTTCATCTTCACAATGAACCATGTAGTTTTTACGCGAGGATACAATTTTTCCCGTTCTTTCTTCTTTAAACTTTCGACTAACCGAAACCACTATAGTTTTCTGATTTTTAGCGCTTTTTACCACACCTTCAAAAACTTTTTGTTTAAACGTTGCCATACTTCTCTATCCTTACCTTAATGCCGAGAGCACTTTAACGAGCTCTGTCTTCTTTTTTCTATATTCACTTATACTAGGAGCGCTAAAGTTAAAGCGTATAGCTAACAATTCCATTTTCAATTGCTGAGCTTTAGCAGCCAATCCTTTTCTATCTAAATCCTTAAGATCTATTGCCGCAACTTTTTTAGCTGCCGCTTTTTTAGCAACCTTCTTTTTAGTTACTTTTTTCTTTGTAGTCTTTTTTTCAGTTTTTTTCTTCTTAACAACAGCCATCACCATACTCCTTAAACAATACTCTCTGCACGAGTGATAAACTTAGTTTTAATTGGAAGTTTATGACGTGCTAAAGTCATAGCTTTTCGCGCTAACTCAACATCAACACCTTCCATTTCGAACAAGATAGTCCCTGGACGAACTGGTGCTACCCAATATTCTGGATTTCCTTTACCACTACCCATACGAGTTTCAGCTGGCTTTTTAGATATTGATTTATGAGGAAAAACGCGAATCCACACTTTTCCACCTCTTTTAATTGTTCTTGTCATTGCAATACGACTAGCTTCAATTTGTCTTGCTGTAATTCGTCCCGGTTCCAATGCTTGAATCGCAAATTCACCGAAAGCAAGAGTATTTCCTCTACGAGCCATACCTCTAAGATTACCTTTGTGAGGTTTTCTCCATTTTACTTTTTTTGGCGATAACATATTCTACTCCGTCCCTCTTTATTAACTCACAGCACCTGAGTTTGCAGCAGCGCCTACTTGAGGTGCAGCTTGTTGAGCACTAGGAACTTTTCCTCGTCCCAAACGATACTTCATATCAACTTCACCTTTGTAAACCCAAACTTTAATTCCAATAATTCCATAAGTTGTCATAGCTTCTGCTGTTCCATAATCCACATCCGCTCTTAACGTATGCAAAGGAACCGAGCCTTCATTATAAACTTCTTTACGAGCGATCTCAGCTCCATTTAAACGACCAGCGCAACGAATTTTAATACCTTTAACTCCGAATTTCATCGCCTGTTGAATACATTTTTTCATCGCTCTTTTATAAGCAACACGTCTTTCGATCTGCATAGCCACTGTTTCAGAAATTAACTGAGCTACAGTTTCCGCTTTTCTAACTTCTGTAATATTTAAAAAGACATCAGAAAGCTTCTTGTTATTCAAAAGCTTCGCAATCTCAACTCTAATTTGATCAATTCCGGCACCTTTTTTACCAATAGCCAATCCTGGTCTAGCAGCAAAAACATTTACCTTTACCTTACTAGCAGTTCGCTCGATTTTAATTTCGGCAACTCCTGCAGAGTATAGTTTTTTCTTAACAAATTTTCTTACTTTAAGATCTTCATTAAGAGATTTGTCATAATTTTTATCAGCATACCAAGTAGACAACCAAGGCTTGGTGACTCCGATTCTAAATCCCGTAGGGTGTACTTTTTGACCCATATTATTTACCAGCCTTCTTCTTCGTTGTTTTCTTTTTTGTAGTTTTCTTCTTTGTTTCAGTAGACTTCTTAGCTGCTTTCTTTTGAGGAGCTGCTTTTTCGTCTAGACCTAAACTAATATGAGACGTTCGTGTAATACGAATATCCATTCTACCTTGAGCACGAGGCATCCATCTTTTAATACGTGGACCTTCATCAATTCTAAGATCGCTAACATATAAACGATCAATATTAATATTACCTTTTTGTTCAGCATTAGCCAAAGCGGATTTAAGTAGTTTAGTCATTAAATGAGCACCTTTTTTATGCTCTAATGTCAGACGTCTATACGCTTCTTCAACGCTTTTTCCCCTAATTAAATTAGCCACTGGTCTCGCTTTGTAAGGAGATACCATAGCAGTCTTTAAAAATGCTTTAACTGAAGCTTGTGATTTTAATTGTGTTGATGCCATTATCTATCCTTTCCTTACTTTTTAGCTTTCTTATCGCCAGAAGTGTGTCCGCCAAAGCGCCTAGTTGGAGAAAATTCACCGTATTTGTGCCCAACCATACTTTCAGTAACATATACTGGAATAAACTTATGCCCATTATGTACAGCAAATGATAATCCGATAGCTTCAGGGAATACAGTAGAAGCTCTTGACCATGTTTTAATCACAGTTTTCTTTTCAGAACTCTTTGCTTTTTCAATCTTCTTCTTAAGTGAGTTTGCCAAAAATGGCCCTTTTTTCATTGAACGTGTCATATCCTCACCTCACCTAATTTTTCTTCTTATTTTTTGGACGTCTTTTTAGAATCCAAAAGTTAGTTCGTTTGTTTTTACGAGTCTTGTAACCTTTAGTTGGTTTACCCCAAGGAGTCACTGGATGACGTCCACCTGAAGTACGACCTTCACCACCACCATGAGGGTGATCAACTGGGTTCATAGCAACACCTCTAACAGTAGGACGTCTTCCAAGCCAACGACTTCGTCCTGCTTTACCAATTACTCGTCCTTCATGTTCAGGGTTAGAAACTGTACCAATTGTTGCATAACACTTCAAAGGCACTCTTCTTAATTCGCCACTTGGCATTCTTACCTGAGCAAATCCACCTTCTTTACCCGCTAAACTAGCAGAAGTTCCCGCAGATCGAACCATCTGAGCCCCTTTTCCAGGCTGCATTTCGATAGCATGAATAATTGTTCCAGCTGGGATGTTTTCCAAAGGTAAAGCGTTACCCGGTTTAATATCAGCCTGAGGACCACACTCAACAGTGTCTCCCTTAGCTAAACCTTGAGGCGCTAAAATAAATGTTTTAACTCCATTAGCGTAATGTAAAAGAGCTAAACGAGCACTTCTATTCGGATCATAGAATAAGCCAGCTACCTTTGCAGGAATACCCACGCGGTTTCTTTTGAATTCAACGATTCTATATTTTCTTTTAGCCCCACCACTTTTATTAAAGTTAGTAGTTCTTCCTGTTGCATTACGGCCACCAGATTTACGCAAACCTTTTAATAATGCCTTAGGGATTTTTTTCGTATCTCTTTCAAGATTCGAAAAGTCCGATACAGACATTGTTCTGCGCCCTGGAGTAAGCGGCCTAAATGTTTTCATTGCCATGATTATCTCCTATCTTCCCTTACTTGAGTTCCAACCGCTTACCATCAGGCAGTTTGATGATAGCTTTTTTGTAACCCTTTGCGGGAACGATTCCAAAACGAGTTTTCTTCGTTTTTTTTCTAAAATTAATAGTATTCACATTGAGAGGCGCGACTCCAAAAATTTTTGTAATTGCACTTTTTATCTCAAGCTTTGTCATTTTTTTATCAACAACAACTGAATACTGATTATACTTTTGCTCCAATTTAGTGACTTTCTCACTCATCATTGGTTGAATAATTTTATCGACTGCTAATTTCATCTCTTATTCCCTCACTAAGCCTTCACTAATCGGCCAGTTAATTCCTCAATAGCCTTCTCCGTGAACACCAATGTATCTGCTTTTACAAAATCAAGAGTAGTCCATCTTTCCTTAGTCAAAAGGTCCGTATTTTTTAAATTTCTTGCGCTTAATCCTAATGGAATATCTTCAACCTCGTTAGAGATAACAAAGCCAACTCGAGCTTTATCTAAAGATAATTTTCCTAGCATATTAGTCACAGCTTTTGTCTTAGTTTCACCAAGAGTAGACGCTTTAACCACAAGAATTTGCTTACTTGAACAACGATCAGAAAGAACAGATCTAATTGCTAAATCAGCAACTTTTTTATTCACTTTAAACTCACGTTTTTCAGCACGTGGACCGAAGACAACTCCGCCACCAACCCAATGAGGAGCACGGTTACTACCCTGTCGAGCACCACCAGTACCTTTTTGTTTACGAATTTTTCTACCACCACCACGAACGTCACTACGACCTTTGGTGAAAGCTGTTTTTTTATAATATCGGAACAATTGTCCCTTACAAACAAAATGCACAACAGATTCATTTGGCTCTACAGAGAAAACTTCTCCAGGCCCAGTGAACTGAGACAATTCTTTTCCATTTACATCAACTACAGGGATTTTAACTGATTCACTCATATTCAATTCCTACCTATAATTTGATCTGCACATCAACACCGGCAGCAAGATCAAGTTTCATTAATGAATCAACAGTTTGCTGATTCGGGTCTAATATATCAATCAGCCTCTTGTGAGTTCTGATTTCAAATTGTTCTCTAGATTTTTTATTCACATGAGGACTTCTTAAAACAGTGAATTTGTTTATTTCAGTAGGAAGAGGTATCGGCCCAGCAATATCTGCTCCCGATCGACCTACAGTCTCTAAAATAGATGTCACCGCATTATCTAAAATACGGCTATCAAAAGCTTTTAACTTAATTCTTATTTTTTGCACTTTCATACGCTTTCACTCTCCAAAAATCAGTCCTGATGTCAAAGATCTACTACAAGATCACTCAAGTAAGAGGGTTATAACGAATCTAGCGGGTGACGCAATACAAAAAGTAGAAAATAAACACTTTTTTCTAAGTGGGCATAATTCCAGTAATTCGGTGCAATACTTCACGCTCAACATCAGCCGACATCTGAGCATATTTATCAAATTCTAAGCTAAAAGTTCCTCGACCTTGAGTCCGACTCCTTAAAGCGGTTGAGTACCCAAACATCGAAGACATAGGAACTTCGGCATTAATCTTTTGATTTCCACCACTTATCGAGTCCATCGAAAGCACCTTACCTCGACGTGAATTCAAATCATGAATGACATCACCAATATTCGACTCTGGAGCCACAATCTGCAACTTCATTAAAGGCTCTAACAATTTTGCCCCAGCCTTAGAAAGCGCCTCTTGAATAGCTAAACTCACTGCCGACTGAAAAGCCATTTCAGTACTCTCTTGATCATCAGATTCTGAAGAAATCACCTTGACCTGAACTCCAAGTAGCTGAAAACCCACAATTGGACCAGAATACAAACCTTGTCTTAAAGATTTCAACACCGTTTCTTGGAATGGTTTAGCCACACATTCAGCGCCTAAAGATTCAGGCACTACAATGTCTTTTTGATCACCAGTTAAAGGAGTCAATTCCAAAGTAATCTTAGCGAACTGTCGTTTCGCCCCAATGACTCGATCACAAACACCTTCAGCAGTTACTGCTTTAGTGATAGCTTCACGATAAGAAACTTGTGGTTTACCAACGTTAGCTGCCACCTTGTATTCTCGCAAAAGTCGATCAACAATAATTTCTAAATGAAGCTCACCCATTCCTGATATAATTTTTTGTCCAGTTTCTTCGTCTTCTTTAACTCTAAAACTAGGATCCTCTAAAGCTAACTTATCCAAAGACGCCTGCAATTTATCTTCATCTGCTTTTGTTTTAGGTTCAATAGCTACTGAAATAACAGAATCAGGAAAATCTAATGACTCATATTGAATCATTGCTTTTTCATCGGACAACGTATCCCCAGTTGTTGTTAAGCGTAACCCAATAACAGCTACAATTTCACCAGCTTTTGCTTCGGCAACTTCTTCACGTTTATTTGCATGCATCATCATTAATTTGTTGATACGCTCACGTTTTCCTTTAGCCACATTCATAACTGTCGCCCCTGATTTTAAAACTCCAGAATAAACTCGAACAAAAGACAAGTGTCCCACATGAGAGTCTGACATAATTTTAAAAGCAAAAGCTGATAATGGCTCTTCTTTAGAATGTTTTCTCGTTAATTTTTTTTCTGGTTTTTTGGGGTCAAAACCCTCAACATCCTTAACGTCCAAAGGGCTAGGCAAAAGACTCACAACATAATCCAACAACCGTTGAACACCTCGATTTTTGAAAGCTGTTCCACAAATACAAGGCACCACTTCTCGAGACAAACAAGCCTTACGAATTAAAGAAATTAATTCCTCTTTCTTAAGGTCACCATCTTCAAAATACTTCTCCATTAAGGACTCATCTTGAGTTGCTACTACATCAATAAGTTCAGCTCTCTTCTGATTGGCTTCAGCCATCAGTTCATCATCAATATCTGTAACCGTAAATTGAGCATCTAGACTTGTATCAGAAGGGTCCCAAAGATATTTTTTCATTTCTACAAGATCAACAAAGCCTTTAAATTCTTCTTCAGATCCAATAGGAAGCACCAAACTAATTGGCGATGCTCCAAACCGACCTTTAATCTCAGAAAGTACGTTAAAATAATCAGCACCAACCCTATCCATTTTGTTAATAAAGGCTATTCGAGGAACTTCGTACTTATCACATTGCCTCCACACAGTTTCTGATTGAGGCTCAACCCCTCCAACAGCACAAAAGACAGCAACTGCCCCATCAAGGACGCGAAGAGCTCTTTCAACTTCCAGAGTGAAGTCAACATGCCCAGGAGTATCAATAATATTTATTCTATGGTTATCCCAAAAACAGGTTGTCGCTGCCGAAGTAATTGTAATTCCGCGCTCCTT
>ENA-ORXR01004819-ORXR01004819.1-marine-metagenome-genome-assembly--contig:-NODE-4819-length-11074-cov-11.850687_pt1 | contig 11074 bp, 15 predicted proteins | sample MGYA00237866_ERZ511479 | MGnify/ENA metagenome assembly ERZ511479 | reverse complement strand
GGGGGGGGAGGTAGAGGTGGGGGGGTGGGGGGGCGTCTGCACCCGGCGGGGCGGCGCTCGGCCGTCGGCGCCGGGCGCTTCGCAGAGGAACACAGCAGGTCTGGGGGCGAAGCGCACGACGGAGACGGGCGTGTCTACAATCTCAACCTTTTCACAGTCCCCGATCTCATGCCACTTGCGGCCTTTGTTTGATAGAATCCTCATACAAAACCGATCGAGATGTAATTGGCGAAACAATGATACAGCGGCTTCCAGTTTTCTCCAATCAGGGCACACCCACCTAAGGGCGGACTTCTGGGTCAGACACGTGGAACAATCTCCGAAGCCACGACGAAATTTGACAGTACCGATTGAAACACGGTGTGGCTACAGCATGCTTGCGAGGCATGTGCGCCAGATAGCTTGCCTCCCGGCGCGTACGGCCTGCTTCATCAACCTTCCTGACCCTGTCCCCGGAGCAGACACCCGGAAAGGGTATCCAATACCTTCCTTTACCACTGCACGATCATCTCAATATGCCCGGCGCCGAAGACGAGCCCGTTACGGCGCCTGGCGCCCCCTGTTCAGACCAACCGCTCAGGTATGTCTACGTTTGCCAAAAAAGCAACACACCAGCAGTCGCTTTTTTTCTATCTGTTGACCCTGGTGGGTAGAGGACACCACAGAGACCATTCCGACCTAGTTCCTCACCCTTTTTTTCGCACCCCTTCCTTTGGTACGTGCGCTTTCGTCCCACCTTGTCGTCTTGGTGCCGCTTGCAAAGATACGAAGCCTCTGCTGTGGTCCAGCGTGTGTTTATTGGAAGTGGACCTGCTTATGTGTGTGTCTCTTGCACCTCCCCCTTCCTCAAGCCAGGTGGTGGAGCTGATCTACGGCGTCGTGCAGTGCGAGGCGGCGTTATCGACGACGCCGAGCCGATTGAGTTATACAAGTCGGTGTCGCAGCGGAAGAGCGCTGTGCGCCGGGGGGTGGACGCCAACGGGACGTGCTTGGGCCTGTGTTTGAGCTGTTATCATGCGAGCCCCCCGGTTGGTAAATGCGTTGCGTCCCAGTGCCTCTCTCTCCTCCACGCGAGCTTCAAGACGGACACCGCCGCGTCTTTCATTCCGGGTCCCGCCTGCCTCCCATACCTTTGGGGCACCTAAAAGGAAGAAGCAAATGGAAGGCTGCCTCGAGCGGAGAGCGAAAAGGTTTGCGCTGCGCGTAAGACGGCCGCCGAATACCGCAGTCGCGCTGTTCGGCGCCCACCGACCAGCGTGCCCGCTACCGTTTGCGGCGTGCCCGTGCCATCCGCAGCGGTGGCGGTCAGCCGTCAGTGCAGCTTTCCTGGGCTGGCTGTCGCGCCCAATGCTGGCTGTGTCGAGGCGCTGATAAACGCGCACCTGCAGAGAACAAGACCTGAACAAAAATCAACAGTCTTCCCTAATGCGCGCACGCGGACCTACCAACGCGTGACAGTACCTATCAAGTCCGTTGTGGGCCCGCGGCACAATCACCGTCGACGCGCGAAGGCCGCCGGCGCGGCATCGCGCGCCATCTCGGTCGACCCGTCGACGGTCATAGCAGCACTTTCTACCATCCTCCGGCGAGCCAAGGAGCACGGAGACTGCGCAGTGGCCCCACTGCGGTCACTGTCAGCGCGAGAGAAGTTGCGTTTTAAGGTCTCAAACCGCATCAGCGGCGTGACATGGTCGCGGTTCCGTGCCTTCTTGGCGCCTGCTGTGAGCGGCATGGCCACCGTGCCGACGCTGCGGGCCGCGTCAGCTGTCGCCTCGGGCGAGGCTGCCAACGCCGTCTCAACCAATGATTACGGCGCATTCTTGGTGAGCCCTAGGGCGGCTGTGCAAGCCATGGTGGACGATCTCGTTGCCAGCGGGACGTTTTTGGAGCGGCCCACTCGGAGCCCAGAGGGCCCCTCCGCCAGCGACGGCGGTGTCGCAGGCGCGTGATCAGATTCCACGGGGTCGAGTGGCGAGGACGGGCTTTCCAACGGTAATGCGCCAGGGAAGGATCTGGCGCAGGACCCGCCACCAGCGGATGACCGCGCCTGTAAGGACTGGTCTGGGCTCGACACGCTCGTTTTCGCGGCAGCACTGTCAACGGCCGCGCCTACCATGGCGGGAGCCGCGGGAAGCGGACAGGCCTGTGCTAGCGAGGCAGCGGCAGTCGGCCCGTCAGAGGTTTCGGCGGGCAGCCCACTGGTTGGTGGCAACGGCGTCGCGTCGGCAACGCCAAGCCCGCCCGAGGGCGTCACGGGAGCCGGCGTGCCGCACTGAGATTTTGCGGCCGCCGTTTCCCTGGCCCCCAAGCCGCCAGTCCAATTGTGTTTTGGAATGGACAAAGGCGGGAGCACGAGCACCGTCAAGGCATAATTGGGTATAGCCAATCAACGGCACCCAGCCAGTGCCGGAAACTCCATCGTACTGTGTGTCTTTCCCTGCAAGAAGGATGAATACACAGCACTTGAGTCAATCTGTGCTGTGTGGCTGGAGGACATGGAGGAGCTCAGGTCCATTGGCATCCACGTACGTGGGGAGACCCGCGCCGTCGTGGCAATCCTGACGGGTGACTACAAGTGGATGACGGCGTTCGTGGGCCACTCGGTGCCCAGTGCGGGCATGCCGTGTTTGTGGTGCAATGCAGTTGCGCGCCCAATGCTCAAGAATGACGACATTATCGAGGGATTTGGCTGCCTGCAAGAAGGGGGTCAATGCACGGGGCGCCCGAGGCAAGTGGCGCATGCGCTGCGGATGTCCGCGAGATACGCAACAGGCCCTAACGCCTCGCTCGCGCGACCACGGTCGCTTAGACATCATCTTTCGATTGAGCGGCGCCTTCTCATGGTCCTCGCGGCCTGTGATATCGCTCCAATGCCGCTTCACCTCACCCTTGGTATTACAGTCGCGTTGCTGCAGCTGGCGGTGGAGGCGGTTACGTTCTACTTTGGGGAAGCCACTGGGCTAACTTTTTGTGCCTCTGTGGCTGAAGTTCTACGACGAGACGCGGGCGTTTCGCCTGCCGCCTACTTTGGAGGCACGTTCGAAGGGCGGGAGTGCCACGGCATCGGTTGCAAGCTGATGCTGGTTTTTGATTTGCTCGATACTCGAGCCCCAGGGCCCGGCGCGACCACGTGGCGGCGCGCCTGCTCACAGTCTCAGGTGCTGCTCCCAACCCTCAACCGGTCCGACACCATCGCAGACGATGACATCACACGATTCGGGGCCACTGCCGCTGCGTTTGTCGATGGGCTCAAGGCCGGGTTTGCGTGGTTCAGTGTCACCCCCAAGATGCACGCGCTGTGCTGCCACGCTACGGCATTTCTGTGGCGGTTTGACAGTTTAGGAAGTTACAGCGAGCAGGGCTTGGAGGCCCTGCTGGGGCGTTTCAACCAAGATGCGGCGCGGTACATGTCAGCGACCTTTCTCGGCTCGTACGAGGCCTTTTTCAAGGCGTCAGCTGCCGGCGGGCCCCCCGGCTCCTCCGCCCACGACAATTTGCCGAAACGCTCTCCGGCCGCGCCAGGGGCGCGGGTGGCCAACAAGCCCGGTGACAAGCGCACACGAGCGTAGAAGGAGCGGGCTGGACTCGCGCCAGCATCCGCCGCGTGTCGTGCCAAGGCGGCGGCCGACATGACCGCATGGGTGGAGGGTGTGGCCCGAGCAGCGGCCACCGGGATTTCCGCTCATCAAGCGCGCCTGGAGAACATACAGGCACGGGCGCTCACGACGGGGGGGAGGACCGACGAAGACCTGGCTGCAGTATCTGGGTGGGAAGACGATGGGCTCCTGTGTGACGGGGAGGCCACGGCTCTGATGAGATTGTTGGGTTGGAGCTTGGAGACAGATGTGTGTGAGTAAAGGGGCTGTTGCGGTGCCGAGCGCACAGCTGCGACAATGCGACAGGACACACCACGGTCCTAAGACAGTTGAAGTTTGACGGCCTTGCGCCGACACTCGTGAAAAATCGTGGGGAGGACTGTCCATCGAGTATGCGATTCCACCATACAATCGCCTCCTGACGCTGACACGATAAATCTGAACCCAGAAATAGCCCGAGAGTACCTGCCTCATGGTCAAAGTCTGATACACGTCCCTGGAACTGTGATCTGACCAATCAGGAGGCCGCAAAGCCAGAAGTCCGCTTTTGGGCCCTGCTAACTAGGGCCGCATGCGGCCTTTGATAGAATCTTCATACAAAACCGATCGAGATAAAATTGGCGAAACAATGATACTGCAGCTTCGAGTTTTCTCCAATCAGGGGCCTTCCCGGAAATTGAGGCCAACATGCGCGATCCAGGTACAGTCATTCTCCATTTCTGTCGCTTCCTTTACTATGCAGGGGTGCATACCAACGAAAGTAGGTCGACCGAGAACAGCCATCCATCTCGTCGATCGTCGCGCTCATGTGGATTTGCAAGTGAGAAATCACTTTCAACTGTCCACAATTCGTGCGGCAGCGTTTAAAATTTGCGCACTCACCGTCGCCGCACCGACCGCCGTCACGGTGGCAGGCAGAACCAAGACCCGGCGAAGACTGGTCGCCGGCAAGACGCGCCCATGATGTGCAATTGAAACAGTCTCGGGGGTGTGTGGGAACACAACACAGTCCAACGGCGTACAGAATTAACTAGCAAACTGCCCTCTGGATGGCCGATCGAAGTCGGTCGAGAGTCGCTGCCTCCTCCGATCATCTTCTATTGTCTATGCGCCAAAAGCTGGACAGTGCCTTGAGCGGTGCACCTTCACACAACACAACAGAATCTGCTCGTTCTTGATGAAGATTGCTCGAACAACAAGTACTTACGTCTCGACACAGATTAATAATATAGTTGTACAGGTCGCCGTGGGGGAATGCGGAACATCATCAAGATCCCCGCGGGCCGGTTCAGAAGATTCTTGCAGCAAAAAAAGTGATCGGAAGCGCGGACGGCGTCGCTTAAAATGCGCTTCAGACGGTCACATCGTCCACACCACCGCCGCCACAGAACGTCTGCTGCCCCTTGCATCATCGTCGTCGCGTCCATCATCTTCCCCGGATAAATCCTCCACCTTTTGGCTGGCCGTGCCACAATGGCGGACTGCCCGAGCCCGTCCAATGCTAGCACGCCTACGGCACCCACAGACTCGCCTGCGGTGTCCTCGAGCGGTCCAGGTGTGTTCTGCTGAGTTCAATGCACGCGAGGCCGTCATGTGTGAGTTTTCTACGTCTATTCGGCTCCTTGTACTGGACTCGTTCTGCGGCGGACGCCCTGTGTCTAGTTCGTAACGAGCTCCCCTCTACTGTTGTCCCCGTGCATGTGCGTTGCGTTCTTTTCTGTTTGATCCCCTGCGGCAGGTCCTTCCGTTGAGCGGGATCTGATGTGCGCACCTTCAGATGTACCCCGTCAGGCTCCGGTGGCGACCCGCGCTGCTCCGTCCGACGCTACGGGTGGTGCGTGTGGGCACAAGCGCAAGAATGGAGACGGAAAGAAACACTACTTTTCGCAGCGCAATCTGGTTCTTGGTCGCATCCAATGCCGGGCCGCCCTGCCAGAGAATCACAAGTTTTACACGGGCGCACCGTGCGGAAACAACAAGTGTGCGTGAAAGTCACCGTAAGCTAAGTTATTCTTTTCTCTCTATTTTGTATCGTTTCGAGACGTGCTCCTCTGCTCATTTGGTCACTAGCGCGATCAGGGTCTCACCGAAGATCCTGGGCTCATTCTTCATTTTGTGTGCTTGTGGCTGTGCCTTCTCTTTTTCTCTCTGCCAGCTGCAAGAAGTGCTCCAAGATGGGGCACAACCCCCAGACGACTGCAATCGACCCGGCACTGTTTGCTAAGAACGTGACAGAAGGTGGGGTGACTTTTACCAAGAAGCCACGCGTCAAACTCTCCGGTCGATTATACGTATGTGGTGGCTCAACCGACATCTTCTACGAGTCCGAGGCCCGCCGTGCTCGGGCCGAGTACCAGAGCGCCGACGCTGCGCACGAGGCACGGGCCAATCGCCGAAGCTCGTTGGTTGCCAACTTCGTCACCACGCCGCGCCCTGTCTCGCAGGCAGTTGACACTTTGATTGCTGTGGGGTCGGAGGCGGCGGCGCTCTCCCCGGTCAACATTGCCGCTACTCGTGAGCAGGCGCGCTGCGCTAACAGTGGCATGAGTGCCACCGCAAGTGCATTTGCTGGGGCGCTTGCAGCCATCACTGGCAGCCCGAGCGGCGTAACTAGCGACGACGCACCCGCCGCTGCGTTGGCGTTGCTGAGCGGCCTACAGGCGTATGCTGAGAAGGCTGCTTCTTTGGGCCTGCGCGCATCGGCTCAGGCACTGTCGGCTCCGATTCGCTCGATGCGACTGTGAGTTTCTACTCTCTTTTCAATTGTTCTTTATTTTTTCTTCTGTGGCTATGTCGTCAGACTTTGTTTCAGTCAACTGACACTTATTCATTGGTGCTCCAATCGGCTTGTTCCGTGGATGAGGCCGTTTGCCTGGATTTGCAATACTCAGGGATGATTGGGCGACTCCAGATGTTGAGATTATCTCGGCGCCTAACCACGTTGGGCCCACCCTAGACGGTCCGGCCACACCGGTCCGTGGGAAAGAGCGTCTTAAGCTCTCACCGGCCGAGGTTTCCGCCGCTCTAAAAGAGCACATATTTGGGGACGAGGAGGGTAAGGAGCGGGCTGAGTTTCTTGCGTGCGTGGCGGTGGGGGCGCGCACGCACGGCATGCGTGGGTCTACTGTGACGGGCACGGCCAGCGCTGACGTCCTTGTGGACCAGCTCTTTTCCTCTTTTGACACAGGGGACAAGAAGCTGTCGTCGCACAAAGCGAGCTTCCGTGACTGGCTGCAGTCCGTGCGTTAAACTGTCCCGTATTCATCCGTGTGAGTCGCTCTTTGTTCCTTTGCGGGTCATCGTTGTAGTCCTCTCCAGAGCACCATGCAGAATACAACAATATTGCTATTCCACATGTTCACTCGATAGTCGCCTACTTCCATGCCCAGGCCTCGCTTCAGTTGATGTCTCCGTGGCCGACGTACCCCAGCGGAGGCGCAGCGCGCGCTCGGATGTCTTTTTCCGTAGTCCCACGCTGTGTTTACGTGGAAACGGCAATCAGTGGACCTACCCATCTTCCATGCTTTCGGCTTTCGCGCAGCGAGTTGGTTCTGACTCTCATAGTCGACTCGTGCGTCAATTTATGCGGGCCTGAGGAACCTTTTGCGTTGCATTGTCGCCGGATATGCTCTTATCTGGAAGCCCTGTCAACATCAACGAGGCAGCGGGGCTCGCGTGGCAAAAATCTGCCCCTCGGGAAAGGAAGCGGCGTTCCGATTGCCTCATCACTCGGATGGTAATCCGAGCCTTGGGCGAGGCCGCCGAGCAATGCTGTAAGTCAGGAGGCGCGGCCATGTGGGCCGAAACTATGCGTAGAGTTGACAAAGGTGTTGGGCAGGGCAAAGAAAAATGGTACGTACCCGACGGAGAAAAATGGCCAAGTCGAATCATGCCGACTTTACTGTGGAAAGAGCGCGCCATCGGCCACCCGAAGACTACACTCAACCAACTTCCAGAACAACAACTCGCAAACCCGTGCCCGCCTCACGGCATGTCCACTTCCGGAGGCCCATGCGGGGCCTGAAGCTCAATCGGTGCAGGGGCTAGCTCGCCCTCGAGCGGCATCCCCGGACCGGTCATCTCTGGAAGGTAGCGCCACATCTCTCGGCGTGCCTCATGGTAGTGACCTTGGATGGCCCCCACAGGTACGGACGCAAAGGCCAGCACGTGTATGAGTCGGTCATCGAGGTCTGGGTGGTGGTAATCCAGGTTCCGTGCCGCTCGCTTGTAGTCAGCGAAAACGGGATCAACGGCAGAGAAGTTCGGGCAGTATGGTGGTAGATGCATGAGAAGTACGCCATTGATTGTGAGAAACTCATCAGCCAAGGCGTTGTGCATTGATGCATTGTCATACAACAGTACACAGTCGTTCGGCTGGTCTGCCCAAGGCGCTCCGGGCACAAAGCCGTTCATCCGACGCGCCAAACTGGTGCAAAACAGCACCCAGTCGTCGCCGCACTGGGACGGGGGAACCTCCGACACCGTTAGCTCTAGAACGGCGCGCGTGTACCACACCGCCGCGATAGACTAGAAGCGCTGGCTGGCGCGAGGGTCAGGTTACAACGCATCAAGCGGCTGACCTACCAGCGCCCGGCCGCGAGGCCGGGGCATGGCAGCACCGTGATAATGCGTCTCATCCGCAGCCACAATGCACAGGTCGGGAATATGCCGAGCCAAACGGCAATGGACAATCATTGCGCCAAGCACCTCTCGCTCGCCAGTCGCTCAACCTTCTTGACGTAGTACTCAATAAGCCGCAGCATTTCGCCCAATGTAGATGTGCTTGTTGCCCAGCGGTGGTCCCACTCGGGGAGCAGAGTCAGACGTCGGAAGATGGCCGACAGTTATCGTAGGAAGACCTCAGGATGGGCTCGCAAGAGGGAGTCCAGCGCTCGCAAGAACTGTGCGTTGAATCGTGCCGCATCCGCGTGTCGATTGTGACTCGCATCGTCGTTCCACGGGGAGCCGTGGCGCCGAAAACGTGCCCACCACTCGTGGGCAGTTGCCAGGCTACAGCTGGCGTGGTAGACGATGGATGACCAGCTCAGCCCGTGCTGACGGTTACGAATAACCTGCCAACAAATGGCAATGGGAAACATGGTCCACGCAGCTTTACCCGTGCGAGGCACCCCCAAGCCGCCCCCTTCCAGCCCGGCCGCCACCAGCCCACCGACCAGGAGCACCGCCCCACACCACCCCGCGCTCGCTCCCCCGCGAGCCTACCGCCCAACGCGACCGGTTCACAATGCGCCACGCCACCCCGCGTGCCACAATCTTCCCAGCTTCGAGCGAGTCCAGCCGCGCTGTGCGACTCGTGCGGTCTGCGGGTGCGGTTGGCGGGCCCGCCCCCGCGTCCATTCACATCTCCACTGGCACCCGGCACGTGGCATGTGGAGATCTCACGGGCCGCCTGACTGCACCACAGCCCTCGGAAGCTCCTCGCGCCTGGCCTCACCCCGCTCAAGGGCCTTCGAGCGAGGCCCCTTTAGGATAGCGACATTCGCGAGTGTGTGAGGACACGGCCGCTCTGGCCCCCGCACCCGAGTCTCCGGAGATTGTCCGTGTGGCGACTCTGAGACCCTGTGGTGTGGTCGCACTGACGCAGCCGTGCCATATTTTCCGCGCCCGGCCGATACGACCTGAACACCCGTTAGATAGAGGGCCCCACACGACTCAGAGCCCGTCCGGCAGAATGTGCCGCAATGTTTTGGTGTCACACTGATGGATTCGGCGGAGGCCTCCCACCCTGTCATGCCGGCCAGGCTCGGCTGCTGATTTCCAAAGGTTGCCTTTGATTGGCTGTCCATCGCGCCAATATGGGTCAAAACGACAAGGACGGCCCCGTGCCGGGCACCGACAGCCCCACGAAGTCTCGGGCCACACAGAGTGCCTCTCGTGTCCGCTGCCGTCACGATGGCGCAGAGCCACAAATGACCTGCGTCCCCACCCGAGTGCTGGGAAGAAAGGAGTGTGCACCGGCGAACCGTCTGGGTTGGACAGTCTTCCGGCAGAGTTTGTCAGGGAGGAACACCGCGACTTCGCCTGCTTTGGCCACTCATTTTCGGACTGCTGACAGCCGTTCCGATGTCTTCGGACGTGAGTGGCATCCTCAACCATTCACACGCTGTCGGCCAAACGAACCGTTGCCTTCGAGCGAGGTGCACCCCGAGTCCGATGCTGCTCTCTGGGTGCTGGCCCCACGTCGAACGTCTGACAGCAGCAAATCTAGCAGGGGTTGCGGCGCCAGCCGCAGCCGCTCTCAAGGGGGTTGTGATCGGCCTTCATGGTCGTTTCCGCTCCACGAACGGCACCGCTGTGGCCAATGGGATCGCTCTCGTGTTTATCTGTACACAACTAGATCGGAGGCTGCCGAGTAATTCTATCATCGTCTGTTTCATTTCCTCGCAACATTGCTCCTCTCCGATCCTGACGGATGTCTTGTGTCACCTGTTCGTTCAGCGCACATCCAGTTTTTTGCACATCGACAATAATCGGCAACAGAAAGCTCCACATTTGAGCAGGATTAGGGTCTGGGCAGTGGCAGGACGATCGCCAAAAGGGGTGCATAGCAATGGAGAAAGACTGTAGCACGAATCCATGCCTCCAGGATCGGGCCACTCGATTGCAGTACAAACACCCCAAGCAATTGCCTTTGTATTTGTAACGTTCGGGAAACAATTGCGCTGGACAGCAAGGAAGTCGTCCACTTCGCCCGTGTGTACTTTGTCCGTATTGACCACAACTCGATCATCAAGTGGTCTGAATTGGTTCATCCATTCCACCTCACAGATTAGAAGCGTCGACACATTCAAACTACTGAATACAGTCAAGCCTTCACGAGGTCCACAGGACCGAGGCACGAGTGGAATGAAAACTCCCTTCAAAGACCACCTGTGGGTAGCATCTCGAGCGCAGATCAATGGCCTGCGGCAGCCTCCACCGTGCCGCCCGCGTGGGCGGTTGGTTGTGAGCGCAGCGCGTCGCCCAATCAGGATTGATACCATGCCGCTCGTGCGGCGCGCCGGCGAAGCGCCCATTGGCCGAAGCGTCAGGTCAACCGGCCGCCGCCACAAGGGTCTGTGCGCGCCCCCCCCCCCGGCCGAAGGGATGCCTGCGTGGGGGGGGGTTGGCACGCGCTCTGCGGGAGCCACAACAAGGTTTTTCAGCCCAGCCGCCAAGCAGCCCAGACGCACACACCCCTTTGGCTTGTCCCCACCCCGCGCATCCCGCCGCGCTTTGCTGCCGCCGCAGCGCCCGTCCGGTGCGGCCGTCCGCGCCCCCGCCGTCAAGAGCGGCTGCCGGTCGACCGCCTGCCGCTGGCCACCGCGTCGGCAAGCAGCCCCCTTTGGGTGTCGGCGTTGCCCGCCGACGGGCCCCTCGCTCCCCGCCCGCGTCGGCCGCGCCGCCCGCGCGCTTGGGCAACGTCCCCCGCCAGCCTCGGCGCGGCGTTTCCCCCCCCCCCCCCCCCCCCCCCCCCC
>ENA-ORXR01004816-ORXR01004816.1-marine-metagenome-genome-assembly--contig:-NODE-4816-length-11078-cov-17.707208_pt1 | contig 11078 bp, 8 predicted proteins | sample MGYA00237866_ERZ511479 | MGnify/ENA metagenome assembly ERZ511479 | reverse complement strand
CCATATCGAAAAATATTCGAGCAAGTGGCGCGCACTCATCGGCATCCAAGATTCCATCATTGTCATTATCTAAATCACATAAATTTCCTACCCCATCCATATCTATATCTACAAACAAAGTACTACTACTATTACATGGATCACATTCATCTGAAACTACCGTATCGTCCGTTGAGCTACCAGCAGCTTGACCCGTGCTAGTTGCTGCAATTGGTACGCCATCAGCATCAACGCCTCCTGTTAAGGCATCATTTTGAATATCTGTATAAGTAAAACCGCCGTCACCTTCTATGGCATCCGGGCAGCCGTCGTTGTCTGAATCGAGGTCTAAGTGGTCTGGAAGACCGTCGAGGTCAGTGTCCGTACAAGGCGTTAGTGCGAACGTAACCGCATTGACTGACAGAATGTTAGTCGTTGTGAAACCTATGGAGGTAGCTGGTACATCAGAGCTCCAGTTGATAGTGGTTGTGCCATCTCCTGTTCCGTCATGCACCAGTCGATAGTCGTTACCAAAGACTTGCGTATAATATCCCGCCTCTGGGGCATTCCCATTGTCAAAAGTGTAGCTTATTCCGTCGTAGGCGATGAATCCATCATATAGCCCACTGTCACCACCTAATCCACCGCCATGTTGCGCACGAACGATAACAGGATTCGTACCAGAGAATGTGAATACGGGAATCCCACTTGTGGTGCTAACCGACAAAGAGCCATTAGCCGCCACCAATGCATCAGCCAAATCGAAGTCAATGATCACACTACCCGCTGGTAGGTTCCATTGTGCGCTAACATCAGCACTGCCCACCGATGGAACTGGAGGTGCATAGCCAGATGCTGGCAACGTAACACCAAGGTCAGCCATATCGAAAAATATTCGAGCAAGTGGCGCGCACTCATCGGCATCCAAGATTCCATCATTGTCATTATCTAAATCAACAGAATCACAAATTAGATCCATATCAGTGTCGATTGTACATTGTGCGATTGCCTTTTGTGTTATTATAAAAGAGCATAAAATCAAAGTCAAAAGGGTGATCCGTTTATCCAGTTTAATCCGCTGAATAAATTTTCCTATTGAATAAATTTCGGAATTGTAAAAATGTCTAGTCATTGTTCTGTTTTTTTTAACTGTTGGCTTTGTCTGTCCATAAATTGAAGTGAAATTCAGTAGCGATGTCATATTCATATTCATTATTGTTTGTAATACTTTAGATAAATTTATCCATCGACTTTTGTCAATAAAGAAAATCTATTACTTACTATAGGTTTATTACTACGTAGTCGTATTGTGAAAGTTTCGCTTCGAAACATACTTCATGGCGTACTACCACTGTATTCTTAAAAAAACTGTTCAACTGATTTAACCCCACGATTGTTACCCGAATTTTCTTTGAAATGATTATTTTGAACGCAATCAATTAATGGTCAATTCATCATATAGTCAATAAAAAACATAATTAGGTGTGTTTAGGGAGTCATCACCTATTAGCTCAATATGCCTTCAATTAGTTTTTATAAAATTTGTTAAAAAATCCAGATTATGTCTTTTAAGTACTTACGCAACCTTTGCAAGTGTGATTTGCCTTTACATTATTTTCAATACTTGACAGTATTCCACAATCAATTTACTGCTATGCAAATATTTTATAACCACTCTTAACCTCGGATTATGCATTAAAAAATTAGCTATTACGACTAATTGTTTAATTGTGAGTAAATTACTTAAACCTGCTTGCTGACGCAGGAAGGTAGGGGTTATTGCCTGGGTTAAACTTAAGTTAAATCTAATAAAAGAATAAATGTTTATGACTAAATGATTAGTTTTAAGGTATTAATTTCAAAACTATGAAAAACTCCAGTTTTATCCTTTGCGTTATGGTACTCCTAGCAGCATGTACCACAACTCAGAAAACCACGAAAACTACTCCAGAGAACTCGTCATCAACCGTCAAGGCGCCTTCAGTCGCCACAACACCACTCCCAGAAGTAAGCAGTGACCTGAAATTAGACTATGAGAAATTTGTACTCGATAATGGACTTGAAGTCATTCTGCATGAAGACCACTCTGATCCGATTATTGCCTTGGCCACCATCTTTCATGTAGGTTCGAACCGCGAAAAACCAGGAAAAACAGGCTTCGCTCACTTTTTTGAGCACATGGCATTTAATGATTCTGAAAATACTCCAGTAGGCGCCAACCGAAAACTGATCCCAGAATGGGGTGGGCAACGGAACGGTGGTACCTGGTCTGACGGAACAATCTACTATGAAGTCGTGCCTAAAGATGCCTTTGATAAGATTTTGTGGATTGACTCTGATCGACTCGGTTATATGATCAATACCGTAACGGATGCGGCATTGGAACGAGAGAAACAAGTAGTGAAAAACGAAAAACGCCAGCGAAACGACAACAGACCCTACGGGCACACTAATGAGGTGATCAGAGCCTACCTGTATCCACCTGATCACCCATATCACTGGACAGTAATCGGATCACTCCCTGATCTTCAAGCAGCAACACTGAATGATGTCAAGGAGTTTTACGCCCAGTTCTATGGACCAAACAATGCGACTTTAGTAATTGCAGGAGATATTGATATAGAAGAAACAAAAGTGAAGGTCAAACAATGGTTTGGTGAAATCAAACGTGGACCAGAAGTACCAAATCCAAAACCACAGCCAGTCAGTCTTTCGAGCACTAAAAAACTGTATTTCGAAGATAATTTCGCTAAACTCCCTGAATTACGGATGATCTTTCCAACTGTAGAACGATTTCATCCAGATTCCTATCCATTGGACATTCTTGGTGATTTGCTGTCAGGTAGTAAAAAGGCGCCAGTATATCAAGTATTGGTAGAAGAGAAAAAACTGGCTCCTAATCCTTATGCCTATCAAAGTAGCAGTGAAGTTGCTGGTGAATTCGTAATCGTAGTGAGAGGAAATGAAGATGTGCAGCTGGATGGCATCTATAGTGGCATACAAGATGGGATGACTCGTTTCGAGACCAATGGATTTACAGACGATGAGCTAGAACGAATCAAGGCAAAGCTAGAAACAGATCTTTATCGTGGTATTGAAACGGTCTTGAATAAAGCCAACCGAATGGCCAACAACAATGAGTTTAGCGGCAATCCGGCGCAAGTAATTGAGCATGCCCAACGCACCCTTGCAGTCACAAGAGAAGATGTGATTCGTGTCTACAACCAATATATCAAAGGAAAGCACTTCGTGATGACTAATTTCGTGCCCAAAGGCAAAAAAGAGCTCATCGTTTCTGGTGCCACAGTAGCCACAGTTTATGAAGAAGAAGTTGTAGAAGGAAACAAGGAGGAAGAAGTAGGGCAGGGAGAAGCAGCGCAATTTGAGAAAACACCTAGCAAATTTGATCGGTCAGAGCCACCATTTGGTGAGCCACCATTATTCAAGATGCCTGAAATTTGGAAGGGAACCCTTAGAAACGGTATTCAGGTATTAGGCATTCGAAGTGAGGAACTCCCACTCGTTGAATTTAGTTTGACGATAGAAGGCGGACACTTACTCGACCCCACTGGAAAGGCTGGTACAGGAAGTCTGATGGCCGATTTGATGATGGAAGGAACACGCAACAAAACTGCAGCAGAACTCGAAGAAGCGATTGGATTGCTTGGTGCAGTATTACGTACAAGTTGTTCCAACGAAGAACTGACAATATCAGGAAGATGTCTGTCTAGAAACTTTGCTGCTACAATGCAATTATTAGAGGAGATATTACTAGAACCTGCCTGGGATCCAACCTCTTTCGAACAGGTTAAATCACAACAACAAACTTGGTTGAAAAGTCGAGAGTCAAACCCAAGAACGGTGGCTAGTATTGCTTTTAATCGGTTACTGTATTCAGAAAACCATGCATTTGGGACTTCTGTATATGGAACGCCTAATACTGTAGCCGCTATTACTCTAGAGGATCTGAAGCTGTTTTACAACAATCTGTCTCCTAAGCTCGCTTCGTTTCATGTTGTAGGATTTGCCAACAAAGATCTGGTGATGAGTACCCTGTCCAATTTAGAAAGAAATTGGGAATCTGCAATTGATCCTGTTTTACCCAACCTAACCGCCTCCAGTAAAAGCAAGGAAGGCAAGATGTACTTTATTGATGTCCCTGGTAGCAAACAGTCAGTAATCATGGCTGGACGATTGACAGTACCTAGCACCCACCCTGACCACAGTAAGCTACGGTTTTCGAATGAGATTTTAGGTGGTGGTTCAAGTGGTAAACTCACACAGATTTTGCGAATTGAGAAAGGCTATACTTATGGCGCATATTCGTTTTTACGCAACACAAACGAAGAATCTCCGTTTATCTTACAGACAAGTGTCCGTGCTAATGCAACATTACCTTCATTAGAGATCATTCAGGAGCTACTTGAAGGATATGCCAATGATTTTACTGACAAGGAAGCCGCAACAACTCAAAACAAAATATTGAAACGGAATACACTTGCCTTTGAATCTATCCGCTCAAAACTGGGTATTCTTAGGAATATTAGTAAGTATGGTAAATCAGACAAATATTTAGAGGAAGATCAGGAAGCGTTGATGGAAATGGGAAGTGATGCATTTCAAGAAGTCATTGAAGAATATTTGAAAGAAGAAGACTTGATTTATTTAATTGTCGGGGATGCTGAAAAACAATTAGAAAACGTTAGAAAACTAGGAAAAGGAGATCCAATTATGCTTGATATTTATGGCAATCCTATTGAATAAATAAAGGATATTTTCCTTGATAGGTGAATGGGGACAAAATAATTCCTAATTTAGCGGTTTAAATTTTTTAAAAAATGAGTAAAAACAAGGACCTAGAGGAAAAGATTGGCAAAGATGGGAATTTGATTAGCCCTACACTACCAGTAGGTGTTAAAAATTACCTTATAGATATTGATGGTACCATTTGCGATGATGTCCCAAATGAACAGCCGGAAAGAATGAAAACGGCTACACCTTATCCGGACGCCCTTGAAATTCTTAATAAATGGTTTGAAGAAGGTCATATCATTACCTTTTTTACCTCCAGAACGGATGATCACAAAGAGATTACGGAAGAATGGCTCAAAGTCCACGGATTCAAATACCACTTTTTACTGTTAAATAAACCAAGAGGGGGCAATTATCATTGGATCGACAATCACATGGTTCGTGCTACTCGATTCAAAGGGAAATTCACAGACCTTGTAGTCAAGAAGAAGAATATTGAAGTCTTTAAGCGATAACATACTGAGCAAGACCTGTTACTTCTTCAAAAGGTAACAGGTCTTCACAACTCCCCAATTAGACAAAACTCCAATCGGGATGAACAACTTACTATTCTTGGTTCTTGTCCTGTCTTTGCTTGCTTGTAATCCTGCATGTTCTTATCAAACAGAAATGTCTGATAAAAATAATAAACATCCTCAAAACAAAAAAACGCTTACATCTGAAGCAGGAAGAACAATCCTAACAGGACCAATCGTTTCTAAGAACTTCATAATGAAAAACGGTAAATCCACAGATAAAGTGGAATACTACTTACGTGCTTCTGTACAAGATTATTTTATCAAGTTCTGCGAAAGTAAAGTTAGCAAGGAAACACTTGAAAGTTACTTGAAACAAGCCGATTTACCCGACATTATGGGAGACAAAGTCGTTAGTCTTGAAGTAGAAATCATTAGAGAAGGCTCTTGGGATATCTGCGAATCCAGCCTCGAAAACCAACAACAAAGCCGAATTGGTGATTACATCATAGTGCACAGCATTCAATAGTGATTAGTGTTTAGTGATTAGTGATTAATTATTGACGCAATAGATTTATTCATTGCACGTGGCACTATTGCATAGGTTTAAGCGGATTTGATTCTGAGTATTTACTGATTTTATTTTGATCAATCAATTATGGTGAAAGATCAAGTAGTGATCTATGAGTCATTACTAACCACACTAAAAACTAATCTCGTTCTATAGGTCATTAATCACTATCTCGTTCTTTACGTCATTAATTAAACACTAACCACTAACCACTAATCACTTATTATAATGTTTTCCTGATGGTAAAAATGTATCATCACTAGCATCGACCCAGATAATTTTACGAATAAACTTAATCCCTAGTGTAATATCTAATGAACTGTTAATCACTTTTGCAGATTGTGAGGACTGACGACCCCATTGATCTGTTACAATTATGTTTTGATAGAAGATTTGATTGGCCAAATCCTGATGAAACATCGCTTCCAATTGAAATGCAATTGGGGAGTCGTTCGGTTGGAATTCAATACCTCCAGCTAAAGAAAGCCCGTAGGTTATCTTATTGACCCACCGATCTACATTTAAAAATAAAAGATCGTATCGTAGTAGGTAGTCCACTCGAACTCCTACAGCATAATAGCCTGTATATACCGCTGTAAATGGATGCATATTCTTTGCTCCAATGATTAAATTGGCTTGCTCAAATGGTTGTCTGATTACCTGTCGTGGAATAGTTTGGTTGGTAAATGGGTTGACAAATGAATTGGAAACTATCGCGCTTCCTTTTTTTGTATAACCCAATTGGCCAAAAAAGCGTAGGCTCGTACTTTCATTAATCGATTCCATAAACAAACTAGCGTTGTAGGCCAAAAGGTATTCTCGTTGGGATCCACTCCAAGATTGTGTTCCTGCAGTCAAACCGCCCTTGAAACCGTATGCTGTACCCGTTTGGGCATCTGTCGAGCCAATGAAAGTCAATAAAATAAACAAGGAAATAATATAGCGCATGTCTCTTTTTTCAACAAAAATAGTACTATTCCTGAAAAAACAGAAAGGCCGAGAGAGGAATCCGGCCTTTCGGGGTAAAATGAGAAGTATGTTCTACTTCAACTGTGTTTTATATTGCATCAACTTGGAGGAAATATCTTATTGTTTTTTTAGAGTTCCTTCTTGTTTCTATTTCAAAGGTGCTGCTTTTTTCTTGATCCTCCAATTACATTTTTTGTCTATTGTCACCAACTTTTTTGTTTTTTTCAGTAATACAATCGTTGTTTCGTGTAGAAATTAAACTTTCCATGTCTCTTATTTAGTAAAAATTTATGGCCACTCAAACTAAAGTTTCTCCTGTAAATAAAGCCTTTTGTGACTACTAACGCTCAAAAATCAGTGCTGAAGTAGTCATCAAATGCTTGTTTCAGTATTCACTCATTGGCCTGTTATGTATTCTTTGCCGGGATATTATTAGAGCAAGAACTACTTGTAATAACAATCAGGTTAAAGTCTTTAAACTGACTTTATAATAACTTAACACCAACAAAATGAGTTTTCTACTTCTTTTTTGTTGGTTAAAGTTTAAATTTGCACAAAAAAAAGTATGGCAAAGAGAATTGCAATAAATGGGTTTGGTAGAATTGGTCGATTAACTTTTAGACTTTTAATGGACAATCCAGAGGTAGAAGTAGTCGCAGTCAATGACTTGACGGATAATGGTACACTAGCTCATCTCCTTAAATATGATAGCACGCACGGCACACTTGATGCCACTGTCGAGCATACCGACAAAGCGATTATTGTCAACGGTAAGACAATCAATGCTTACAATGAAAAAGAACCCAATAAGTTGCCTTGGGAAACCCTTAAAATTGATACAGTTCTTGAGTGTACTGGCTTTTTCTTGAAAAAAGAATTGGCAAGCTTACACCTTGATGCTGGTGCGAAGCGAGTCCTTCTTTCTGCTCCAGCTAAAGGCGAGGGCGTTCAAACCATCGTCCTTGGTGTTAATGATGAATTACTGGATAACGAAGCTGATATCATTTCGAATGCGAGTTGTACCACGAATTGCCTATCTCCAATGGTAAAAATCATTGATGAAAATTTTGGACTGGATCAAGGCTATATGACAACCATCCACGCCTATACTGCTAACCAAAATATTCAAGACGCACCGCACAAAGACCTGAGACGTGCCAGAGCAGCAGCCGTGAATATCATTCCTACAACAACAGGAGCGGCAGTAGCTTTAGGGTTAGTGTACCCAAAAGCTAAAGGCAAAATCACAGCCATGGCGGTTAGAGTGCCTGTCCCTAATGGATCGTTGACAGAATTGACTTGCAACATCAACAAAGATATTACGCTTGAAGAGCTCAGAGCTACCTTTAAAAAGGCAGCAGACGGACCGTTAAAAGGAATCTTGGAATTCAGTATGGAGCCTTTAGTCTCTTCAGATATCATTGGCAATAAGAATTCGTGTATTATTGACGGTGATATGATGAGTGTTACTGGTAGAATGATCAAAGTAATTGGCTGGTATGATAATGAATATGGTTATTCTTCTCGTATGGTGGATATGGTCGTTCGGTGGTAATTAAATTCGAAATATGCAGTAGGATGTTACTACCTAATCCGGGTTAAATACTTCAATTTCTTAAAATAACAATCATGAAGGTAAATTTCAAGGACAAAACGGCTCTTGTGCGTGTGGACTTTAATGTCCCGCTCGACGATAATTTTACTGTAACCGACGATACTCGTATCCGCGGAGCATTGCCTACGATAAATCATATTTTAGGGCAGGGCGGGGCAGTGATACTCATGTCGCACCTTGGTCGACCGCTTAAAAAATTGAATGCTGACGGTTCAATCAACCGAAAAAAGTACTCGCTGAATCACGTGACCAACCATTTGTCTAAACTGCTAGACAGACCCGTCCAATTTGCTGAAGAAGCAGTGGGAGAAACCACGCAACAGTTGGCAAATGCCCTACAGCCTGGAGAAGTGCTGTTATTGGAAAACACCCGCTTCTATGAAGGTGAAAAAAAAGGTGATCCCGAATTCGCAAAACAGTTGGCAGCATTGGCTGATGTCTATGTGAATGATGCCTTTGGTACAGCGCATCGAGCACATGCCTCTACTACAACTGTCGCTCAGTTTTTTGAAGCAGACAACAAGTGTTTCGGTTTCCTGATTGCCAAGGAGCTGGAAAATGCTAAACACCTTACAGATAATCCAAAACGCCCGTTTACTGCCATTGTTGGCGGTGCTAAGGTATCGGATAAAATTGAATTGTTGGACACGCTTATCAGTAAGGTAGACAATATCTTGATTGGTGGCGGAATGGCTTATACTTTTATCAAAGCTCAAGGCGGTGCTATTGGAAACTCATTGCTTGAAGCCGATAAACTAGAATTAGCAAATGCATTGCTGCAGCGCGCAAAGCAAAACAACGTCAATCTGATCTTACCCGAAGATAGTGTTCTTGCTGATGCGTTTAGTGAAACCGCTAATCACAAAACAGCACCAAGTAATACGATTGAATCTCCTTGGATGGGGCTTGATATTGGCCCTAAGGCACGTGAAGCCTTCCGATCTATCATCCTTGCTTCCAAAACGATATTGTGGAATGGCCCTATGGGGGTTTTCGAGTTTCCTAATTTCGCTAACGGTACGAGAGAAGTCGCGCAAGCTGTTGCAGATAGTACTGAAGACGGTACCTTTTCTTTGATTGGTGGTGGGGATTCTGCAGCCGCAATCACTCAGATGGGCTTGGCAGATGAAGTGAGTTATGTCTCTACTGGTGGTGGTGCCATGTTGGAATTACTGGAAGGCAAAGTACTGCCTGGTATTGAAGCAATCGGTTAGAACTGCATCCTTTAGATAATACGGGTTATAGTATTTTGAATTGTCAAAATGGTAAAGCGGATGAGCACAGTGCGGGTTAGCTCTCGCCCATCCAACTTTACATGATAACAGACATCTTTAAGGTTTAAGCCGCTTTTCCTTTAGTCGGTTTTGGCTTTAGTTTAATGGTTTCCTCCTCTTTTTCACCATTGTCATCTTTCTTGTTTTTGTAGTAGCGCATGAAACCGTAAGTCAATCGCTGACAGGTGTCTAGTTCTTCAGAGATCTCCTTGTGCGTTTTTTCATCAATGTAGCCCAGCTCAAGAGATAATTCTAAGTGAGAGTCGATTTCTGCATGGTTTTTTCTTGCCATGCCTAAGTAATAAATCAATTCTTCATCACTAATCCCATTCGCGCCTTTTGCGATGTTACCACTTGCCATCCAAGCAGTTTTTCGGATTCTGCGTACCATTTCATACTGCTCCTCTTTTGGATAGGTATCCGTTAGGTCATACAATTTCTTAGCAAATTCTTTTGATTGAATCCAAACTTTTAAATCTTTAAATTTCATTGTTTTAACTTTTAATTATTTAATAACGTTTTCTACTTATATAGAGACAAAAACAAAAATATTCCACACGGCTACTTCAAATAAAACGTCATTTTTGTACTAAGATATCTGTTTTTGTTTTGCAAAATATTGTAGTAAATAATTGTATTTTTTGGAATAAAGTTAATGGTTGTTTCTTTAAATGCTTTTCAAATTTAATATACCCTTTTTTGAAATCTTTTAGTTCAACACCTTTTTCGCTTAATTTAAACCAATGGTGGTCATCGAATCTTTCAAATATTTTTTTAACTAAAGCAAACTCTGTAATTGCTTTTTCAAAATCATATGATTCAGCTCTGTCTTTTCTGCTTGACAAATGTTCTTTATCGTTAAAAATAAATTCTAATACATTAAACTCATCGAAAGGACTATCTAAATCATCTACTATTAAATCTAAATACTTAATTATGATTTTTTCGTCCATGCGTTTGAGTGAGTTCAAATGTTTGCCAACAACGGTTGGGCTATGAAACGTAGCGTGCAAAAAGACACTGAACTTTCGGTTTATACCCAAGCCGAATTTTTAAATTTTCTTTTTTACTTTATTCTCTCAAAAAGCCAAATTTAAAAATTTGGCGACTTAGCAAATACACATAAACCTCTCGGAAAGCCTGTAATAGCTATGTTTTATAGCCGTTGTTGTACACAGTTATTTTTCCAGAGTTTGTTTGAATTCCAGTACTTCGGAAAGATAGATTTCGTTCAAAAATTCGTTATAATAATCATCTCGTTTTGAGGCAATATTTTCTTCTGCTTTCAAGATATTTTCTCTTGCTTTTTCGATTTCCCCAATTTTTTGGTATGCTCTAGCCATTCCAAAAAAAGATTCAGGTACGCTTTCGTATTGCTTTAATGTTCTTTGAAATTCAAGAAT
>ENA-ORXR01004815-ORXR01004815.1-marine-metagenome-genome-assembly--contig:-NODE-4815-length-11081-cov-4.784806_pt1 | contig 11081 bp, 8 predicted proteins | sample MGYA00237866_ERZ511479 | MGnify/ENA metagenome assembly ERZ511479 | reverse complement strand
CTCGTTCTCATGAGGTTACGCCCGAAGGGTTTGCGCAGCCTTCGATTCGGCGAAGCCGCTTTTCTATTCAACAATTCTTTCAAAACGACAGGTTGCCGAGTTTTTCAACGCCCTGCTAGGGAAGGTCTGATTCATTAGGCGATCTGCCATTGCTGTCCAGATTTCGCCTAGCACGGCGCGAAGTGATTGAAGCGCAGCGACGAAGCCTGCCGGAGGCAGCCCAAAGGGCGGAGCAAAGCGACGGCAACGTGGATAAATATCCACAACCAACGAGCAACAAGAGGGGCCCTTCGGGTTGCAGCCCAAATGAATCAGATCTTCCTAGCCGAAGAAAAGGTAAGCCACCAAAATCGCTGCGGTGACACCTACGACATCGGCTATCAGACCGCAGGTTACTGTGTAGCGAGTTTTCTTCACGCCGACCGCGCCAAAGTAAACAGCGAGCACATAGAACAGTGTTTCGGTCGAGCCTTGGAAGGTGCAGGAGAGTCGGCCTTGGAACGAGTCGGCGCCGAAGGTTTGCATTGATTCGACAGCCATACCCCGGGCTCCGCTCCCGCTGAGTGGTTTCATGATAGCAGTTGGCATCGACTCGACCCAACTCGTGTCAAAACCGGCCTTTGCGACCACCCAGCGTAGGCCATCCATGAGTTCCCCAAGTGCCCCCGACGCGCGAAACACACCAATGGCGACGAGCATCGCGACAAGATAGGGGATGATCTTGATGGCGACACCAAACCCTTCTTTCGCTCCCTCGATGAATGACTCGTAGATGTTCACGCGGCGCAGGACGGCCAACGATAGAAACAGGATGATGATGCCGAAGATGATCACCGAAGCGAGGATGCTTGATTGCTTTTCAATCAGCTTGGTTCGCAGGGGACGAATAAGTCCTGGGAAGGCTTCGTCAATTTCTGCTCGGTCGGCCCGAGTAGGAGGTTGGGCATTGATGTCGTCGGCGGAACGTGTCAGTGCCCCGCCGACAGTGAGGGCAGCGGCGAGAGTTTCTGTGCTGGGAACTTCGGTAGCAGCGTCAGTTGAGTCGTCATCGGTGGTCGTCAAAAGAGTTGGATCGATCCGAGTGACGAATTCACGTTGAGCGTCGGTTTGCGGATCTGAGATTGCGGCGAAGAGTTCCTCCGCATTGACGATTTCATCAGCGACGATCGGTAAATCGGACTCGGCATGAAGCCGAGGATCCATGAAGTAGAAAACGAGTCCACAGATCAGCGCGGTCGCTCCGCCGAGATAGACGAGAACGACGGGATGGAGGAGGTTGATCCGCTGTCGAATCGCGACGGCAATCAATCCAGCAAGCGTGGCGAAGTAGGTCGCAATCAGGATCGGAAGGAAAATATCCGTGGGGTTCTGGGCGCCGTTGACTGCCCGAAGCGTGATCACCGAAATCGGAATTATCGTCAGGCCAGAGACATTCAGAACCAGGAACATGATCATCGCGTTCGATGCCGTATCCTTCTTTGGGTTGAGGTCTTGAAGGTAACCCATCGCCTTGAGCCCCAGAGGCGTCGCGGCGTTGTCCAAACCCAGCATATTCGCTGAGAAGTTCATCATGATGGCTCCCGACGCCGGATGATTTTTCGGAATTTCTGGGAACAGACGACTGAAGAATGGGCCGACGATGCGGGTTAGCCAGCCAACGGCTCCACCTTCTTCGCCGATCTTCATGATACCCAGCCAGAGCGTCATCAAGCCGATATACCCAAGCGAAATCTCAGCACCAATTTTAGCCATATTGAACAAGGCGTCGACCATCTCTGGAAACACCGTGGCGTCGCCCATCAATAGCTTCACTGTCGCGACCAAGAACGCGATCAGGAAGAAGCCGACCCAAATGACATTGAGAACCATGTTGGCAATCTAGCGCGGGCCGCTGAGAGAGAAACCCGATAGTCGCAGGTTTTTTCCGTTGTCGACATCTGGCTTTTCTAACATTAAATCGTTTAGAGCTTTCGTTCGTTCTGCGGGCTTCGTATGCTCAGGATCAAAGACTTAAGATCATGTTTCGCCGAACAATTCCCTCCCTCTCCGTTTTCCTGGATCGCTAACCACAGCCTCCGCAGCAACAATCACGCTTACTCCGGCAGATTTCGTCGTCATCAGAGATGATGGAACCGTAGGTACGACGTTCGCCACCACAGAGCCTTACGAAGCTGTCTTAATGAATCCGTAACAAATTCTTTGGGGCGGGATTCCTTGCTCGGGAGGAGCTTGCTAGCCTCAGAAAGCCCTTGTTGTCGCGCTCGCGACGGGATTTTCTAGCTAGTTTAGCGCTTGAGAAGCGCTGATACCATCGCGGTAGCGTCAGCGACGAGAACTTCGGCGCCGTTGGCTGCGAGTTCCTCAGCACCCCGAATTCCCCATTCGACTCCGACTGCGAGCATTCCGGCGGCCTTGGCGGTGTGCATATCGACATCGGAATCTCCAATGTAGGCGCATTCATTGGGTTGGAGGCCGAACTTGTTAGCGATCTCGAATGCTCCCGCCGGATCCGGCTTCTTTGGCACACCGTCTCGTTGCCCCAGAACGATGCCGAAATTGGTCTCCGGCAGAAAATGGGCTGCACACTGGACGGTCAGGTCGTGAGGCTTGTTCGATAGGACAGCGAGTTCAGTTCCAGCAGTCGCTAATGTGGTCAATGCTTCCGGAATTCCTGGATAGGGGATGGTGAGGTCAGCCCACGCATTACTATAGATCTCTCGATACAAATCGAGCGCTTCGGCTGCCGCAGTGGAGTCAGCAGCTGCGTCTGGAGGCAAGGCCCTTTCAACGAGCATGGTCACGCCATCGCCAATGAATTGCGCATAGGCAGCCGCAGGATGAGTCGGGTAGCCGAGCTGCTCGAGCATTCGGTTTCCGGAGGCGGCAATGTCGCCTAGACTGTCGATTAGGGTTCCATCGAGGTCGAAGATCGCGGCTCGAATCGGAGGCGGGGGGCTTGGCATGATGACTTTGCGGATTTGTAAGGCGACCGTTCGCAGACGAAACTTGGCTACTCCGCGTGGCGTTCGTGAAACTCTTTATAGACCGCTGGAGAAATTTCGGAGGGCTTGATCTCGCTCCGGCCGCCCCAGAACACATTGCTGTAGTCGACCGGGATGCCAATCGATTCAAGGTGGGCATCAATGGCTGCCTTGTGCTCGAACATCCGCTCTTTGTCGGTTCCATGAACCACCCCCATGATATTGACGTCGCCAAACGTTGGGCCGCCTTCGCGCCAGTAGCAGTGGGTGAGAATCGGGTGACGCCCGATCTCGGCACCGGCTTGCTCCTGCATTCCAGCTGGGACTTTCCAGTGGAACAGACCGTTGAACCGAGTGACACGCTTGCCACCAGCTGACGGTTTGACATGCTCCAGAAAGGTCGAAAACCGTCCAATCACTTTCTTCTCATCAAGGCGCGCCGCGATTCGGCAGAACTCATCGATCGGAAGATTGACCTGTTCTGCTCGGCGCGCCCAAGGTTCAGGGCCGATTTCATCGGCGGAGAGTTCGCCTTTTAGTGCGAGCAAGACCTCCCATTCCTCAGGTTCCAAGTCGACGACCGTGGTGGTCATCATGGTGGCTGGTTTGTCCGACTTATCTCCTGGTTGGATGGCTTTTCGGCGAACGTGACCGACACCCAGTGAGAAGATGCCATGGGCTGGCATGAGAATGAACTCCTCTGCACTGGTCAGGCGCTTCAGGACATTGGCGTGCTCCTCAAGTGATTCGCCCTGAGGCACTTTGAGAGTCGTCCACAGCTTATAGTCCGAACCAGAGACTTCGCGGTCTGTTGACCGAGTGACGACGTGACCACTGAACGGGTCTTCCTTGAACATGAACTCAAAGACTTCATCGAGTTTCTCGGGGGCGACTTTCCATGCAACCAAGGCTCCGTGGGCAAGCTTGGTAGCGAGCAGAGTCTGGCGGACTCGTCGAATCACGCCAGCCGCTAGCATCGCGCGCACCCGTTCGATGACGACATCGAATTCGAGGCCGGTTTGTTCAGAAACGCTTTGAAATGGTTGGCGCTGAAATCCGGATAGCTTGTCTTCTGAAATCGCTAGGATCTGGGCGTTGATCGGGTCATCGTGCTCAACGGGAATGGTCGCATCGGTCATGCGAGATTCTACAAAGGAGTGGTCTTCTTGCAACGCGACATTCACACGGAAAACCCTAGAAGAGTTGTCGTAGTAAGGAGCCGACTCGTTCTTGCATGCTGTGCAAATCGAGGCACAGTTCGCACCCTATTGGGAGGCCTAGAAAATGGCAGACACCACGTCCATCAAGCTCGATCGTGAGCAGTACATTGCCATGCTGGAAGCCCTCAGCTTGGCTCGATGGGTTTCGTCCAATCGCCCTGCCGACGTTCCTCCTTCGCCGATGGAAGAGAAGGTGCGGAAGCTCGAAGAGCACGTGATTCAGCGCGCCGATGATGTCGGGTGTGGAGACCTTGTGGAGTTCGACCACGCGCTCGGCGGCTACTTTCCGACACGCCAATTCGAAGATCGGTCAGACGCCAGGAAGGCGATTGAGCGGTATGAAGAAGAATTCTTTTGGTCAGAGTTGGTGCGGGTTCTGTCTAAACGCGATCTCGATCGCAGTAGCCCAGGCGAATACGAAGAACTGGCCAAACATCCGGACGGCCCCGACCGTCCGCGTCATCCTGTCGAGGAGCGCTACTGGGACGAGTTTATTAAAAATGGTCCGAACAATTTGATGGTCTTTCGACCACAGCCACACGAGTGATCCGAGGTGGTGAAGTCCTCAGCGAGTCTGGCTCAGGATGTAATCGATCGCTTGGCCGACATGCTCAAAAGCGGCGTCGGGGGATTGGTGGGCTGGGTAATTTCCGAGGATCTGGACGGCACCAGAGAGACCAGCGGCTCGACCGCAATCAATGTCGGCCGCCTTATCGCCGATCATCCACGATTGCTTAGGATCGATGTCCGGAAAATCGCCAAGAGCTTGGTTGATCATGCCGGGCGCCGGCTTGCGACAGTCGCAGTCGATGGACATCATCGGGTCTTCTGATCGTGGATGGTGGGGGCAGAAGTAAGCGCCATCAATGACAGCGGCTCCCGAACTCTGCGCCAGAATTCGCGCGGAGAGTTCTTCATTGAAGGCATGCATCTGAGCCTCGGTGTAATAGTCCAGAGCGATCCCGCCTTGATTGGTGACAATGACCAAACGGAAGCCAGCTTTGGCAGCTTTCGTGAGTCCCTCGACGACACCCGGCATCAATTCCATATCCTCAATTTTAAACACGTAAGAGTGATCGACATTGAGGACTCCATCCCGGTCTAGGAACAATGCGGGGCGCTTGGTGGTTATGCCCGGGTTTGTCGAATCCGTAGTCATTCGCTTCGTTAGTAGTTGCGTAGCGCACTAGCCTCGGAACCCCGCTTTGAGTTCCCGAACCGATGTCGCCTTGAGCCCTAGAGCGACACCAGCATAGATCGCAGCACCGGCAGCGACGAGTACGGCCAAGCCACTGATTCGGAGAAGGGTTCCGGAATCCGCTGAGAACCAACCGAGCCCGGCGATTGCCCTGTGCAGAAACCAAATTGTAAGTCCCATTAGGATACTGGCAATCAATGTGCGGGCTGTCTTCGAAACCAACAGCCGATTAAGATCGAGGAAGTCGTTTCGACGCAGCCCAACCACAAGCAGGATGACATTGACCCACGCTGCGATGGACGTCGCGAGAGCCAGCCCGACATGGCGCATGCTCGGGAACAGGAGCAGGGCAAAGACGATGTTGACCGCGACAGTGACCCCGGCGATGAGCATCGGCGTGCGAGTATCCTCGCGAGCGAAGTAGCCGGGCTGGAGCACCCGAACGAGAACATAACCTGGCAATCCGATGGCAAACGCTGCCAAGGCGGTCGCGGTATTTCGAGTCGATTCGGCAGTAAAGTCCCCCCGTTCGAAAATCACCTGAATGATCGGCTCTGGAATGACAATCATGGCAACCATCGCTGGCAGAGTGATCAGCAAGCCGAGCTCGATCCCGCGATTGATCGTTGAGCGGGCTCCAGTGAGATCATTCGATCGGAATTTTCGGGTCACCTCGGGGAGCAGAACGACCCCCAAAGCGATACCGATAATGCCGAGCGGAAGCTGGTTGATCCGATCAGCAAAGTAGATGTATGACACCGCGCCTTCTTGATAGCTGGCGATGATTCCGCCGACCAGCAGGTTGATTTGCTGAATACCCGCGGCCAAAACACCCGGTCCCATCAGGGCGAACAGACGCTTCATTTTCGTGTCGATTTTCGGCAGCGTCAGACGGACGGGTAGGCCTTTGCGTTTACACGTCCACCACAGTGCGCCGAGTTGGATAAACCCGGCGACCAGAACACAGACAGCCGCGACGTAGCCGCAGCGCATCACGTCATCGCCCCACCCGAAAATCGGAATCGCACCGAGCAAACCAACCAAGAAAACCAAGTTCAAAAGCACCGGCGCTGCAGCCGGCATGCCGAAGATCCGCATCGTGTTCAAGACGCCACTGAGATGGGCTGCCAAGGCCATGCACAACAGATAGACGAAAGTGATTTGCGAATACCGAACCGTCAGGCGGAAGGTGTCGGGATGGTTGCGGAAGACGCGAACTCGATTGTCGCCAGACACTGAAAGTCGGCCGTCGAGTTGGGTGTAACCGTGGCCAGCTGGCAGCACAAAGTGAACGGTTCCAGGTGACGGCCCATCTGCGACTCGTGTGGCGATTTCGGCCAAGGGTATTGGTGGTCGAACTTCGCGTTGAGCTCCAAGTTTGGCCATCAGAGCTGGAAAAAAGCCTTCGGGCTGGGGGCTTGAAACTGTCGCATCAAGTAGCTCGAACGACCCATTTCCAGAATCGCCAGTAGGGGATAGATAAAGATGTTCGCGGTCGTCGATTCGGATCGAAAAGGAATGCTCGATTGTCTGACCCGCTGGATAGGGTGTAATCGCCGACGCCTTAAATCCAGGAACCACGGCGCTCATGATTGGCCCCATCACCGGAATGCAGAGAATCGTTCCGATTGTCAGCACCAGAGCTAGCATCGAAAAAGTACGGCTGGCAAAGGCGAGGGCCTCTTCCTTCCCGCGCTCTTCGTTCTCCCGCGCAAACAGGGGCACGAAGGCCGAGTTGAAGGCACCTTCGCCAAAGACTCGGCGAAACATGTTGGGAAAACGAAACGCCGAGAAGAACGCGTCGGCTGCCATTCCGGTGCCCAAGTAGTTAGCGATGACGGCTTCGCGCACAAGGCCGAGAACCCGACTGAGTAGGGTGAAGCCACTGACGGTGGCCATGGAGCGAAGTAGTGCCATCGAGACGTTCTTTTGGAGGGTGCGGGCGAGGCGGAATCTAGAGCGGGATTTTCAGAAAGCGAGCCCGACCACCGATTGAAATTTTACGTTCAATCCAGCGGCAGTCATCCAGGATCTCTAACGAGATTGGAGTTCTGCTTCGCCCCCGACCGCAGCGGATTACGAGTTCTCTTCTCTTACCAGGCATCATCCGAGTCTCAGCAATTTCCCGAGACACCAACTATTTGCCGATTTCGGGGGTCTCAGTGCAGCTTCCTCTAGCATCTGACCCCGACTAGTGCGATCTTTAGCTCTGTCAACGAAGGCACAAACTGGAAGGTCGGGAATACGGCGTCTTGGACGGTGGGCGCAGGAATTTGCGTCGGCTCATAGGCTCGACCCGTTTCCGTTTCGCGAGGTCGCAGCAGAGGGTTATGGAAAGACGGAATTCCGATCCGATGCCCGCGCTGGGATCAATGTCGCCTTGCTGGCTTTTCCGCAGGGATTGGCATATGCAGCGATTGCAGGGCTGCCAATTGTTTATGGGGTTACTTGCTCAATCGTGGCGGCGCTCGTAGCGCCGCTGCTAACCAGCTCCAGATTCACGATCTTAGGGCCGACGAACGCAACCGCGTTCATGATTTTCAGCTTCTTCGTGGTCAATCCGAATCAGGATCCAGTGAAATGGATGTCACTGATTATTTTGATGGCCGGTTTGGCTTTAGTAGTCGGTGCTTTTTTGAGGTTGGCCGACTTGATGCAGTACATTAGTCGGAGCGTCGTCATCGGCTATGTGACTGGAGCCGCCGTGCTAATCATTGCCAACCAAGCTAGGCACGTTCTCGGCATCGATTTTTCAAATCTCGGGGAAGGTGTGGACTCTCCGCGAACGTTCTTTGGGGTTGTGTGGGCGAACCTTCGCCTTCTTCCACAACTCGATGCCGCCACCGCGGTTTTAGGAATTGGGACGTTGGTGGTGTTTCTGTTGCTCAACCGGCGCCTCGCCAAACTTCCGCTGTTTGCCATCGTGCTCGTGATTATGTCGTTGATAGCGTGGTTTATGCAGCGCGGCGGGGCAGAGATCGTCACTTACCGCGAGCAGGCGTTTCCGACGTTCGCATTTAAGGAATTGCTGCCATCTCCGATTCCAATTCGTGATCACGAACTAGTGGCAAACATTGGTCGATTTTTTGGCCTGTCGATGGCGATCGCCTTTCTAGCGGCGATGGAGCAGTCGGTGATGTCGCAGAATTTGGGCAGTCGGACTGGCCGGCGAAACGATAAAAATCAGGACTTGCTGGGGGTAGGGGCGTCGAACCTAGCTTGTGCCGTGATGAGCGGGATGCCAGCGTCGGGTTCGCTCACAAGATCGGCGTTAAACTTCAGTAGTGGAGCCAAAACGCGGGTATCCAGCCTATTGGCCGCTGGATTGTGTCTGATCGGAGCTCTGACTCTAGGACCTTCGGTCGCCTACATTCCGAAGGCGGTTCTAGCGGCGTTGGTGATCTGTGTTGCAGGGTCGCTAATTAGTCCTAGAAATATTCGGATCTGCTTGAGGGCCACTTTGGAAGACCGTGCGGTAGTCATCACGACGCTGCTGTCGACTCTCATTCTTCCGCTTCACGTCGCCATCTTTGTCGGCGTAGGCACTTCGATCGTTCTTTATCTTCGACAGGCGGCGCGCCCTCACTTAGTCGAGTATGAATTTAACGCTGAAGGCGATCTCGCTGAGCGCGCCGGAAAGCGCACAGGCAATCCATCGATTTCCATTGTCCACGTAGAAGGCGAACTTTTCTTCGGTGCGGCAGAACTGTTCCGAACTCAAATCCAGCGCACCTGCCAAGACCCAGACCTCAAGGTGATCGTTCTTCGGTTAAAGAACGCTCGTCACCTAGATGCCACGAGCGTGATGGCGCTCGAAGATCTAATCCGATTTCTTCGAGATGATGGCCGTCACCTGATTGTCAGTGGCGCTATGAAGGACGTCTACCGCGTGTTTAAGAATGCTGACCTGCTCGAAGTGCTCGGACGAGAAAACTTCTTCCTCGGCAGCACACGAAACCCAACGCTAGCTACGCGGAATGCTCTCAAGCGCGCTCAGGAACTTCTTGGAACTGATCAGGCGGAGATCAAAATCTACTTCGATCCTAACGCCGATACCGAAAAGAAGCCGACAAAGAAAGCGTAGTCCTCGCCAGTCGAGCAAGTGGCGCTTAGCGCGCTGGGAGCTCGAGGGGATGCGTTTGAAGGTAGGCAAGGACATCGCGTATGCGAAGGATAGGTCGCTCGATCTCGTCGATTTTAGTGTAACCGAGGGCGATAAACCGCTCTTCGATGTCCTTCAAATGGGCGGCACCCCAAGGGATGTAGACTTCTTCGTAGCCAGGACTCTCGACTTCGAATGCCTCCATGAGGACATCATTTCGGCCAATGATCAGACCGTTCATCATGAAGTCTTCAACGTCCAATCCGGTCATTCCTGGAGGTTGGGCGACCATCATTTCCATTGGGCTCGAACCCATGAGATCAAAGATCATGATCAGCAAGTCGCGGTGTTTCTCGGATAGTTCAGAAATGTCGATATCGGCATTTTCAAACACAATTCCGCGCTCGGCCAGACCAGCCAAATGTTCGTTGGAACCCTCTTCAGTGAGTGTTTCCGCTCCGTGCCCGCTGTAACCATCAAGGCGTCCCTGCACTTGTAGTCCGAATTGGTCGGCGAACCCGCCATAGCTTTCCCCCGTCGAAAGAGAAGGCATGAGTGAGGATTCGTCGCGGACTCCCTCAGTGAGGATGAGCCGTTTCGATGACCCTTCAGGAGTCGTGATCAGTCTTCTCTGGAGGTCAGTGTAAAATTCTCCATGGCCGATATGCATCATGCCAATCAGGAAGACTTTCTGGCCGTCCTTTTCATACACACGTTCAACCAGATTGACGCCTCCGCGATGAATGACGAAGTAGTCGCCCATCAAGTTCTTCACGGCCTGGGTCAGCCCTGAGAATATCACCGGAATTAGCCCGAGCATCATCACGACACCGATCAAGGCGACGATCAGCGTATGCTTCCAACTCGCCCATGGGCGGATTGGCATTCGGAGTTCCCTTCGCTTCGCAGCGATCAAATAGACAACCGAAACGGCGAGGAGAAGTCCGGACGTAATCACACAAGCCGGAGTATTCTGGAGAAATCGACTGAACGGAAATCCATAGGCTGCCCGCAGACAAAGCAGCAAGTTGGTCGCCAACACGAAGCGTTTGGGCATCACCGCGATGAAGTGGGCGACTAGGCTATAAACAAACAAAAATAACCCAACAACGACGAGAGGTACTGAACTTTGGAACAAGGCGTCTCCGGGATAGCGAAGATCCGAGATAAACAGGATACCACTGAGAATCACTAATCCCCACGCCGTGAACAGATTAAGACCGACCTTGGATCGGGAATCTGCGGCTACTTTTTGGGCACCCCTGTCAGGCGGAAGTGCTGGTGGGAGCGATGTCTCGGTGAGGTCGGCAGTCATTAGAATCGATCAAGAAGCAGAATGCCTAGGCTAGGCTTCTGCCTGACGCAAAGGAAACACCCTGCTGGCTTCGTGACCGACGAGTAACGCAGGTATGGGGAAAAAGAGCCGTGACCATGTCCCAACGTGAGCGGAGTGAACCCGATTCCATGACAAATTTCCCCTCAAGTTTTTCAACGGATTAAGCATTCGGGACACTAGCAGGGTGTTGAAAAAGGCGGTGACTCGTCGCGGAGCCTCATGTGATCGAGGGTTAGGCGCGAGG
>ENA-ORXR01004813-ORXR01004813.1-marine-metagenome-genome-assembly--contig:-NODE-4813-length-11086-cov-2.726497_pt1 | contig 11086 bp, 14 predicted proteins | sample MGYA00237866_ERZ511479 | MGnify/ENA metagenome assembly ERZ511479 | reverse complement strand
GGATTGTGTGGATTGGGTGCAAATCCAAGGCCCAAGATAAAAGGCCAACGCCCGAGCCTGGGAGGGGGCGCAGCACCCTCCGTTTTGCCAAAGGCAAACCTTCGGTTTGACGGGAAGCGTCGGGTGCTGCCCGGTCTATCGACCGGGGGAGTAGGGTGTGTGCTGCGCACGCACCACCGTTCCAGATCGGTGCGTGGAAACCACGCACCTTTACGCTTGCTTTAGTTTTGGTCAGTCCAGATATTGGGGCGTGTTGACTTCAATTGTTTGTCTAAATTCGTTGCCTTCTTTGTCACGGCAAGTGAAGTCAAACGAACAGTTTTCTGTTTTGATGCCACGCGTTATATGAAAGGCTTCTTTATGGCTGGATTTGGACCCCAAGGCATCTAGTTTGAAATTCTTAAGACCATTCAATGGTGGAGTAATATTACATTCCAGGTCAAATGAGTCGTCTCCATCATTTGTCAAAACCATGAGATATAGGAGTTTCACTGTTGTTTGATAGATCAAGCCCGCTTCGCTGTTGAAATTGATTGAAAACCTCGGAGAAATCGCAGACCGCCTTCTTTGATTTTCCAAATCTCTCTGAAGTTTCTCGAATTCGATTGCTGAAGCAGTTACAGCAACTAACTCTTTTTGCTGTTGAACCGATGCTTGAAGTTCTTTTGCTTGCAATTTCAATGCGGTAACACTGTTTCTCAGTTCAGCGCTCTGCAACAGAAAACCAAGAACCAACCAAAGAAACGCTATGGGTCCAAAAAGACCTGCCAGAAAATCACCAATTTCGTTTAAAGAAATTGGACGCAATTCCAACAGGCCAAATGTAAGCAAAACAGGAATGCCACCAACAAGCGCGATCCCGTATATTAGAGTGGCTTTTATTCCAATTGACTTTAGTTTCTCGGAATTAGCGGAAGGATCAAACATCCATCTCTTCCATGTCCACAAACCGCGCGTTCTCCTGGATATACTGAAACCGCATTTCCGGCTTCTTGCCCATCAAACGTTCCACCAGGTCGCCAGTCTCGCCCGGCTCATCCTCGTCAATCGTGACCCGGATCAGCTTGCGCGTCGCCGGGTTCATGGTGGTGTCTTTCAGGTCCTTGGCGTCCATTTCCCCCAGGCCCTTGAACCGTTGCACGTCGATCTTGGCTTTGCCGCCCAGACCCTTGGCCAGCCATTCCTCTTTCTCGCGGTCGTCGGCCACGTACAAACGCTTGGACCCTTGGGTCAAACGGTACAGCGGCGGACAGGCCAGATACAAATGCCCGGTGTCAATCATGGGCCGCATCTGGGTGAAGAAGAACGTCATCAACAGCGCCGCGATGTGGGCGCCGTCCACGTCCGCGTCTGTCATGATGATGATCTTATCGTACCGCAGATCGTCCACATTGAAGCGGCTGCCTAACCCCACGCCAAGGGCTTGGGTCAGGTCGTTGATTTCCGAGTTCGTGCCAATCTTGTTGGACGCGGCCCCCAGCACGTTCAGGATTTTACCGCGCAGCGGCAACAGCGCTTGGGTCTTGCGGTCGCGGGCCATTTTGGCCGACCCACCCGCAGAATCCCCTTCCACGATGAACAGTTCTGTCCCTTCGCGGTTGGTGGCGGAACAGTCCACCAGCTTGCCGGGCAAGCGCAGCTTTTTGGTGGCGGATTTACGCGCGGTTTCTTTTTCCTGGCGGCGGCGCAAGCGTTCTTCGGCCCGCAGGATCAAGAAATCCATGATGGCACCTGCCGCCTTGGTGTCGGCGGCCAGCCAGTTGTCGAACCGATCCCGCACCGCATTTTCCACCAGACGCGCGGCTTCTGTTGTGGCCAAGCGGTCCTTGGTTTGGCCCACAAATTCCGGTTCGCGAATAAAGCACGACACCAGGGCACAGCCGCCCGTGGTCAGATCATCGCGGGTGATTTGGGCGGCTTTGCGGTTGTTGGACAACTCGCCATACGCCTTGATCCCCTTCAATATCGCGGCCCAGAAACCGCTTTCATGGGTGCCGCCTTCGGGGGTGGGGACGGTGTTACAATACGATTGCATGAACCCGTCGCGCGACGGCGTCCAGTTGATGGCCCATTCCACTTTGCCTGGCACTTTGAACCGTTCTTGAAAATCGACGGTGCCCGCAAAGGGCGCGTCGGCGTATGTGCTGGCGGACCCCAATGTTTCGCCCAGATAATCGGCCAGCCCGCCGGGGAAGTGGAACGTGGCTTCCGTCGGGGTTTCGCCGTCGTTGATGTGCGATTTCCAACGGATTTCCACGCCCGAAAACAGATACGCTTTGGATCGGATGGAATTGAACAAACGCGCCGGCTTAAACCGGTGTTTGCCAAAGATTTGTTCGTCCGCGTGAAAGGTGACTTTGGTGCCGCGCCAATTGCTGGCGGCCCCCACATCCGTGACGCCCCCTTGAGGGATGCCGCGCGAAAAGCGTTGTTCCACCACTTTGCGGTCGCGGGCCACCTGGACCACCATGGAATCCGACAATGCGTTCACCACCGACGCCCCCACGCCGTGCAAGCCGCCCGACGTTTGGTATGCTTTGCCGCTGAATTTGCCGCCCGCGTGCAGTGTGCATAAGATTACTTCAAGCGCGGATTTATCGGGGAACTTGGGGTGGGGATCCGTGGGGATGCCGCGCCCGTTGTCTTTGACGGTGACCGAATAATCATCGTGCAGTTCCACTTCGATCCGGTTGGCAAACCCCGCCACCGCTTCGTCCATGGAGTTGTCCAACACTTCCGCCACCAAGTGGTGCAGTGCCCGTTCATCCGTGCCGCCGATGTACATGCCGGGGCGTTTGCGCACGGGTTCCAACCCTTCCAACACTTCGATGCTGTCGGCGTTGTAGGTGGGGTCATTCCCGGGGGTTAACAGGTCGTTGGCCATGGGGGCTGCTCACTTTTTATCGTTAGCGCCAGGATGGCAGATTTTGGGGGGCTTGGGAAGGTAACCCGCTATATTTGGCTGTGGAATAAAGGAAGTAGGGTCGTGAGAATGCGTGATTGGTGAGGCTAGTGGAAGTGATTTGTCTTAGTGGTTTAAGGGCAAGTGTGTTTGTTGCTCAAACGTCAAAACTGATTCATCTTGCGAAGGTTCATTTCCCGAACTTTGCGATGAGTTTGAATGACCGCCAGTTTGTCATTTCGTTGCCGTGGGGGCAATTTTTTCGAGTTTAGGTAGGATTGTGCCATAGGCGTTAAGTATTATTATGCACCGACCATTCGATTGGGGCGACACTTGCTCCTAGACAACTGCAACATTCAAAGCCATTGAGTGCTCGTTTGTATCCAAAGCCGCTTCGGCTCGTATTATTTTAAAGAGTATTGGTATGCGTTATTTAGTGTCCTTAGTTTCTGCTGCGATTTCAATTGTGGGTATGGGAGCTGGCCTATCATTGGTTTGGCCGCCAGCATCGTCTTTTTTGAAGACGTCTGCTCCGTTCCTGCCTTGGGATGAAATTGCACAACCTGTGTTCGGATTGGACAACATGTTGAGCTCTGGCATTTTGGCTGGCGGGGCAATTATCATCGGGTTCTTACTCAACAGTTTTTATTTCAAGGTTAGAAACCGAAATTCCGGCAATCCTTTCAGTATGTTGAACATGCTAAGTGGTTATTTCTGGGGGTTGGTCCTAATTGCGATTGCTGCACTTCTTTTTGGATTGGCGTACGTAACTTACATACAGCCAGACGTCGAAACTAGCATTTTGGAAGGTCGCCGAATTCGCGTTCATTGGGTTTTTGCACTGCTTTTCCATGGCTATTTTTATCTTTTGGAAGCTTTGGGAACAGTTTGGACAGCTATCATCGCCATGACACTGGCTCTTTTGGTGTTTTGGGGCGGGCTATCTTTCATCGCAAATGGCGATGATGAAGAAAGTGTGGAACAGGATTAATTTCAGTGCTCGATTTATCGAGCCCGATACCGTCTTCGCGCGATATGCGTGTCTGCGTACGCAGGCCGAATAACTCTTGCCAAGCAAAAAAGGGTCTTCCCAAAGCTAACGGCGTAAAGTTGGGAGGCCCAGAATACCCGATTTGTACTAAGGGCCACGTCCCTCATTGGAACCCTTACACCAACAGCGGCGTCAGTTCAGCATGCGCGGGCTTCACCGCCTCAAAATGCGCCATCATTTGATCGACGATGCCCGTGGGGGTGGCGTCCACCCACAGGGCCAGGGATTTGCGCCGCAGGTGGTCGGCTTGCGCGTGGTCTTTATCAAAGCCCGGGGGCACGCGTTTCAATTCCGGTTTGGACAGTTGCGCCCCGGTGGCGTCCAGCAATGCGGGGATTTTGGTCAGGGTCACGGCATCGCGCCAGGTGCCCACTTGGGACGATGAAAATTCCATCCAACCCCATCCGATGCGGATGTAATCGGGGGACACGCCGAAGAACCATCCGGGGCCAGCTTGCGCATCGCTAAGGGACCAGGCCAAGTGCAAATGGGTTTGGTACGGCGTTTTATCTTTGGAAAACCGCACGTCCCGATTGGGGCGGAACATTTTGGTTTTGAACGGCGCGTCATACAGCGTGGACAACCGGGCGCTGACATCCGCCATAAGGGCCTTGGCGGGGGCTTTCAGCGTGGTGTCGAATTCGTCTTTGTTATCTTGCCACCACGCTTTGGTATTGTTGGCAGACAGCCGGGTGTAAAAGTCCTGGGCTGTGGGGATGATGGCATCAAAATCGGTCATGGTGTTTCCTTGCTGGACCCGGCGCGGGGGCTGGGGTAACGCAAGGACATGTCAAACACCACCGCAATAAAGGCCGAAGGGCGCACGCTTTTGGCCCTGGGTTTGCCCCTGATCGGCAGCCAGGTGGCATCGTTCGCGGTGCATTCCACCGATGCGTTGATGCTGGGGTGGTATTCTGTCGAAGCCCTGGCCCAATCCGCGCTGGGGGGGCAGATATATTTCGTGTGTTTCATCCTGGGGTCGGGCTTTGCCTGGGCGTTGTTGCCCATGGTGGCCAAGGCCGCAGAAGACCGGGATGTTCAAACCGTCCGCCGGGTGACGCGCATGGGGTTGTGGACGTCCACATTCGCGGGGCTGGCGATGATGATCCCCATGTGGTGGTCCGAAAGTTTGCTGTTGGCCCTGGGGCAGAAAGCCGAAAACGCCGCCGGGGCGCAGGTGTATTTGCGCATCGCGGGCTGGGGTCTGATCCCGTTTTTATGGAGCCAAGTTCTGCGCAGCTATCTGTCCGCGTTGGAACGCACGGGCATCGTATTCTGGGTGTCCATCGCGGTGCTGGTGTTGAATGCGGCTGTGAATTACCTGTTGATTTTCGGCAGCTTTGGCTTCCCTGAACTGGGCATCCGCGGGGCTGCCATCGCCAGCCTGGGGGTGGCCATCGGGTCGTTCATCGGGTTTGCGATTTACGTGCAGATCAAGTTCCCAGAACACGAAATGTTCGTCCGCTTCTGGCGCGCCGATTGGGAGGCGATGAAGAAATTGTTCGCCTTGGCCATACCTATTTCCGCCACCGGTTTGGCCGAAAGCGGGCTGTTTGCGGCGGCCACATTCTTGCTGGGCATGTTGGGCACAGCCCAGGTGGCCGCGGGCAATATCGTGATCCAACCGGCGGCTTTGGCGTTCATGTTTCACTTAGGGTTAAGCCAGGCCAGCACCGTGCGCGCGGGCCAAGCGTTATCCCACAATGACCGAGAAGAATTGCGCCGCATTGCCATGGCGGGGTTTGTGGTGTCCATGGCGTTTGGGCTGTTGGTGGTGGCCAGCTTTGTGCTGTTCCGCACCCAGATCGTCAGCGCGTTCTTGAACTTTGACGACCCCATGGCGTTGGATGTTTTGGCCATCGGCGTGGGCCTGATGATTGTCGCCGCCGCCTTTCAACTGGTGGACGCAGCCCAGGTCTTGGCCCTGGGCGTGTTGCGCGGATTACAGGACACACGGGTGCCCATGATCATGGCGGTGATCAGCTATTGGATCATCGGTGTGCCCATCGCAGTTGGCCTGGGGCTGTATTCGCCCTTGGGACCCTATGGTGTGTGGATCGGGCTGGTGTCTGGGCTGACCACTGCAGCTATCTTGTTGTGGTTGCGATACGTGCGGATGGAAAAAACGCTGGGCTAGCCCAGGATGCCACCGCTGCGCTTTGCTGTTGTTTTTCGGGCGATGCGTTTGCCAGCGGGTGTCTTGGTACGCCCAACGATTTTACCGCCCTGGCTTTCGCGCACCACGCCCGCAAATTGACCCACGCCCCGGATCTTGACGACCTGACCATCTTTGGCGTGTTCGTCCATGCTGACCCCCAACGCTTGAAGGGCCTCCAGCGCTTCTGCAACGGTCAGCTTGGTGCGATCTGCCATTTCAAGGGCCAGAACATTTTGGGATAGCGTGACCACGGATGTATCCGCCTCACGACCATTTAGGTCGTTGAAACGTTCCTCCAGCATGTCGTTCGCCGCAGAAATGCGCAGCAGTTCACGGTCGTCCAAAGACATGGCTTTGTAAGCTTCTAAACGGATCGTTTCTGCGTTCATTTATCCCACCAACTGCATCACATCAGCAGCCCTTTGATTTTGGCCGCCCAGGTCACGGCCATCCCCAATTTCGCCAGTATCCCCTTTGATTTGGGAATATCAGCCGGGGGGCGCAGCCCGCGCATCAACAGGATCAGCCCTTGGCGATCCATATACATAACATAGCTAACCGCGTGCGAATTAAAAGAATATTCAAAGTTAACGCCGTCATCTGTGGTGCCCAGATGGGGGTCTGTGGCCAGATTTTTGTACAGTAATTCCAAATCTTTGTCGGAAATACCATAAAGCGCGCAGTCCAAATCGAAGACGGGGGTTCTGCGAAATGTGATTTCAACGGTTGGATCGTTGCCGTTTGTCACAGCCGATTCTTATTCCGCCGCTTGTTGCCGCGCCATCAGACGGTCCGCTTTCTTGCGCACCAGGACAGCGCGCAAATCGTGCATGGTCAACAGCAAGCGGTCGGTGAACGCTTCTAGATCATCGTCGCTGGCTTTAGAATTGGCCCAGTGGGACACGCGGTTCAAGTGGTCGATGGTCCGTTCGATATCGTCCAAGTCGCGGATGCGCAGTTGGGCTGTGCGGTCTGCCATCCATTCATCAATGGCGGCTTTTTCTTCGTCCGTCAGGGTGTGCTGACCGTGGGCTTTGACGTTGCCGTTGTTCAGGTTCACCACCGCGATCTGGTCCAGGTCCATACGCTTTTGGCGTTCGCCCACGTTTACGCGAAACACAAATGCGCCGTTGTCACGGGTACGGAAGAAAAATTCTGGCAGGTCGATGCTCATGTCGCGACCCTCTCTTGACTGCTTGGGGGATGTTTACACCAAAGAACCACAAAAGTCTTGAATTCTTGTGCATGCGTCCTTCAAGGCTTCGTCAGATGTGGCATAGCTGACCCGGAAATTGGGGCTTAACCCAAAGGCAGCACCAAACACGGCGGCCACACCTTTGTCTGACAAAAGTTCGGTCACGAAAATTTCGTCGCTGTTGATCTGCACGCCATTCGGGGTGGTCTTGCCCATCAGATCGACGATGGACGGATACACATAGAACGCCCCATCGGGGACCTGGCAGTTGATGCCGGGGGCCGCGTTCAGCATGTCCACCACCATGTCGCGGCGGCGTTGGAAGATCACGTTGTTGTCGGCCAAGAAATCCTGCGGCCCGTTCAGCGCGGCCAGGGCGGCCCACTGGCTGATGGAAGATGGGTTCGATGTGGACTGCGACTGTACCTTGCGCATGGCTTTGATCAAATGTTCAGGACCCGCCGCGTATCCGATGCGCCAACCCGTCATGGCATACGCTTTGGACACGCCGTTCAGGGTCAAACAGCGATCATACAATTTGGGTTCTACCTGGGCTGGGGTGCAGAATTTGAAATCCCCGTACGCCAGGTGTTCGTACATGTCATCCGTCAGGATCCACACATGGGGATGGCGCAACAAAACGTCTGTCAGTTCCTTGAGTTCGTCCCAAGAATATCCGGCCCCCGTGGGGTTGGACGGGGAATTAAAGATCAGCCATTTGGTTTTGTCCGTGATGGCGGATTCCAACTGATCGGCGGTCAATTTGAACCCGGTCTGGATGGATGTTTCTGCGATCACGGGCGTGCCTTGGGCCAACAACACCATGTCGGGATAGCTGACCCAATAGGGCGCTGGGATCACCACTTCGTCGCCTGGGTTCAAGGTGGCCATCAACGCGTTGTACAACACTTGTTTGCCGCCCGTGCCCACGCTGACCTGGGACGGCAGATAGTCCAAACCGTTTTCACGTTCAAACTTGGTGGCGATGGCGGCTTTCAGTTCTGGGATACCGTCGGGGGCGGTGTACTTGGTTTTGCCTGCGGCAATGGCGTCCACGGCGGCGTCTTTAATGTGCTGGGGCGTGTCAAAGTCCGGCTCGCCCGCGGACAGGCTGATCACATCTTGGCCCTGGGCCTTCATTTCCGCCGCCTTGGTGGAAATCGCGATGGTGGGGGATGGTTTTACACGGTCAAGCGTTGTGGACAGGAAAGACATTGGCGGCCCCTTTGGTTGTCATTCAGGCGTAGGCCCTGCATACGCAGGGAGCGCGATTGATGAAAGGGGCTTTGCCATGACAGATTCCGAAAACAACGGTGACTTTGATTGGTACGGCCCAGACGCCGCCACCTTTGGTGATCGCATCGCCGGGGCCCGTGAATCGGCGGGCATGACCCAGCCCGATTTGGCCCGCCGTTTGGGCGTGCGCATCTCTACGTTGCGCGGATGGGAAGAAGATCGGTCTGAACCCCGCGCCAACAGGTTGTCCATGTTGTCGGGCCTGTTGAACGTGTCTTTGCCCTGGCTTCTAAGTGGCGAAGGCCAAGGCCCCGAAGAACCCACATCCGAAAACCCCATCCCCACCGACGTGTCGCAAATCTTGCTGGAAATGCGGTCCATCAAAACAGATATGTCTCGCGCCGCCGATCAGCTGACCCGGCTGGAAAAACGGCTGCGCCAGGCCATCGCCAAAGGCTGATCCATGGCGGAAACAGACGAAGCCCGGCGCAAGCGCCTTTATATGCGGTCCATCCGGCGTGGGATCAAAGAAATGGATATCATCCTGGGCAACTTTGCGCGGGATCATCTGACGGATATGTCGGACGCTGATCTGGAAACATACGACCGGATGCTGTCTGAAAATGATCACGATCTGTATGCATGGGTCTGTGGTAACGCCGATGCGTTGCCGGAATTCGCCGCCATGATCGCGGTAATTCAATCAAATTTGACAGACCTGCGCGGGTCTTAGCGAATTATTTGCTTCTTTGATGCAATCTGCCTTTGAACGAAAAGGGATTGGGCAAAAGATGAGCATTCATAGTACATTCGAAACAACGACTAAAAACACACTGGCCGACGACTATCTTGAAAGTCTGGCGCTGGTGGAACGATTGCACCGGTTGTTGTTGGACGTGATCAAAGACGAGTTCGAACGGGTGGGGGTGTTGGAAATCAACGCTGTTCAGGCCCTGTTGTTGTTCAACATCGGCGACAACGAAGTCACCGCGGGCGAATTGAAAAGCCGTGGCTACTACCAAGGGTCCAACGTCAGTTATAACCTCAAGAAATTGGTGGAAATGGACTACATGCACCACCAACGCTGCGAAATTGACCGCCGTTCCGTGCGGGTCAAACTGACGGAAAAGGGCCGTGCGGTGCGCATGGTGGTGACCAAATTGTTCGCCCAACACGCCGAAGGGCTGTCCGCCAAGGACGTGGTGGATCAGGACCGTCTGGGCACCCTGAACACCTGTTTGCGCGGCATGGAACGGTTCTGGACCGACCAGATCCGGTATATTTACTGATACACGGGCCGGGAATTGCCCACGGACAACAGGCTAAGGTTCGGAATGGCCAATTCCCGCAACAGCTTGCGCCGCAGGGCGCGGGCGTAATCATCGTATCCCAGGGCCACTTGCGTGAACGCGTTCGGCCCCCGGATCACGTGCGTCTGAAAATACGTGGTCAACTCGCCCACCTCTATCTCCTCGTGGGACAGGCGGTCGTTGCTGCCCACCCCGATCACCAGGGCGTTCACTTCCATCGCGGCCAACTGCCCCGTGATATCCTGCGGATGGGGACCCGCATTGTTCTTACCATCACCGGAAATATCCAACGTGTGGCGCCAACAATCCGGGCGCTGGGCCATCAACCCCGCGCCGTATTGCATCGCCGTCCCCAGCCCCGTGGTGGGGGGCACAATGGTGCGGGTTTGGGATTGCAAAACCTGGGCAATGGCCGCCACATCCAACGCCCCGGTCACGGGCTGCCAGGGCACAATCAATCGTTGATACCCCGGTCCCGACCATTCGAATATCGCCAGATGCACGGGCACTTCGGGCAGGGTGCCCAACGCCCGTAACACGTCTGGATCGGCCAGGGCGCGGGCCACGCCTTGCATCTGCAAATCATATTCGCCCGCGTCCACAGACCCCGATACATCCAACCCCAGGGCCAGGGCCTGGCGGCAGGCCGCTTGGGCCACCCCAGCCCACAGGGCAAAGACGATCAGGGCGGCGCGGATCACCAGTGGCCGGTGCTTTCCATGCTGGCCCACGGTTCAGCGGGGTCCAAGGAATCGCCCTTCTGCAACAACTCTACCGATATATTGTCGGGGCTGCGCACAAACGCCATGTGCCCGTCGCGCGGCGGGCGGTTGATCACCACCCCGTTGTCCGCCAGATGCTGGCACACCGCATAGATATCTTCCACGGCATAGGCCAGATGCCCAAAGTGGCGGCTGTCGGATGGCAACCCATCGTCGCCGTCCCAGTTATAGGTCAACTCCAGCGGGCATTCCGGCTGGCCGGGGGGGGCCATGAACACCAAGGTGAACCGCCCGCCATCGCTGTCGATGCGCCGGGTTTCTTCCAGTCCCAGCAGTTGATAAAACGCAATTGACGCGTCCAAATCTTTGACGCGCACCATCGTGTGCAGATATTCAATGCCCATTTCGCTTGCCTTTCGCCTTGGGTGTCTTTGTCAGGCAACCTAGGTCACGGGCGGGCGAATGGCCACGCGGTCTCAAAAACGTGAGACGAGCGTCGCGCCGATGCCGAA
>ENA-ORXR01004812-ORXR01004812.1-marine-metagenome-genome-assembly--contig:-NODE-4812-length-11086-cov-2.844218_pt1 | contig 11086 bp, 12 predicted proteins | sample MGYA00237866_ERZ511479 | MGnify/ENA metagenome assembly ERZ511479 | reverse complement strand
ATCGCCTGTCCAAAGTGCGCCACGAAGAACCGCGTGCCGGTCACCGCATCGGGCAAACCCCGATGCGGTAAATGCAAAGCTGACCTGCCGTGGCTTGCGAACGTCACCACCACCGAGTTCGATCAGGTCGTCGCGACGTCGTCACTGCCAATCCTGGTCGACCTATGGGCACCGTGGTGCGGTCCGTGTCGAGCAATCGCCCCAGTGCTTGAAGAACTGGCCCAATCGCGTGCTGGCTCGCTACGCATCGTCAAGGTCAACGTCGACGAAGAGCCAACGGTGTCGAGCCGCCTCGGAGTGCAAGGAATCCCGCTCATGGTCCTCTATACCAACGGCGCCGAAGTCGCACGCCAAGTTGGCGCCATGCCAGCCGCAGCGATAACTAACTGGATCGACTCGGCGCTCATCTAGCCCGTCGCCTCTGACCCGCAGGACGAAAACGATCCCGTCTGATCCGTACAACGCCTTCTTGCACCAGTTTGAGGTCACGCGCACCACAAAGGTGGGACCCTGGCTGGGGGCTCTGTTTGACCGTCGCTTCTTGGGCTTGGTGGTCGGCGAATACATTTCGGAGCAGTGTGCGAAATAGGAGGCGCGATGACCATGGAATCTGCTTTCAGCTGTCACCGACCCCGGCAGCAGACATCACGACGACCCGATCGGCGCCGTGTATGACCATCGCATCAATAACGGTCTTCGTGCCGGCGGCGAGGGTTGCCTTGTCGCGGAGTCCCGTGCTGCCGAGGCAGACGATTGCCGCGTCGTGGCCTTCGACGGCGTTGCTCACCAACTCAGAGTCGAAGACATCTCCCTTGCACACCTCCAATACTTCGTCGGTGGTGTCGAGCCGGTCGACTGACCGGCCGAACGCGGTGACCTGATGGCCTCGCTCCAATGCCGTTGTCACGACATGTCGACCGGTCTTTCCTGTTGCTCCGAACACGATGATCCTCATCGATCCACGCCCAGTTATGAGACATGATGCCCCATAAGCGTCGATGAGGCAACAGGTCTCGTAACTTGGGGAGATGGTTGACAAGGTTGATGCCCGCGTTGCCCGGACCCGGGCCAGCGTCCTCGGGGCCGGGGCGATGTTGTTGTTCACCGATGGTTGGGATGCCGTTACCCATCTCCGAGTGGCCGAGGTATCCGGTGTCGGGCGCGCCACCATCTACCGGCATTGGCCTACAGTCGAAGACCTTCTCGCCGACGTACTCCTGGACTGCCAAACGCCACTCGACGCCGGCGAGCCCACAGGAGACCTTCGCCAAGATCTCATTTCGGCCTTGAGCGTCCTCGTCGAGCCGCTTCAGTCCAGCAAGCTCGGTGAAGTGCTCATTGCAGCGATCGATCGATCGCCGACCGACCCGCGGATTCAGGCCATGCACGACGCGATGACAGCAATCAGCCGTCGACCGGTCTGGGACGTCGCCAAGGCCGCGATCGAGCAAGGCCGCATCGACCCAACACTCACCGAAGGCATCGTCGCTGCACACACCATCGGCCCGATCCTTTACACCCGATTGTTCGACCGCCAGGAGATCACCGCACGCAACATCGAACTCACCATCGACGCATTCCTCGCCGCGTTCACGCCCCGAGCCCGATCAAGGATCGACCTCGACACGACACAATCCCCACGCAACAACTAGAAGGACTTCCCACGCGGCGAACCCAGCCTCGCACCCGAGCGATAATCACGACCCAAAACGGTCCGCCGTGCGCCACGGAACCGGCGCATTCGGTCGCCGTCGACCGGGACTATTGCTGAGTCTCACGGGTCCATCGACGCCCCTGCGTGTCGGGGAGGACTTCGACGGCGATTCCCTCGGTCGTGCACACGTCGAGGAGATGGGGGTCACTCGTTACTACTGCAGTGCCATTCGAGCGCGCCGCTTCGGCCACGATGCAGTCAGCGAGGCTGACCGCACATCGTGTCCGGTGATACCGCCGTGCTCGCAAAAGGCCCGCGGCTGCGGCAACCGACGCCTCTAGTGGCTCTGGATCGGCCAGGGAAAGCTGAGCCAGATCCAACGCCGCCTCTTCCTCCTCGATACCTCCGAGGCGAATGAGTCGGTCGAGCACTTCGGCGACACCCACAACGGTCAATGACGCGCCTCGATTGCGGACCAGTAAAGCCTGGACCTCTTCCGCAGCTGGTTCGTCACGCAGGAACGCGACCACCGCATTCGCATCGAGGATCACTCGCAGAGCTCACGAGCAGCTGCGGCTTTGCGTTCGACCTGCCGTGATTCGTCACTGTCGGGGCCGATGCCGCGGTATTTCCCTCGCAGTGAACCCACTGGATCATCAGGCAACGGTCGGATCACGATTCGATCTCCAAGATCGACGATCACCACCCGGTCGCTATGCCATCGCGACCGGGTGTCCGCAGGAATCGAGACCTGACCGTTCTGGGAAACCTTCATCACATAGCTCGTTGACACTTCAGACCTCCCAAAGCCACGCGTTGTATGAAAATGCTTCGTCATAATATAACAGGTCCGACGCAGAACGGCAGTCGCACACCATCGCTACCAAGGTTGTGCATCAATCGGTCCGCCGCCCGCCAACTCCAACGGCGCCCAACAGGTGAGTGAACGTGGCTTACTGCGAGCTTGACCCCGACCAACCAGGACACAGCTAACAAAGCACCCAACAATGATCAACAACGCCCCTTGACATCCCTACGAGCTTCGATGTCGGTCGCCTTCCAAACCACGAAGGCCGCTCATAATCACGGGTCAGGCACCGTTGTCCCAGCCATCGACTCTGCACAACCGCCCGATGAATGGTGCATCCGTAACGCGAGCGCAAAGTTAATTGGCCGATATCGCGGGTTGCTACCCCCGCCCCGACGTGGGCCTTGTTGGAGGCCGGGCTGACCGGGGACTCTCGACGGACGCACTGCCTCGATCGACGCGGGCGTTTCGTCCAAGAGCTCAGCCCCAAGCGCGCAGGGACTTTTCCGGCGAGCAGCCAGCTGGCTTTGCTCCTGCCGACGTGACGGGAAAGGAGCTTGGGGCTGGGTGACGGTGTGATGATTCCTGTTCGGAAGGGCTGGGTTTCTGTGGTGGGTGATGGGCGTCTTTGGGGTGAGACGGGAGGGTCTGACAGGCAACTAAGTTCTTGCCTTTTAAGTTGTGTACGAACAAGCGTTCTACTAGTGTCTGTGTATGGCAGCGGCACTCAGTGATGGGTTTGACGACATCACCAAGGCACTCGATGAGATCGAGAATCGGATCGCGTTTGTTGTCGATTCCGGTGAGATTGGCAACGCACTATTGGATGCGGTGGCGTTAGGTCACCGGGTCGATGGGTTGACGAGCCGGTTGGCGTTGGCTGTCAAATCCAATGGAGTATTGGCTGGGTCAGGCCAGCGCACGGCTGGCCAGTTTGTGGCCGCCCGTACGAACAGCTCAGCGGCGAAGGTGAGTCAGTTGGCGACTGCGGGCAAGTGGTTAAAGGACTTCCCGGTTCTCGAAGCCGCCTTCGGTAAAGAGCTCACCCAACAACATGTGAGCGTGCTCCGCACCCATCTCGACGGCACCTACGAGATGCGTTCGAAGTTGATCGATGATCAGCAGTTCTTTGTTGACTGCGCCGCCACCTGCTCGTTCGCAGGTTTCGAAGAAGCATGTCAGTACTGGCTCGTCATGATCGATCCCGATGGCAAAGAGCCGACAGAGCAGATCGAAAAGAGTCGTTTCCGGGTCGGTCACGGCCAAGGTGGGCGCGGCGAAATCACCGGAGTTTGCGACGCAGTCACTGCGCAAGCGATTCGTACTGCGGTTGATCATGAAGCCGAAAAGATCCGCCGCACCGACAAGCAAGCCGGGATCGAGCGGACCGAAGGCCAACGCAAAATGGCCGCATTGCACGCACTAGTCGCACGAGGGTTCGCCCGAGACGACGGTACCTATCCGGCACCATTGGGCAACATTGTGATGTCAGCCAAAGTCGCTGAATGGGCCCTCGACCGCCTGAATGGCAACAACACCGACGACACCGTGCCCGTTCACCCCACCGACATCGATGGCCGCTGCGAACTCATCGACGGAACACCAATACACCCGTTCCTCGCACTCACTGCCCTCGGCCTCATAGGACCAACCGGCACGATCAACAAGACCATTCTCCGCCGCTATGTCATGGAAGCCGACAGCCGCCTCCTCGACGTATCCGCAAACGCCAGAATCTTTCCGGAGTGGATGCGCACCGCAGCCTTCGTCCAATCAAGAGGCAGCTGTGAAACCCTCGGATGCGACGCCCCTCACAGCTGGATGCAAGTAGACCATGTTGATCCGGTCGACAACGGTGGCGAAACCCGATTCGATCAGGCCCAGACGCAATGCCGGCCCGATAATCAAGCCAAAGGCGCCACCACCGGCCTCACCGCCTGGCGAGATCGAACACCACCGCCACGCCGAACCCACCGACTGCCGCGCGCATCTACCACCAATGATGATGAAGACGCCGACAGCGGCTGATACCGACCAACACCCAGACCCAATCGGGCCGTACCGCGCAGCTGCGCGCACTTTCGCGCGTCGCAGGTCAGCCAGGAGGCGAGGACTCTCGGTCGAGCCAGCCCGGGGCTGTTGCGTCGGCGCCGATCGATCGAAGTTCTTGCACCTGGGACTCGGCGGTGGTGAACTGGCGGAGTCGGTCAAGCCACGTGTCGCGATACTCGAGATACGCGATGTGCTCTTTTTCGGCATTGGTCCAGTTGCTGCGTCGCAACGATTCGATCGTGTTTCGACTCGCAAGCACCAACGCGCTGAGCTGAGCGCGCATCTGTGCCGCCGGATGTTTCTCGATGGCGTCATCGATCGCGGGACCGAGACGCACATGGCCTGCAGTCAGGTCGGCATTAAGATCGATGGCCATTCCGCCATCAGAAACTTGCTTGAGCACCATCTCGTGGTTCTCGATCCATGCCTTGACCGCTGAGCCGTGAGCTCGATGCCACACTCCAAGCTGAGCTTGAGTTACCTGGGTCTTGCCGACAATCGGCGCAGGTGCGGAAACAGCGACCGGTGCTTCGACCTCGGCAGGCTTGCGGCCACGCATGAACAGCCATGTGGCCAGCATCAGGAACAGGCAAACGCCGATGATGATGAGCGGAATTGCGGTATCCGGATTCGAGAACTCAGGCACTGCGTCGAGGGTACTGGCCGTGGTCGCTCAGCACTGGACACCCAGGTCTTTCGTACCGGTCGACCTGGCTGGGGCTACAGCCAGAGGGTGGCGGCCACGGCAACGAAGTTGAACAAGGCGTGGGCAATCATCGATGGGGCGAGGCGCTTGGTCGCGATCACCCCGACGGCGAGAATGAGCCCCACGACCCCAAGCGCGCTCAACAGGACTGTCGTCTCTTGCCAGGTTGCGCCGCTTTGCCAGTGCGGTAGTGCAAACACGGCCGACGATGCAACTACGGCGAAGATGGCTCCGAAGTACTTCTTCAACGTGTGGAGAATGAATCCGCGAAACAGCAGTTCTTCGGCCAGGGGTGCTCCGATGACGACCAGCAACACCACCCCGATGAGCCAGGGGGAACTGTCGTAGTCGTTGAGAATGCCTGCGTTCGAGGCATCGTCGGTGTTCTCGAGGCCAACGAGCCTGGCCGTGGAGACCGTGGCGATCTGGCCGCCGATGACACAGGCAATCGCGAGTCCGACTCCGAAGCCGATGTCTCGCGGAAGATCGATACTGAAGCCGAAGAGATCCCTCAGGGTGCTGTTTCTGCGTTTTGCGACGATCCATGGAAACGTCGCCTGAATCACCTGATAGGACAAGCTGAGCGTCACGAAGCTGACCGCCGACAGCGTGGCAGCCTCGGTCGCACCGCCTTCGGAGTCGGTCGTGCCGACGAGTGCACCAAGAATCGGCGAGATGATCAATGCAAAGAGCAGAAACAGGCCCATCACATATTCGAGAAATGTCAGCAGCGGGTCGCCGAGTGTCGAGCGCCCCTTTGGCTCCGTTGCCGGAGTTGCGGTGCTCATGAGGTGACGGTCATCGTTAAATATTTGCTTCTATTTCGCGCATACGCACCCCAGACCGTACATTTGTTGGCTGTTCAATCAACACGCGTAGCTAGGAGCTAACCATGGGTAGTCTCGTCGAAGGGCGTGTCGCAGTAGTCACCGGGGCCGGTCGAGGCATCGGTCGCGAGCACGCACTGATGCTCGCCGAAGAAGGCGCCAAGGTTGTTGTCAACGACCTTGGCGGCAGCACCGACGGCAGCGGCACCGACGCAAGTCCGGCCGAACAGGTCGTGGAAGAGATTAAGGCAATGGGCGGCGAGGCTGTTGTCAACGGCGGAAACGTCGCCGACTTCGCCGAAGCCAAGGCCATGATCGACCAAGCGATCGAGACCTTCGGCACGATCGACATCTTGATCAACAACGCTGGCATCTTGCGAGACCGCATGGTCTTCTCGATGAGCGAGTCCGATTGGGATGGTGTGATCAATGTGCACCTCAAGGGCACCTATGCCCCGAGCCATCACGCCGCTAACTACTGGCGCGAACGGGCCAAGGCGGGCGAAGACAACGATGCTCGCATCATTAATACGTCGTCGCCGTCAGGCATCTACGGCAACATCGGTCAAGCCAACTACGGCGCAGCCAAGGCTGGCATCGCGGCGTTCACCGTCATCACCGCAATGGAACTCGCCAAGTACGGCGTGACGGTCAATGCACTTGCGCCCGCGGCCTATACCCGCATGACGGCCGATCTGCCCGGCTTCTCTCAGATGGATGAGGAAGCTCAAGAGAAGCTCGGTCCTCGCTGGATCGCAAACGTCGCGACGTGGCTCGCAAGCCCCGAAGCGTCGGGCGTGACCGGACGCATCTTCGACGTTGCCGGTCAGCGAGTCGGCATTGCCGAAGGCTGGGTACTCGGACCTCATGGTCAGCAAGGCGAAGATCCAGCCTCGGTCGGCGACGTCGTGAACCAGATCATGGGCGATGCGCGCCTGAACAGCAACATGTTCGGCCAGCCTGAGGGCGGCGTCGGCCGCCCCAACTAGACCTGAGCCCACCTCTTCACGTTTCTGACGATTTTGGTCTACATAGTGAACCAAAATCGTTAGAAACGTTGGCCTTCGGGCCTGCTAGCGGATGTGGTGGAGCTCGACTTGAATGATGCGGCCACCGACGCGTATTCGGTCGCCTGGTTCGAGCGGGAGTGTGCTTGCGGGCGCAACTCGGGTCCAGTTCTCGGCTTGGCCAGCGCGGCTGAGATAGGTGCCGTTGGACGATCCCAGGTCTTGAATGAAGACAGACCAATCGTCGAGCACGATGCGCGCATGCTTGCGGGACAACGACAGCGTGTCGTCGGTCAGGATCATGGGCGAGGCAATACCGGCGACAACATCGTCGTGCGAGGATGGTTCGCGTCCGATTACCAAGTCTTGACCGAGCGAGTACGTAGTGCCATCGTCGATGACGAGAACGCCGAGCGGTGGCCGAGGACCGTTGAGTAACACAGTGGTGTGATGCACGCCCATCTTGGTGCCGCACTGTGAGCAGTACACGGCGTCGGGGTGGTTGTGATGACCCTGCGAACAGGCAACGCCGAGCACCATGACCGGCCCAGCCCCGGCGGGCGGTGCTGGCGTGGGTGCGGGTGCGGGTGCGGGTGCGGCGACTTGTTCGGGTGCTGCGCCAACGGGCCCGCCGACCGATGCGGGTGTCGCATCGGCAACTGGCGCTGGGTCGACCACCACTGCGGGGAGCCCTGCGTCGGTGGGTGCCGCCAACGGGGCGAGCGTCTCGAGCGAGGCGCCACCAACGGCGATGTAGACGCCGTCGGCCTCGGTGGTGCCGCGCTCGAAATCGGTTACGCCCGCTGGGGATCCAGAGCTGGTGCCGAGATGAAGGTGGATGGTCGCTGCAGTTTCGTTCAGGCTGGCGCCGATTGGATGGACGACTACGTGGTCGGCGCGCGAGTTGAGGACAAGCCGCATCGATGGGGACTCGATCACAGACGTTGCAGCGCCGGAAGCAATGAGGTACAAGTCACCGCCGGCGGTGAACAGCATTGCAAAGGCGTCGTGGCCACCGGTTTGGGCGGTGGCGACAATTTGGTCGATGAGATCAGACTCATTTTGTTTGGCGTCGATCAACGCAATCATGTCGCCGCCGTCGGCACTGGTAAGGACTATGAACCCAGCTCCGGTGCGGTGGGCGAGCCCGTTGCCAGCCGTGACTCGGGCTTGCGCCGAATAAAGATCTGCTTTCACGAAGGTCCCCGTTGTGTTCGTGAGCGGTTGCTCGGGTAGACGGTAGTGCGGCTAACCGTGTCTCGGCGACCCGATGGTTGCTGCAGTGATGATTAGTTTGGAGTCTGGCGGAACCTCATGGTTGGCGACGAACACATCGAGCTCGCCAAGCGGGATCCGCTTCGTGTCGGTGACCTCGCCGTCGTTGAACAAAAACGGGCCGTCGTGGCGACAGACATACAAGCGTCCGACGAGGGCCACCCCTGGCGCCTCGAACGAGACTGGTCCGTGATCGACGAGCTCGCCACCGGTCACGCCAGCTTCTTCGAAGAGTTCCCGATGAGCCGAGGGTTCCCAGTCTTCACCCACATCACAGACGCCGCCAAAGGCAAGATCCCAAGCTCCAGGGAACACGTCTTTCCAATCGGCGCGCTTGTGCACGAGTAGCCGGTCTTCGGAGTCGAGCACGGCGATGTAGACCGAGCGGTGCCGCAATCCACGTTCTCGCATCTGGGCGCGGCTCACGATCTCGATCACGTTGCCTTGGCGGTCGACGTGTTCGACCAGTTGGGCGGCCGCAGATTGCATCAGTTTTGCTTCGTCATCGGAACTCATGAGGTAGGGCCTTCTTCGACTTCGATGAGAATTTCGGCGATGCCTGCGTCGGTCGCGTCGTTGTGGGTGCCAGTGATCACGAGCACGATCTGGTCGGTCGAAACGTCGAACGCGATGGACTGCGGCCCAGCATCATCATCGAGGACTTGGCTCACTTTGGCTGCTTGGCTCTCAGCGTCGAAGCCGGTCGCCCAGTCGATACCGCTGACCCGCCCGAACTGGGTTGACTGCCCATTGGAGATACCGACCCGACTCACGAGCTGTTCTTCGCTCAGTTCGATCAGATAGGACGTACCCGCGACGAGGAATCCTTCGTCGCTCGGTTCGATGCCCCAGTAGGTGGTCTCGTCTTGGTCGAGCGCACTGTCGGCGTCGAACGGCTTCGGCATCTCGGTCTCGGCAAGCGCGTCGTATCTGACGATGACGGCACCTCCCTGGGTGCGGATCGTGGCCGGCGACTGCGACTGTTGCCACAACAACAGCCCACCCAGAGCAACCGCGCCGAGAACAACCAAGGTGCTGAGTAGCGTGATGGTGCGACTGAATGGTTTGCGGGTTGGCGATGGTGTGGCGTCTCCGGTGTCTCCGGTGAGAGGGAACGGCACGTTCTGGGTCGGACTGTGCTGCGGTGAAGCCGGCAATGGCGAAGTCGCGGGGTTCGATAGAGTAGCTGGAGCCGTGCCGGCGACGGGCATCTTGGTCACCGGTTGACCAAGCTCATCCTGGACCTTCTGCAATGCATGTCCGAAGGCACCAGCGGTTCGAGGCCGATACTCGGGCTGTTTGGCAAGGGCGTGGGCAATGACGGTAGTGAGCTCTGGCGGGGCGATTGATTCGTCGAGCCGAGGTGGAGGCTCATGCAGAATGCGGGTGATCGTTGGCGCAATCTGCTCGCCAGATGACCCAAGAAACGGCGGGTCGCCGGCAAGCAGTGTGTGCAGCGTCGACCCGAGAGCATAGACATCGGTAGCGGCAGATGCCGGGTCGCCATTGAACAACTCGGGTGCAGCATGGGCAATGGTGGTGGCCAGCATGCCGGTCTCGGTCTTGTTGCCGTCTTGCATCGACGCAATACCAAAGTCGCCGAGTTTCGCTACGCCGAGTCGGTCCAACAATATGTTTGCGGGCTTGATGTCTCGGTGTAACACATCGGCGCGATGGGCGGCCTCGACGGCATCGGCGATCTGGATCATTGCAGAAACTGCGTCAGGCCATGCCATTGGCCCGTCGACGAGCTGCTCTTCGAGTGAACCTCCCGAGAGAAGCTCGAAGACAATGAACGCTTGTCCCTGAGCGGTTGAGCCGGCGTCGACCACGGCCGCAATATGGGGGTGCCAGGACAGTGCACCAACGGCCTGGGACTCGCGATGGAAGCGACGTACGAGGTCATCGTCGGGCATGGGGTCGAGGTTGGAGAGGGTCGGCGGCATCGGCGCGTCGATCCGCAGGTAGCCGACCGTCAGGGATGCGGCATGGGCGGCCTGTGCCATGAAGACCGTCGCCGCGATCAGGGAAAGCCACATCCTCGTCATCGCTCGACCCTATCCATCGGAGCGGGAGAGGGTTAATACGACCAAGGTCGAAGCCGTCCCCGGGCATAGCAACCAAAGTCCAATACCGCCCCGGGCCGCCCCGGGCCGCGCCGGTGGCAACGGTGGCGTCGGTCGCCGTCCGCGGCGTCGGCCGTCAACGGGCCCGGCAGCTCGGCTGGCCCGCGGCCGTCACTTGGCGCCCTGGGCGCTCCGCGGTCGCCTCCGCGCTGGCGGCGCGCTCTTGCCGCTTTGCGCCTGGGGTGCTCCGCCGCCCCCGCGCTGGCGCCGCGCTCCCCCTGCCCGCGCCTGCGGCTTTGCGCCTGGCCGGTGTGCTCCGCGGTCGCCTCCGCGCTGACGCCGCGCTCCCCTCGCGTGCGGCGGCCTCTTTGCGCGTGGTGCGTCGCGCCCGCGGTGGCGACGCGCCGCCACACGAGAAATTGGCTGTGCCAACTGCCAGGGTCTGCAGACGCTGCCGACGAGGGGGGGCGTATGGGGGATGGAGGGGCGAGCGATGGCAGGGGGGGCTGGCGTCTAACTCTGTAAAACGCAAGGCATTGGGCTGGTGGGGAGGCGGCAGTATAGAGCCGAGACGCAGAGACATACGTGTAGGAAAAAAAAAAAACCAAGAGGGCTAAAAAAAAACCTTTCGTTGTCATCGAGCCGCTCCTACATGTCACATAGCACAAAGCAATAAACAGTCACTACGCTA
>ENA-ORXR01004811-ORXR01004811.1-marine-metagenome-genome-assembly--contig:-NODE-4811-length-11090-cov-11.400799_pt1 | contig 11090 bp, 15 predicted proteins | sample MGYA00237866_ERZ511479 | MGnify/ENA metagenome assembly ERZ511479 | reverse complement strand
AACCCACCCGCACACTCTTTCTCTACTCTCGCCCGGTGACACGGTCACCTAGGAAACCACCCGAAGGTGCGAAGAGGGAGGAAGGAGGTGAGAACGCAGTTATTCTTTCCAGGGGAAGCCGGGCCACGGGCGCCCCGCTGTCCCCTTAAGCTATCCGAGCAAGCGGGCCCAAATAGCCACGAATCCCACACAGTAGCCTCCCCAAGCAGAGATCTGGGGATCCATACCAGTGGACCCCCCTACTGTAAAGCAGATAATTCAAGCAATTGACATGCAAATGTAAACGACCCACAATCAATCGAGATCCCAACCAGCAACGACAGCGCCACCCGTCCTAACCGGGGCGTGACACGTCATCCGCGTCTCCCGGCCCCCCCTCAAGCTCCTGGCCAGCAAAGGGGCGTGAACCGGGGCCGCGTAATGCGACATAGCTCCCTTCTCAGCGTGGACCGTCCCGGGCCAGTACAGGCGGTTCCTCAACCGGCGCCTTGTCACGACCCTTCGGTGTCCCGTAGGTCTCGTGGGGTGGGGTGGGTGCCCGGATCACCCCCGTCTCGGTCTCGGGGCTGACCGGTTCCCCGCGTGTGCGTGGACTTTCGGGGGTTGCCGCGTTTTGGTGGGCGGGTTGTCCGGGGTAAGAGCGAGGAGGAGGGTGCGCGCCCCGGTGAGGGAAAGTCCGCACGTGAGTTTCCCCCCCCTTGTCTTGTTCCACTGGGGAGTACCTTATCCCAGAACGGTGTGAGGCCCATCACCAAGCCCACCATTCCCAGTTCCCACCTTGTCCCGTGGAGGAGGTCCGGCGTAGGCGGGGGCCGTGGGCACAAGGTCAAGGCGTCCCGGACCAAGGTCAAAGTCAAGGCGCCCCGGAACAAGGTCAAGATGTCGTCGTCGGGGTTCGAAGGTGCGGCGCCGGCGTCTGTTGACCACACTGGGCAACATGGTGGCCCCCCGGGCACTAGACCGACTCCTGTCCGTGGGGTTATCCCGGGCGTGGCCTTACCCGCTTCGAAGACGGGTGACGGGGCCCCGCCGAGTCTCCTGGCGCCGGCCATGTTGGTGCGCTTGTACTGGGTTTTCGTGGGTGTCGTGCCGGCGCCTCCCGAGAATGTCAACACGGCCGAGCGCCTCCTGCAGTTCATGGCGATGCGCCCCGACCTGGCGACGAGTTGGGCTCGGGAGCAGCGTCGGGGGTTCTTGACGTGTCTGGACACTGCGGCGCTCTCGCTGGCGGATCGTGGGGCGGGGAAGGTCGCACACTCTACTCCTGGGCCAATCCTTGGGGCTGACCGGGCGCCTTGTTCCCCGGGTGGTGCTTGGGCGACCCGTTTTGCCGGTCTACCCGACTGCTTGATGCGGGATCCCGCCTTGACCTACGACTCCATCATCGCGGCGCCGGTTATCCGCGCGCCGGTCGAGGATGAGTACTCCGGGTGGTTGGCAGCGATGGTGGCCCGCGTCAAGGCTATGGCCGCCCCGCCGGCGTACCCCAACGTGCTCTACATGCCCATTCCGGGTCCGTACTTGCGTCGGCTGCCCATCTTGCCCCCGTCGTCACACGTCTGTTGAGCATTGCCCGCTTCACAACGTCAACTCTGAGCAGCGTGCGCGTCGCCGGGGCTTCGTGATCAGATGGAACCACCAGGAGTGTTGGCGCCTTCCTCCGGTGCGCACCCAGTTCTTCGCGGCGGTAACAACCTGGTTTTTCCAGATGGAGACCCCGATTGAGTTTACCACTGGGGGCTCCTTGGTGGCGTACTACGCCCATGATGAGATCTACCGGTCGTGTCGGGACGCCCACTCGGTGACGATGGCCATCTGGGTGACCGAGTACTTGGTGATGGCGTGCAACCGCTGGTACGAGGAGGCGCGCGACCGTCGTTTCTGGTTGTTCTCGGACGCCCTGTTAGGCTGGGTCAAGCCGCTCAAGCCGGAGGAGCTCTCCGGGGATGATGCCGAGGCCTTGGGCTTCTTCCAGGCCATGCTGGCTCTGCGCGTGGCTCTCCCGGTTAATGACCAGGCCTTCCACGACTCTGTGCGCCGTCTCGACACCCCCCACCGGGACCGGGACGGGTGGCTCACGGTGGTGACCCGACAGGATGCCGACGGGGTCCACATTGTCATCCAGGATCCACTGAACGCCGCGGCGTACTCAATCCCGGCGTCTTGCATGGCGGCCCCTCCGGAGGCGCCTCTTGGGCGGGCCCACGTACTGCTCGCGTCTGTCGGCATCCCTTCGGGGTGGGCGTTCGCCGTGGAGCAGCGAACAGGTGGTTCTAGCTCTTCGCCCTTGGATGGTCTGCCCCTCTCGGGTCATCAACTGGTCCCTCCTCCCCGTGCTTCTCTCTTCGCCAGCCCTGTGACCTTGGCGACGACAGCCCGTTCTTCTCGGGCCGTTCCTGCGACCCCCGTGGTGAGTACCGTGGCCCTGGTTGCGTCGGCCAACAGCTTGCCGTTTCCCCCCCCGGTGACAGACTCACTCCTTTCGGATACCTCGGCGACGCTTGGGTCGGAGGGCGAGGCTTGGCTGGAGCGTCTTGTCGGGCGTCTCCGTGGTCCGTCGGCCGGGTTCCCCACCAGCGTGCTCTTGGTCTCCGTGGTGGACCTTCTTGGGAGCTTGGCTAACGACATTTTCACCTGGGCGGAGACGCACCCTGTGGGGGACCCCGATGCTCTGGAGGAGGTCCTGCAGGGTTGGTCCCGTTCAGGCGTGAATGAACAGCTCTGGCGGCTCCTAAACATCCACCAGCAGCGCCAAGACGGTCACCTCCGGAGGGTGGAGCAATCCGGCACTTGGCGCGCCCGTGGGTCGGGCACGTGTGACAGTCGGGATACTGCCTCGGGAGCCAGCGAGACGTGGTATCGGGATGCCCGTGGGAGCCCCCAGCGTGGCACCGGCGGCGGCGGCAACAAGAGCTGGGGCAGTGGCCACTACGAGTCACGTCCGCGGGCGAGCACGCCGGGTGAAAACACGCGTGGTTATGGCAGTACTTATGGGGGCCAGGATGGACCGTCCGGCTACGAGGGCCCGTCCACTACCCGTATTCGTCTTGACTGAGGAGAGTTGTCCGTGGTCGGTGCCGGTTGTCTTGGGTGGCGTGAGTGTGCTTTGCGTTGGCCGGGGTAGCGCCCGGCCCCTTAGCGAGGGATGAACCAGGAGACGTAGTACATGTATAAACGAGGGTATGTTGTCTCTCGGCTGTCCTATCACGCCTCCTGGGCGTCCCGACTCGGCTCCGCCTTATCTGGGTCCTGCGGGAGAAGCCCCTTGCGGCGACAGTACCGGTACACCGCGGCAACCTGCAGGCGCCCCGAGTGTTTCCAGGTATTGACGTCAGGTCCATACCCAAACCAGCGCACCAGCAACCAAAGGACCCCCTCCTCGTCCCAGGTGTGGTCCACGATCCGCTCGAACACAAACTCGGCCGCACCAGGCTGGAGCGCGTCCGGGGCCGCCAGTTGGGGTCGCTTGGGTCGCTTCGCGGGGTCTACCGGTCCCGCCGGCACCACGTGGTCGCCGCTAACCCGGTAGGGAATTCCTTTTTGATCAATCATGTAGATTCTGCCGTCGGTCTCCAACACCTCGTACTGTCCGGTCACATTAGAGTCGCGCTTGTGCTTCCGGGTGTGGTTGCGCAGGTACACCCAGTCACTACTGGCCACCGACACTCGGCGATGGCGGACTTTCTTTTCTCAGTCCCTCTTGTACCGTGCTTGTGTCTTGGCAATCGAGTCCCGCAATTGGGGGAGCAAGGCCTTTAGCGACTCCAGGAACGTGTCCTTGGCCTCGGCCACCGACTGGCCCGGGTTCGGCGTCATGCCGTCCGGCATCCGTTCCAGGGAGAAGCTGCTCAGGCGCCGCGGGGTGACCAGGTCCATGGGGGCCACGCCCGTTGTCCGGTGTGGTCTCGAGTTGTACGCCAGCGCCAGCACGGAGACGAGCTCGTCCCAGTTGTCCTGGTGATCCTCGATGTAGTGCATGAAAATGCCCACCAGCATCTTGTTAAAGCGCTATACCTGGCCATTGGTCTGCGGGTGGTACGTGGTCGTGACCAGGTTCCGGGTGCCCATGAGGTTGCGCACACCCTGGAAGAACAGGGAGGCGAACTGGGGTCCGTTGTCCGTCAGGACCGTGTCCGGGGGCCCGTACACGGAAATCCAATCCCGGCAGAACTCCGACGAGACGTCCGTCGCGGTGATGCCAGCCACGGGGACGGCTCTTATCAGCTTCGAGAACCGGTCGACGGTGATCAGGAGGAAGACGTTACCTGCCTTGGTCTCTGTCAGCGGTCCGAGGAGGTCCATGGACAGGCTCGCGAAGGGATCAGTCGCCGCGAACTACCTGAGCATCGCCGTGCGTCGCTTTGGTGCGATCCTGTTCCGGGCGCAAGTCGAACAGCTGGCCACCCAGTTGTACACATCCGCGGCCATGGACTCCCAGTAGTAGTGGCGCCTAATGGAGGTGTACATCCGGTTGAAACCAGGATGACCGGCGCGCACGACGTCGTGTTCTAACGGGAGGAGATACTGGCGCAGGATGAGCAGGACGTACACTTGGGTAGCACCGTCCAGGAAGGCGACGCGCACGAGGAGCCCCTACTTGGTGTCCGAAATGCGCGAGTGCTCGTTCTGGTCCATCTTATCCCGTAGATCTTAGCACCGCTCGTCATCCTTCTGCGCGGCAAGCATGCGTGCGAGCGTGACCGGTTGTTCCTTGTCCAGCTCCCCGTATTTCAGCGCAGCCCAGCCACGGGGAGAGTCATCCAGAGCAGGACAGGAAATCTCTTCCGGGATGACGGACCGATCCAGTGCCAGCGTCGGGAGACGCGACATGGCGTCGGCACAGTGGTGCTACCTTCCAGGTCTGGTGCACCCCTTGTACCGGAACTCCTAGGACCGGAAGCGCGAGCGAGCGACCCGCACTTGTGCACTTTCCATGCTCAGCAGCCAGCGTAAACTGGAATGGTCCGTCCGGATCAGGAACTCTTGTCCCTCGAGGTAGGGGTGGAGAAGAAAACAGGCCCAGACCACGGCTAGGCTTTCTCGGTCGGTTGTCGAGTAGTTTTTCTCGGCTAGGATGAGGCCACGGCTGTAGTAGCCGACCGGGAGGGTGTTCTTGTCGGGTTGTTGCTGCAGGAGGGTACAGCCAACTTGGACGGCGCAGGCGTCGGTGTCCAGAATGAAGAGACCCTCACGTCTAGGGAGCGCCAAGATCGGGGTCGACGTCAAGCGCTCCTTGAGATACTCGAAGGCCGCCAGCTGGGCGGCATCCAGCGGAGGGAGCACGTGCGGGACTTTCTTGCTGGTGAGCTTGGTAAGGGGCCTGGCGATGTGCGCGTAATCCTTGATGAATCGCCGGTACACCTTACACATTCCCAGGAAGCTCTTGAGCTCCGTCTGGTTGCGCGTGGGAAGTGCTTGCGTCAGATTCTTGATGTTCTTCTGGTTCACCAGCAGCTGGCCTGGACGGACGACATGCCTCAGACACTCGACTTCTTGCTGGAAGAGGTGACACTTGGAGGGCTTGAGCGAGACATCCGCCTTCTCCAGCAGGAGAACGACTTCACGGAGGTGCTGGATGTGCTCGTCCACGGTCCGGGAGAAGACAATCACGACGTTCAGGTACACCAGGCACGTCTGCCACCGTAAGCCGGACGAGATGATGTCGAGCGCCCGTTTGAAGGAGGTTGGCGCGTTCACTAGACCAAACGGGAGCCGGAGCAACCGGAACATACCCGTGCGAGACGTGAGCGTCGTCGCGTATCTGTCCTTGGAGGCCGCAGGGATGTGCCAGTACCCGGAGTTACAGTCCAAGGTCGAGAACACCGTGTCGTCGCCGAGGGAGTCCGCGCAGTCGTCCATCCTCGGAATCGGGTAGAAATCCTTGACCGTGCGCTCGTTCAGCCGTCGGTGGTCCACGTAAAACCGGAAGTGGCCACCTGGATTGGGCACGAAGACCACCGGGAATGACCACTGGGCGTTCGAGGGCGCTATGACACCCAGGTCGAGCATTTTCTTGACTTGCTTCTCAATCTCCAGGCGACGGTGCGGTCCAGCCCTATACGGAGCCGAGTACAAGGGCTTGGCGTCTGGCTTGAGCTAGATGTGATGCGTGGTGGCCTTGAGCTCAACCAGCTTCCCCGACCTCATGCGCTTGATCTGATCCAGGAGTCCGTGTACATTGCCGTGGAGATCCTTTGGCACTCCCGCCCAGTTCACCTCTGGCGTCTCCGGCTCCTTGGTGGGTGAGACAGCCGGTGGCTCCGGCGGACCCTCCGCCTCGGCCATGGTCGCCTGCGTTTCCAGCTCCTGCCGCGCCGCCAGCTCCTGTTGGACGGCCAGAAGGGCCCCCTGGGAGAGGGGTCGAGCCTCGCCGGTGTACGGCTCTGCGACGCCAACTAGGGTGCCCTTGGAAAACATCTTGGCCTCGCGGCACAGGCTGACCAGGAGGACAGAGAAGGGCTCGTGCCGGTGCACTTTCTTTTGATGCTCATGGGCCAAGTCCAGCCTGTGCTTGGCCAAGAACTCCGCCCGGCCTTTGATGAGAAAACTGCCCGTCGACTGGGTCACCACTCGGACTTCGGTCTGTGTGCCGGGGGGAAGGAACGATGCTCCTGCCAGCGTCAGCTCGTTTAGGAGGACCCGGGGGCTGGACGGTGTCTTGTATTGTCGCCCCCTGGCTCCAAGATGGTAGCCCAGGATGTCCGAGACAGCGCCGGTCGACCACTCGATCTTGCCGTCCTGAGGAAGGATGGCCTTGGTGTACTGGCCCTGGAAGTCACACCCGATTATGAGCGGGACCGAGAGGCGCTTCACAACAATAAAAGGGAAATGCATAGTTTTGTCATGTACATGAAGGGTGAGGGGGAGTCTAGCAGGAGCCTTGAGAGCCTTCCCGGAGGCATCCACGATCTAGGCGCGGGTCGGCGCAAGCCACGCATGCGCTCGCAATCACGGAGGGAGCAGGTTCTCACTGAAGACGCTTGGTCCGGCCCGAGTGTCCACCACCGCGACCACAGCAACCGGGTCCTCATCCCAGAAACTCAAGACGGTCTTGACCTTGACATTCTTCTTACGCAAGACGAGCAGGGTACCCCGACTGGCACACGGTGTCCAGGCGGCTACCTTGGTGCGTAGCCGTCGTCCCCACCGGCCTAGGAATGCAACTGAGGCCGACTTAGGGTCACCGGGGCCTGCAACAGACGAGAAGGCGCCTACGGGCGCGCCTCCCCCACCTCGTTTCCCGATACCGAGGTGCCCGTGGTCGTGGTCTCTTCCTCGGGATGGGAGTCCCGGTCCTCAGGACACTCCTTTTACAGGTTCTCTTGGATGCTCTGCAGGATCGAGACCCGGAGCTTGTGCACCGTCTTTGGGTCCCGCCGTCCAGGGGAGGCACCCTTAGCCTTCCGGTCTGCCCAGCGGACGGCCTTGGCGAACTGTATGCCCTGACGGGCTAGCTTGTCCTGGAGCTCCTTGGGCACCGGGGAGTAGAGGGCGTGACAAACCTGCGCCAGCCCTCCAGACGGCCACCGGCCTGGGAGGATGACTCGCCCACGGCCAGAACCGGCGTCGTGGGTCCTGTCCGACTGGACGGTCGTGCCAGGTACATCTTGGGGGGCGTCGGCTGGAGTCGCTGGAACGCCTTGACCTGCTCATGTTTGCCCTGGGTGAGCGACGCGAGCTGCTGCAGGGTGTGCTCCGTGGACTGGAGGTTGTACTGCTGGGAGTCCACCTGCAAGTGCTTGGGTAGACCCTAGATGAACGCCATCTTGAGCCGGTCCTCGACGTACACGTTACTGCAGGCCTTCTCCAGGTCCCGCAAAAGGGCCGAAAAGGCGTCAGGTACCTCATGGGCGCTGGGGGAGGCACGCTTCACGTCCGACACGGCTTCATTGAGGGTGATGGAGTCCGCGTTATTGACCAGGAGACAGTGCACCGCCTCAGGGAAGGATGAGACATTCCGGCCTAGGATGTTCCCAGCCGTGTCACGGAGGATCTTGTTGAACCGAGTGGCGGCGGCCCCGGTAAGGAAAGAGCCCACAAAGTACAGCTCATTGCCCTCCCAGACGATACTGTCGTTGCAGGCCCGGAAGAACCGGCGCAAGAAGGAGAAGAGTTCGGCCGGCTTGGACCCATCAAAGCGAACCCGGTCCATGGAAACCTGTAGTTTCTTCCGGTCTTTTGGAATCCTTAGACGCATCAGGAAGGTGAAAGTCTGGTTCTGGTTGTCCAGACGGTACGAGTGCCAGTCGGTGACCGTGTTGAGCAGGTTCTCCCCTACCTTGCGGACAGGTATCCGGAAATCCACCAGTGTCCGACGTACCGTGTCCCCGTAAATACGAGAGGATGAGTCACTCGAGGAAGACCCGAGGCAACGACGCCGATGGTTGCGCCGGCTCTGGCGCGACTGACTGTCCCTTCGAGAAACCCCTTTGGTACTCCCATCTGGTCCCCCGTCTTCACCTCCGCCTCCACCTGTCACCACCGGGTTCCCTGACGACCCCATGCCCGCGCTTGGGGACGCCAGCATGCCTGGTTCTCGCCCCGCGGTCAGAGTCTTGACCGCCCCAGCCATGTGCGCCCGGAGCTCCTCGCTCAGGGATTCCAGGAAAGAGAGCACGGCCGGAGAGGAGGAGACGTCAGGGGGGACACCGCTCGCATCACGTCGACTCAAGCTAGCGGGAGTCGGGGTCCACTCTTGCTTGCCCTTGGACGTGCCGGTGCCCGCCACCGCGGGTCTCGTTATCTAGGTCTTGACGGTCGTGGTCACCCGGGAGGAACCACCATGCCCAGCCACACCAGCCGGCGTCGGCGGGGGTGAAAGCAGACCCGAAGAAACAGGTATCCCAACCCCAGCCGGAGCCGGGGGCGTGTTCGTCGACGTACGCCGGGGAGACTTCTCCGCCGGAGAGGACGTCGGGGTCGGCATAGTGGTCTGGGGCGCCCAGCAACCAGGCGAACCGGGAGACACGTACGACCAAGTAAGAAGGGGTGGCAACGAGGTACAAGGCAGGAATCCCGACACGAGTAGGGAGCTTTCAATCCCGTCCGGGTAAGGCCACGCACATGAGAGCTCACCCGTTACACGGGGGAGATCGCCCGTTACACGCGTAGCGGCACCGCATGTCAGCCAGGAAATCCCCTGATGCTCCACCAGTTTGTCACATGACACGTCTTGTCACCCCAACCCACAGAAACAGATAGGGACACCTGCCCAGCTGAGGGAACCCACCCGCACACTCTTTCTCTACTCTCGCCCGGTGACACGGTCACCTAGGAAACCACCCGAAGGTGCGAAGAGGAAGGAAGGAGGTGAGAACGCAGATATTCTTTCTAGGGGAATCCGGAGCAAGCGGGCCCAAATGGCGACGAATCCCACACAGTAGCCTCCCCAAGCAGAGATCTGGGGATCCATACCAGTGGACCCCCCTCCTGTAAAGCAGATAATTCAAGCAATTGACATGCAAATGCAAACGACCCACAATCAATCGAGATCCCAACCAGCAACGACAGCGCCACCCGTCCTAACCGGGGCATGACACGTCATCCGCGTCGCCCGGCGCCCCCTCGAGCTCCTGGCAAGCAAAGGAGCGAGAACCGGGGCCGCGTAATGCGACACCGGCCGCCTCAGCGTTTTCGCCGCCGCCGCCGCCGACCGGCCGCTTTTGGCCGGCGCGGTGGCGGCGCGATGGCGGCGGCGGAAAGTGCGGCGGCAGCGGCGGCGGTGGCAACTGCGGCGCGTCGGTGTCGGCGGGGGGGGCGGGGGGGCTGTTGGCGGGCGGTGGCGTAGCGGTCGGCGGCGGCGCGGTTGCGGACGCCGCCGCGGGGGGCTGGAAACCCCCGCGGCGGCGGCGGACGTCACGATCGGTGGCGTGCCGCCGCCGCTCGCGCTCCATGTTTCTTATTTTTTCTTGGAGGGGTGTGATGCCTTTCTTTTTTCATGCTCAGTGAACCTTCAGCTTGTAGCGCCGGACCGCTGCACGAACGAACCTTTGGAACATTCTTGCGGAAGTATGCAGGAGCATTGTGTCGATGGTGAGCATCGGCCACATGCTGGTCTGCGCTGGTGACGAGCACCGATGAAGTCAACTGCTCCCGACAGAGAAAACATCCTCGATGGGATTGAAGTCAGGAGAGCACGGAGGCAAGGACAAAACACACACACCGGCGTCTCGCAGCACCTCACGAGACACTTAATCGTGAATACGGGCATTGTCCAACACCAAAACACGCCTGTCGGGCTGCTGTTCCCACGCCTGCCCCTCCTCTACGGTGCGCATACGAGGAAGCAAAAAGTTGGTCCCAAACACTGGAAAGTCAACCGACGTCTGACCAGGTGGAGGGCGCGTCACCATCCAGTCAAGAACCTGTTTGTGAGCCATCACAACAAAAGCGCTCGTGCGCACGCCGGGTTTCGCCTCAAAGCAAAACTCAGCACGCGTGCCGCGCAATGACCACGCCAAGTGGCGATCTGCCGCCCGCCCCACCCGGTGGGCCTCATCCACGTAGACGCGACAGTGCAGAGGGATTCTCCACTGCGCCTCCATCCACAAAGCGCGCTGCTTCTCATTGCGCGCTACGAAGGCGCGCTCAAAGACCTTGCGGGTGATTGTAGCATATCTCCTTTATATTTGGATATTGGGCCCGGTAGCCCCCCTGACTGGTCAGTAATCATGTGGAGGATTGAATTGACATGTGGCTCGCCCTTTGGGAGGCTACTACCGTCTTGTATATCTGTCCTTTCTTTTTATCGTCTCTATTTTGGTAGTTATTCGATCTTTTTGATCGCTCGGTCGATCGACCCCGCCCCTTTACCGTCTGATAATAAAAGCATCATGGGACCGGGGTTCGCCCTCGTCGGCACCCCCGGCTCCCCAGCGGATGTTGCACGAACAAAGGTTCTTTTTCCTCGCCTCTAAGGCGATAGTGTTCGCTTTATCGTGCGTCTACGGTCGGTCGCTATTTACCGGAAATTTAACCAACGTCATTAATCCCACATTTGGTGGAGCAGCAGGTGATACTCTTGCCTGCCGCGTGCATCTGCACGCGGTGCCCGAGAGCTGTCTCTTGTTGCCAAGTGGCACGGTGACGGG
>ENA-ORXR01004809-ORXR01004809.1-marine-metagenome-genome-assembly--contig:-NODE-4809-length-11094-cov-169.563311_pt1 | contig 11094 bp, 10 predicted proteins | sample MGYA00237866_ERZ511479 | MGnify/ENA metagenome assembly ERZ511479 | reverse complement strand
ACCGGATTGGCTGGAGGGAATTGAAGGCATTATAATCGGAATCCGAAAACCGGCCAACTCTCCTGACACATAGGGCGTCCTCTTTCTCCAAAGGTCATAGCTGGCCATCAAAATGAAAAAGACGGCGAGAAAACAGAGCCTTGGCCCAAAACCGATTCCCATGAACCAATGGAAAATATCCGTCATCTAAGCCATAAACGATACGAAGGTGGCCACAACGAAGACTGCTCAGAAAAGAGGAAATCAAAGGGTGGAAGAGGTCGAAAACGATGGTGAGCCACCAGGGAAAACCGGTCAGCTAGGGGGAGAAAAAAGTGGCGGGAGAAGGATTCGAACCTTCGAAGGCATAGCCATCAGATTTACAGTCTGACCTCGTTGACCGCTTGAGTATCCCGCCGGATGCACAAGGCGTTGATTTGATAACCGAAAATGTTTCCTTGTCTACTCTTTTTCTACGTTTGAGGAATGATTTTCATAATCAGGCCCCCGAGCGGTGGCAAGTTGATGGAAAGACTGTGTTCCTGCCCCTGCCAAACACCTTCATCGCTCTCGATTGTTTCCGGATTCATGGTGTTTGATCCGCCATAAAAGTCGGAGTCACTGTTTAATACGATGGAGTAAGTTCCTGCTTCTGGGACCCCAATCCGATAGCGCTTGCGAAGAACCGGGGTGTAATTCAACGCGACGACGAGCGATTCATCAGCGGCTTTGTTTATCCGAAGAAACGAAATCACTGAATTATCCGCGTCTTGGAAGTCGATCCATTCAAAGCCTTGACCTTCAAAGTCGACTTGATGCAATGCGGTTTCACTGCAGTAGGTTTTATTCAAGTCGCGAACTAAGCTCTGGATTTGACGATGCCGATCAAAACCAACCAAGTGCCAATCCAAGCTTTGGTCAAAATTCCATTCTTCCCATTGGGCAAATTCACATCCCATGAAGAGCAATTTTTTACCAGGATGAGTATACATTAAGAGGTAGAGAAGACGTAGATTAGCAAACTGTTGCCACGGATCACCCGGCATTTTATTTACCAAAGATCCTTTGCCGTGCACCACTTCGTCATGCGACATCGGGAGAATGAAGTTTTCCGTAAAGGCGTAAATCAGCGAGAAGGTCAGGTTCCCTTGATGGTATTTCCGGAAAACCGGTTCCTTGCTCATGTAGTCCAAGGTATCGTTCATCCAGCCCATGTTCCACTTGAGGCCGAAACCGAGCCCGCCAATGTAGGTTGGTCGGGAAACATTTGCCCAAGAGGTACTCTCTTCTGCGAAGGTTAGCACTCCAGGTACTTCGGCATGGATCACTTCATTGAACTGCTTGATAAATGCGATGGCTTCGAGATTTTCGTTTCCACCAAATTCATTCGCGACCCACTCCCCGTCTTCACGAGAATAGTCGAGGTAGAGCATGCTCGCAACTGCATCTACGCGCAGGCCATCGATGTGATAAAGGTCACACCAGAAAACTGCATTGGAAATCAAAAAGGACCGAACTTCGTTTCGACCGTAATTGAAGATCTTGGTGCCCCAATCTTTATGCTCTCCCATGCGTGGGTCTTCGTGCTCGTAGAGCGCGGTTCCATCGAAATGTCCCAAGCCATGTGAATCTTTTGGGAAGTGAGCTGGCACCCAATCTAAAATGACTCCGATGCCAGCCTGATGACATTGGTCGACAAAATACTTAAAGTCATCAGGGGTCCCGAAACGTGAGGTCGGGGCAAAATAGCCCACTACTTGATAGCCCCACGACGCATCCAAGGGATGCTCTGTAATCGGCATAAGTTCGATGTGCGTATAGCCGAGATCTTTCACGTATGGAATTAGGTCCGCCGCGAGCTCACGGTAGGTAAGAAACTGTTCGCCTGCATCGCCCTTGCGCTTCCAACTTCCCAAATGCACTTCATAGGCGGCAATTGGTTCTTCATACCAGTTGATCGTTTCGCGCTTTTTGATCCATTCGGCATCATTCCACTCGTAGGTACCGACATCATGAACCACTGAAGCCGTCCGCGGACGTAACTCAGAAGCAAACCCGTAAGGATCGGTTTTTTCGTGCAGCTCCCCTGCTCTATCGAGGATTTCAAATTTGTATAAATCACCAGAGGTAAGCGCCGGAATAAATAAAGCCCAAATTCCGCTACCTCCCAAGGTTTGCATGGGATGATGCCGCCCATCCCAGCGATTGAATTCGCCAATGATCGAAACCCGCTGGGCGTTCGGAGCCCACACGGCAAAATGCACCCCGTGTACCCCGTTAATTTCCATCAACTGCGCCCCCATTTTATTGAAGGCTCGGCAATTTGTCCCCTCCGCTACCAAGTGCTGATCCAGCTCGCTTAGCTGCAGCGGAAATGAGTATGGATCGTGCAGGGTCCAAGATGCATCGTCAAACCCCGTCATCTTAAACTGGTATTGATTCTCCGAGGGGGTCTTGAGTGCTATCTCGAACATCCCGTTCGCATGGACTTTGGTCATCTGAACTGGGGCAGCGCCCTCACAGATGAGCTCGACGGACTTGGCATACGGTTGAAAGCTTCGAATCAAGGATGATTCTGCGCCTCCATCATTACCATGCACTCCCAGCACATCATAAGGCACCGCACAGGTGCCATTGGAGATCGATTCGAGATACGGATTATGAGTCATATACAGCTTTCTGCCTAAATGAGTTACGTGACTCGCATAATTCACTTTTTACGGGAATAATCACAAGTAAATAACGCGACTTGCAACAACTTCAGGAGTAGGTTAGCCACCCGCCATGGTTTTAACCCCACATTTCCAGCTTAGAAAAGATGTCGCCCAAGCAAAACGCGTCGTGATCAAGCTCGGTACACGCGTTTTGGTGCAAGCCAATGGCCGGCCTAATAGGAAGCGAATGGGCGCGATTGCGCACCAAGCCGCCCTACTCCGTCGTGCCGGTCGGGATGTTATTATCGTTTCATCTGGAGCGGTTGGTGTTGGAATTGACGCCCTTGGCATGACCAAACGGCCAACGGACCTGGCTGACTTGCAAATGGCGGCGGCGGTTGGCCAATCCCGTTTAATGGCTCGCTACGACAGCTTGTTTCAAAAAGAGAAATGCCCCATCGGCCAAGTGCTGCTCACACATAGTGATTTGAAACATCGCAAGCGCCACCTCAATGCCCGCAACACTATGTTAAACCTGCTTAGGCATGGCGTCATCCCCATCGTAAATGAAAACGACACCGTGTCGGTAGACGAAATCAAGGTCGGTGATAATGATGTCATGGCGGCGTTGGTCAGCATACTTGTCGACGCCGATGCACTCCTCCTCATGACCTCTGCGGATGGCCTTCGAGAGCCAAACGGTGCAGGAAAAACCAAACGGGTTCCGTATATTCCCAAGCTGAACAAAACGATTCTTGGTCTGACGCATGGCAAGGGGTCTGATTTATCGACCGGTGGCATGGCCTCGAAGCTTGAAGCCGCCAACATGTTTTGTCGCACCGGAGGCATCTCATTAATTCTCGACGGACGTAAACCGAGCCAAATTGAAGCGGCCTTGGCTGGAGGCGATAACGGTACCTTGATGGCGCCGGACAGCTCGGCTCGGACAACGCGCCGCAAGAATTGGATCACCTTTTTCAATCGTTCCACTGGAAGCATTCACATTGATAGCGGCGCGGTAAAAGCGCTTAAAGCAAATGGTAAAAGCCTCCTACCGATCGGGGTCAAAAGAGTAGATGGCAAATTTGATATTGGATCAATGGTCGAGATTGTCGCGCCAAATAAAGCGGTCATTGCCCGTGGCCTCACCAATTATTCTAGCCAAGAAATTGACCAGATTAAAGGCTGCCAAAGCTCGGAGATCGCCAAACAACTTGGTAACCGTAACTCGGACGTTATCGTCCATCGTGACAACCTTGTGCTTGAAGATTAAAGCACTAGGTTCCACCTAATAAATAAGAACACCACATTTTCCAACCGGCATCCCCTTTTAGAAAGTACATCGTTATGAGTCTCGAAGCTAAAATCCATCTCGTCGGCAAACAAGCGCTACTCGCATCACGCGCCCTTGCTCTTCTATCCTCCGAAGAAAAAAACCTCATCTTGGAAGCGATGGCCAAAGAGCTTGAAGACGATCGGGATCAGATTATTGACGCCAATAAAAAAGATCTCTTCAATGCGGCCGAAAAAGGCCTTACCGGTGCCATGCTCGATCGCCTCACCCTCACAGACGACCGCTTTGAAAACATGGTAACTGGGGTGCGCCACGTCACCAGCCTACCCGACCCCGTCGGCACCGAGATCAAAGCCTGGACCCAGCCCAATGGGATCGACATCTCCAAAATTCGGGTTCCGATCGGAGTCATCGGGATCATCTACGAGTCGCGTCCGAACGTAACGGCCGACGCGAGTGTGCTGTGCTTTAAAACCTCGAATGCGGTTATCTTGCGCGGCGGTAGTGAAGCGTTTCACAGCAACCAAGCGATTGCACGCAGCCTGCAATCTGGTGGCGAAAAAGCCGGGCTTCCGCCACACAGTATTCAACTTTTGCAGACCACCGATCGCGCCGCGATCAAGCCTTTGGTTCGTATGGACGAGTACTTGGATTTAATCATCCCACGCGGTGGCGAGGGCCTGATTCGTTTCGTGACCGAAAATGCAACCGTCCCTGTGATCAAGCATTACGATGGCATCTGCCATGTCTATGTCGATAAAGCAGCCGACACGAAGATGGCCCTAGACATCATTGAAAACGGAAAATGCCAGCGCCCAGGCGTCTGCAACGCGGTGGAAACCGTCTTAGTGCATCAACAAATTGCTGCCGAATTTCTGCCAGAACTCAAAGCTCGTTTGGCCGATGTCGAAATTCGCGGTGACGCAACCAGCCAAGCAATTTTGCATGGGATTTCCTCGGCCACGGAACAAGACTGGAAGACAGAATACCTCGATCTGATTCTCAGCCTAAAAGTCGTCGAAGACCTGGCCGACGCGACGCTTCACATTAACACCTATGGCAGCAAACATTCAGATGCGATCATCAGCCAAGATGCCGAAGCGCAGAAGGCCTTTATCGCCAACGTCGATACTGCGGCAGTGTTTGTGAATGCCTCTACCCGATTTAACGACGGTGGCGAGTTCGGCTTTGGCGCCGAGATTGGCATCAGCACCGACAAGTTACACGCCCGTGGTCCTATGGGACTCGAAGAGCTCACCACCTATAAATATGTGGTGACAGGCACGGGGCAAATTCGCGCTTAATCCGTCTGCGGGACTCGGCAGCCTAAACGCAACACGCAAATAAAGTCGTGGCTCTAGGGCAGCTCACTCATCTCGTAGAGTTTGCCGGAAAAGGTAAGCACCATCACCTTGTCGTGTGCGTCTAGGCAAAAGGCATTTGGCTTAAAATCCGGCATACTACTGGGACGCGTAAACACCACGCTCGAAGTCATGGGGCTATCCTCAGGATCGAGGGTCCAAATGGTACCGAAACCCCAATCGCCAAACACGTACTTCCCGTGGGTGAACACGCCACCCGTGATGCTAATGCCTTTGGCACGTTCATACTGAAAGACCGGATCCTCGACCACTAGGCCCGCTGGCGGCGTGTTGGTATTGACGACAAAAGCCTCGCGGCCCTCCCGCCAATTCCAGCCGTAATTTTTGCCAGCTTTGATCACGTTGATTTCCTCCCAGCGTTCCTGCCCAACATCTGCCACCCAAAGTTCTTTTGTCTCAGGATGAAACGCGGGCCCCCACGGATTACGCAAACCATAAGCAAAGATTTCCTGGCGCGTCCCAGGATCATCGGTGAATGGATTGTCGGCTGGAATCCCGTAGGGCAATCCGTTCTCTTCAGCATCGACATTTATCCGCAATATCTTCCCATTGAGCACAAAGAGGTTTTGCGAGAGATTATGAGGGCCGTCACGCTTGCCTCCATCTCCAACACAGATCACCAACATGCCCTGGGGATCAAACAAGATGTTGCCTGAATTGTGATTCCAATACGGCTGGCGAATTTCTAGCAGAACCTTTTCCGAAGTGAGATCCGCTTGGTCGGGATCGTTTTCAGAACAGGTCATTTCACTGATCACCGAGCGCTTCGGTTCCTGCATGGTGTAGTAGATAAAGAAGCGTCGGTTCGTTTTATACTCCGGATGGAATGCGAGTCCGAGCAACCCTTCTTCGAATGTATTCTCTTCCATCTCTCGATCGGAAATATCGAGAAAGGATTTGATCACGTTGCTGCTTCGATCCTTCGGCAAGATAACAATCTTGCCACGTTGCTGCACCAAAAATTCACGTGGCGTTTCCTCTGGGCTGAGTACGAGATCAACCGGTTTATCGAATTTAACATCCGGCCATAACGGGTTCAGGGTAATTTTATTTTCGGAGCTCGACTGAGCTTTGAGGTGTAGTGGCAATGAGAGGGTTGCGACGGCGCAAAGAAGAAGGGTTAATCGGGTCAATTTCATGATAAATCCGGATAAATAATTAGAGGGTAAATAAGTAAGAAAGGACGAAAAAGGTGGCGCGACGGCTACGAGCTCGTTCTACGTCACAGGGCTAGAACAGGGCTAGAACAGGTTTTGGGGATGCCTGCCTTTGGGTTTGTGTGAAGAGGACGGTCAATCATTCTTCACCTGTTTGTTCATCCTTCACCTGTTTTTTCACCTCACCAAAAAGCTTAAAGGTGATGAAGGTCATTACGCTCAAAGGGAGAGCGATTTCGATTCGTCCAAAACCAACCGCGATGCCAACGGCACCCGTTGTCCATAAAGCCGCTGCTGTGGATAACCCACTCACATCCGACTTATATTTCAGAATCGCACCGCCCCCAATAAACCCAATGCCAGTAACGATGCCAGCGATGACTTTGGACTGAGCATTTTCATCCCCAAAACCGGACATGGCTAAAATGGTGAAACTACATGAGGCCATCGCGACCAATGGAAAGGTACGAAGCCCCGCCGAATTCGCTGCATTCTCTCGATCCCATGCGGTGAACAGGGGCAATAAAAACGCGACCAACAACTTTAAAAGATCACCAAGCAGTTTTTCCGAATCAAAATTAAACAGTTCCATAAATTTTTGTCTTTTGGTTTTTAGATAATAAAGCTGGATATGAAACAAATCGAAAGAGGTAGAAACAACGTTTCCCGTTTGATCCGAGATTCAGAGGGCGTCGATTTGAAGGGGTGACACGAGGCAAGCTTCAGGGCATCCCATCGTCAGATTTGGGCTTCTTGATAAACATATAATATCCTGCCGCCGCGATAGCGCCCAAGACCGCCACCAACACGGCTAATTTCACAAGCCAACCGACCGCTTTAATTACCAACCAAATTGCAATCAACCCAGCCACAGCCAAAAGCCCGAGCTTCCATAGAGAATAGTTCTTCATGCTCGCATCTTAGTCGGTATCCACGGATTAAGCAACCGACTGCTTGAATCTAGACCACATTTCCGTCACAGATTTTTTATGACACAATCGGACGATTCTCTCCGCATCGGCATCATTGGCGCCGGGCAAAACACGATTAAACAGCACATCCCGCGCTTGCAGGCAATTGATGGCGTCACCATCCATTCGGTCTGCAACCGCTCCGTGGAAAGTGGTCAGGCTGTGGCAGACCAATTTTCCATCCCGCATGTGCGTGATTCCTGGGGCCAAGTCATCGATGACGATGAAGTCGACGCCGTTCTCATTGGCACCTGGCCCAACATGCACAGTACCCTGAGCATTGAAGCCTTGCAGGTCGCTAAACACGTGCTTTGCGAAGCGCGCATGGCGATGGATTCCCGCGAAGCCCATACCATGTGGGACTACGCTCGAGGCAATCCAGAGACCATTGCCATGGTCGTCCCCTCCCCCTTCACCCTGCATGTCGACGACCGCATTCGCGAGCTCCTCGCCGGCGGCGCCATCGGTGACCTCATCAACCTCGATATCTCCGCTGTCTCAGGCGAATTCTGCGACCCAGAAACCGAAATCACCTGGCGACAGCAACGAAAATATTCCGGCAACAATACCCTGACCCTCGGAATCTGGTATGAAGCAGTTTCGCGTTGGGTCGGACATGCGAAGTCCGTACAAGCCCTTGCGAGTACTCAGGTACGCCTTCGGCCTGACGGGCAAAAAGGGAAAGCCGTGGCCGATGTCCCGGATCACCTAGATGTGCTTGCCGAACTCTACTGTGGTGCCAGTGCCCGCTTTCGTTGCAGCACGGTTCTTGGTCTCCCTCCAGGCATGCGCAATGCCGCAGTGCTTTACGGTACCGAAGGCACCCTCATGTATAGCGCCGACACCAACCGCCTTTATTTGGGAAAGCCTGGCCAAGACGAAATCGTTCCGATGGACACACCTGGTACTGCGGAAGATGCCTGGCGCGTGGAAGAAGAATGGATCTCCGCTATCGCAGGGATCGAACCCGTCCGTCACACCACCTTTGAAGAAGGGGTTCGCTACATGGAATTCACCGACGCAGTGATGAAAAGTAGCCGCAACGGCAACCGCATCCAGCTTCCCTTCGAACTTTAAGCCTTTCACCGCCTTTCACCTCGGCTCATTCCGGTCAGATTACGAAACAAAAAACAGCGGAAATCAGGCAATCACAACCCTCTCAGCAAATGAGCTGAAGAATTTTTAGTTTTCTCGCTTCATAGCGTTGACAACGAAACATTTATCCCTATTTAAAGTGCCGAACACTTTAAGACGCCCCCATCGTCTAGTGGCCTAGGACTCCGGGTTTTCATCCCGGCAACAGGGGTTCGAGTCCCCTTGGGGGTGCCACTTTTGGCCCTGTAACTGGAAGCAGTTACGGGGCCTTTTTGCATTTCAGGCAACGGCTAAGTAACAGCGATAGTAACAAGATGTCATGCAGCAATGGCACTTAGATAAGCGGTCCAGCCTATTTTCTGCGCCATGTGACATTGTGGGAGTCCGCCCCAACGTGGGCGGGATATGGTAGCCCGTGTGCAAGGCCGCGAAGCGGCCGCAGCGCCGAGTTTAGTGCAGACCTAAGAGGCAACGAAGGGTAAGCGTTTTATTGTGAGAGAACTCGAAGCGAGGCGCGGAACGTAGCCCCGCCCAGTTTGAATCCTGTTTATATCCTGTAATGAGCGAAATCCACCAAAACGAAGGTCCCAAAATTATTAGGCATCGTTTATCATACGCTTTTCATCCGGTTGGGTGTCGCCGCTACGCGGCTTAAAGGCGGAATCCGCCGGGACCACGGCCTCCTCACTTCGTTCGTCAACCATGGCTGTCAATGGGTCAGCGCTACGCGCCTTTAACCGTCTAAACTTCCGCTCATTTTTGATACAAATCGGCTTATCTAAGTGCCAGTGATGTCATGCAGATTGACCTCACTGGATTATCGACTTGATTATGCCCTTGTTGAAGAGGAATTAAGCGACATCGCTGAAGCGGCTATTCGCAGTGACGGGCTTGGCCATGAAAGAGTCTTCATTCTGTTCGGGTTTCCGGGTGATAGGCTCGATACAGGAGTTAATGCCTCCGCACACAAAGGGGCTGCGGTACGAATGTACCAGAAAGACGGTTCAGGGCAGTAGTAAACTTTGGCCGGATGCAGGGGCTATGTAAAGAAGTGCTCAGCAAATTTCACCACGATAGGTGTTTCCTCCTGAGCAACTAATAGGCCAGGAATTTCGTCAAGCTCTGTCAACACTTCGTTTGCAAAATCCCGCTTTTTGCCGGATGCAGGTAATCGGCTAACCAGCAACACTTGCTCTGGCCGATCCTTGATGTCCTGCCACCGCGAAAGGCGTTTTTGCCAAGCATCCACCTTTTCCACAATCCGCTGGGTATCTTTCAAATCAAGGTTCAAAGGACGAATTCCACCTTTGGGCCTCTGAGCATCGCGTTCCCGCGCGACGAGCGATGTCTCGCTGTCCAACACCCCGCGTTGGCGGGTCTGAACAAAGGGAAGGCGCACACGCACGAATTCGTTTTCAAAAACCCGCGCTTCAAAATGACCGGTGAGCTTCCGTTCCTGCAAGGTCAACCGAAGTTGATTCGTCATATGCGCCTCAACCTGTTCTCGTTTTTCAGCAAAGCTTCGTTCTACATAGTGGCCAAACAGCTTCTCCAACTCTTGGTTCGGATCAGTAGCCATGACACTCCGGGCTGGGCTGAAATGAAACAGCCCTTCTCGGGTATGGATCAGCCCAATGAAGGCCTCCCGTCCGACAAGTGGTTCTAGAACCGCCTGTCCTGCCTTCCAGCGCGGATCGTGTAGTATTTGCTTCACGCGCTCCAACTCATTTCGGATCGCCTTCCGCCCTACCCGAAAGGGCTCCAGCACCTCTTTAAACTCCGGAAAGAAATGCGTAACGCGTTGGGTTTTTGAGGTCCTTATCTTAAACCCAAAAAACATGATCTCAGGGCAATGCAATACCACCCCGAGATTGATAAATTCCTCGGTATCGGGTACGGCATAAAGCGTACCAAGCTATAATTGCAAACGGTTAATTTCATGGGTGTTCTGGGGTGCAGAAGCGGTTGGTCCCACAGCAGTCCCTTATCAAGGGTGCCATGAATGCGCGCGATGTAAAACTCTGGTAATCCATCCATTTCAAGCCAACTTTCTGGCAGATCATCTAAAATCTCCCGAACTTGGAGTGGCTTTTCGCGCATGGCGTTTAGCCGTTTGATAAATGTTAGGGCACCATGCAAGTGACGCGGTCCCGAGAGAATCCGACCTGTGAAGCGAAAAGCAGAGCGCTGACGCAGGGCCTAGCGGGGGCGCGTGGCATTGACATTTCAGATCTCTATTCTAGATTTTGGTATGCAAAAAGAAGCCGATCCCCCAGAAGAAGACGCGTTGGAATTTCACGATGTGTTTTCCCAAATCCCTGAAGAGCAGCTAGACCAAGCTTTGGATGACTTGATGGCTTTGGTGATGCGTAAAAAAGCCGACAAGGCTAAATCTTCGGAAAAACAGTAAACCAAAGGCACAAACAGATGGATCAGGAAGAGCCGGAAGAGGAGCAGGAGAACAAGACGGCTCCGAAGGAAAACACACCACTGGCCAATCTCTGGACAACCATGTTGCAGGATGGCGGGGTTACGATCGATCGGTTTGCTGATGCGAATGCA
>ENA-ORXR01004808-ORXR01004808.1-marine-metagenome-genome-assembly--contig:-NODE-4808-length-11096-cov-5.203285_pt1 | contig 11096 bp, 9 predicted proteins | sample MGYA00237866_ERZ511479 | MGnify/ENA metagenome assembly ERZ511479 | reverse complement strand
AACTGCTGACATCACTTGGATACAGAAGAAAAATGAGGTTGTAGAAAAGCTGTTACTACACTCAGTTTGGGGTACCATATTTAATTCACAATACTACTCACAGTTTGTGATATCATATGAGATTTACTTACTATCCCCCACAACAATTCATACTTTTGGATGTGGTATGGGGGGCTAGCTTACTTGGATAAAGATAACACCATTACCCATATAGAACTGCTACCAGTACCAGTACCATATTGAGTTTGACTGTCACTGTGTGGAAATGTGGATCAGTGTGCAACAAAAGTCCCTATGTAACTAGCTGAAGGTAGAAACAAGCCTACTTGTTAGAGGTAATGTCATTACTCATATAGAACTCTATAGTTTTCAAGTACTCACATGCTGCTTGTGCCATTTTGAGGTTGACTTGAGTGTGGATGTAGAGCAAAAAGTGACTGGTTACTGCCTGTACTGAAGTGTAGTGTAGTATTGATAGGATTGCAGTGAATACTTGAATGATTTTGAATCAAAGTTTAGAGACTTGTAAAATGTTAACAAAAGTTTTTTGCAGCTGTAAGATACACCTCTTGTCTTTGTGAAGGTTGAAGGAGAATAGAACAATGGTCCAAGAAATATTAACTCTGATGCAGAACCAAGTAGGAGGGACAATGGTATAGCAATCATCCTATAGGTTAAAATAAGAAACATGGTTTACTGCGATTTTTAAAACACTGATTTCATTGGATAAACAAGTTTATCTGACAACCTTGGTTTGATTAATGGGCTTTGGAGCGATCTCCGATATCGCACCGATATCGCACCGATGAATTCGCCTCCTTTACAAAAATGACTTTTATGAAAAATTTTCTAAGTGTCCCAACTTCGAAAATAAAATAATTTTTTTATGCAATTTTTTTTGCAGATTTATCATGCTGTTTCCATCGCGAATCCCAGAAAAATATTAGTTTGGCAAAATTCTGAAAAATTTTTTTTTGGATCAGGTAAAATTTCAAAGTGTCCCAACTTCGAAAATAAAATAATTGTTTTATGCAAATTTTTTTCAAAATTTATCATGCTGTTTCCATTGCGAATCCCAGAAAAATATTAGTTTAGCAAAATTCTGAAAAAAAGAATTTTGGATCAGGTAAAATTTCAAAGTGTCCCAACTTTGATCTGAAGAGCTGTTTTTTTTTGGAAAAAGATTCAAGTCCAGCAACTGCGATGTGATGTGATGTATGTATCATGTGATCATAAAGGGGTGGTGTCTATAATAAATCCTCCCATTGCTTGTACAATCCATGACTCAAATACCATCTAATTGGACAAACACCATAAGACACACCTCTTTTTTTGAGCTTGTCGTTATGTTTCATATGGTCACAAAGTCTGATTGTTTGTATTTAAACAACATGTAGCTCTGTTGCTTGTTATTCACAGCCTCACTTCTGGAATAACTCAACATGAGCAACAGCAACAACACCATCAGACTGCAAACAGGTGCAAATGGTACTGCGAGGATTGTAACGACTACTGCTGCAGCTTCTAACATGTCAGATACTTCGTATACAGTGAATGTTGATGAGGTTCGTCGTGTACTGGGGGGTGGTCTTGGTAAAAAATCGGCTTCAACAGTTCCACCACCACCCCCATCTGCGAATATGAGTACCAGTAAAGAGAAGACAGGTACAAAGAGAAAGTCAGGTTCTGACAAGAAGAAAAAAGACAAGGAGGGAGGTCAAAAGCCAAAAAAGAGCAAGTAAGTACTAACTACCAAACACAATTCTGTTACTGTTACTTGATGTCATCAGACCACCTGATCACCTTGTGACACCATTCTAGTCCTGTACCATTGACTTTTACATACCAACTCTTTCTGCCCCAGGTCGGTAGAGAAGCAGGTAGAGGGAGCTGGTGGTAGATTGGTGGCTACCATTGCAGAGGTTGTTGCAGGAGGCTCAAATGATGTTGATGGATCACAGGAAGAAGACTCATTTGGTGATGAAGGTTCGGTGTTTTCACTCCCAGATGTCTTCCCAGAGTCCCAGCCAGAGGACCCGGTTACTGTGCTGCTTGAGCTGACCCGAGTAATGAGGTAAGGCGCGATCAGTCATGTGTGTTGTTATAGTATCATAAGAGGTTTTTTGCCCGGGGATTCTGTGTTTCTTGTATACTAACTGTATGGTGTGTTGTTTTTTAGTAATGTGACCAGAGGTGTTGATGCTGAAAAGAAGATAGATGACTTGTTTTCACCTAAAACACTTACGCAGATTGGTGTCCCTGCAGTCCTGGAGCTTCTGGAAGACTCTGAAAGGTTTGAGGATGTTGATGAGACATCCTATCATATGGTGCGAGTTCAGCAATGGCATGGTGGACTGCAAATGGGAGAGGATGTTGTTGTCAGGCTCCCTGGGCGCATCGGTAAAAAGAACACTCCATTGCTTGAAGGATCAATTGTAACATTTTACAACATCCGTCAATTCACACGTAACGGGGAGCAACAAGAGTATCATGAGATAGATGTTACCACCCCTGAACAATGTGTGGAGCATGGTGGTCTAGAGACAAGGCTGGACATCCTATCTCGAATGGACAAACAGGAGCTCTTTTCGGAACTGGGTTGTGGAACACTGAACGACATCCCCATCAAGTCATTCTTTGTTGTAATCACAGTACAACCAGTTGTAACGGGTACTGGAGCTAACGAGAGGACTGATCTTCTTGCTGTCATCACAAGGATTCGAGAGGACACAAATGACAGGATAGAGGAAAACATTGTGGTACCTGGACGCCTCAAGCCACAGCTCATACCAGAACGGCTCCCTCTCATCGGACTGTATAAGGGAAAAAGGAAAACCAAGGATGGAGCAAGGGAGTACCATGATGTACAGTTCATGAAGGGTGATGATAGACGAGTCACATCCCTGTGTATGCTGGAGGCATCAACAGCACGTCGACAGATTACCTTTGACTAGTATCTTTGTCAGTACTTTACAACCACTTTTGTATATTTTATCCCATTGTCTTATATTCACAACCACTTTTGTGTATTTATCTCATTGTCTTAATATTCACAACCACTTTTGTGTAGCCTTAATATTCACAACCACTTTTGTGTATTTATCTCATTACCCACACTTTTTATATGATGTACTTTGTCAAGAATAAAAAAGAGACAGTCTGTATCAAAGCCTTAAGTACTAGTGACAATACTCACCATACAGAATAGATGGTTTCGGCACTCATGTACTTTGTACCACACATACACAAGAACAAAACTAGCCTGGTAGTATGGTAGTCGTGATAGGACCTTGCTTCAATCCAATTGGATGACATTGACTTAGCTTCAATTCGATTGGATATCATTGACTTAGACAGTTGTGAGTATGCATAAACGGTATATACCCACATGTCATCCCAATTCCAAGACACAAAGTAATGAACCTCTGTTTGTTAAAGAAGGATAGATACATACACTTGTGGTGTGAAACGAAGGTTAGTTTGTTCCGCAGTTGCATGAATATGCTAGACACTGGTGCCTTTTGTCACGTCAGTATTCCAATAGTCACTCTCTTTGCTTTGTGGTGTGTTGTTACCGACATAGCATGATATATATGGATGTGTTGCATTCACATCAATCCAGTATTCGAGCATTCTGGTTGCCTTTGTAGACGACAAGCCAGTTAAAGGAAAGTCTTGGTGCACTCGGTCCACAAGCTACTGAGACGAGAGGCAATAGACCACTATAGGTAGGTTTGGTGAATATGTTTTGTAATATTGACTTCAACAAGGCTTACCTTACTCCATGGGTCGTATTAACCTTACCCTACTCCATGAATATTCATCCCTTAACAACAAGAAAGGAAAGACCAGTTTGAATATATGTATATATTTTTTGACAGTCATGGTGGACAGACCAGACATTCGCAGGCATCGACGAGTGCTAACAAGGCATCCTGAGTTTGATGATCCTACCAACGATCCACCAGATGTGGAACCTGAAGATCTTGATAATGTCATCAAAGACAATTGGTCATCAATAAAAGGGAGCATGTACCAACGACGGTTTCAGGACATTCTCAATTGTCGTCTTTTGCGTTTGGATGGGGATGAAGATCCTGAGAGACCAGAGGTTTCATTCATGCGTCTTTGGGGGTTACATGACTGCACATTCAAGGTGAACATCAGCTTTGGTGTCATTCTGAGACACACAACAAGTGACAGACTACGTTACTATCACGCATCCTCAAACAACGCGACTATGTTCCCACTAGCAGTTCGAGTCAGTTCAAGGGAGGAGGTAGATGACCTACTCCAACAATATGCTGAAATAGATCAGGCCTCGCTGGGTCTAACAAACCGTGCAAACTCATCATGGGTTTTATACCGTGTCACAAATGTAACATTCTATGTCTACAAACTGGATGGTGTTAATAGAATTGGAGCGGCACCTGAATTACCAAAGCACATCAGGGATTCCAGGTCAATACTTAGTATGAACAAGAATAGACAGCGCGGGGCTCGTTGGAACGACAATCTTTGCTTTTTCAGATGTATGGCTGTTGACTACCACCTAGACACAGACTCACAGCGCCTTGTTCAGCATCCGAGACAACCATCACCCCATCAACAAGTAACTTTAAGGTTGCTACGACACTGGCTTGTTCACACAAACAACAAGAAGGATGCAACCAGGTTCCCTGGAGTGGTACTAGAGGACCTCTGGGAGTTGGAGTCTCTCTTTGACATCTCAATAAAGGTGTTTGATTTGCATGAAAACAAAACATCATCTGTTGTTTGGTCATCAGGAAACAACAGGACCCATGACCTAAACCTCAACATCTATGAAAATCACTTCAGTTTGATAACAGATGTGGCCACATACTGTCGAACATTTATATGCAAGACATGTTCACGCTGCTTTACAACCAAATACAGGGCTATTGCTCACCGGTGCGAGAGTAGTGAATGTGTTCACTTTAGGTTCAGAGGATCCAGCTATACAAAGAAAAAGACCGTGTTTGATCGCCTCAAGGATGTAGGTATACATATACCCAAAGAAAAAACATATTACCCATACAGAATAACATTTGACATAGAGACATATCTTGATCGTGAGTCTGTCCCACCTCCTACAGACAAATGTACATACGAAGCACTCCACGAACTCATGTCTGTGTCTGTATGTTCCAATGTCCCTGACTTCCAAGAACCAAAATGCTTTGTCTCTGATGGAAACAAAGAGACATTGGTGCGCAAGTTTGTGAAGTATCTCCTAGCCATTTCCAAAAAGGCCAAGAAGACAATGTTTTCAAAGTACCGTCACCATAGAGAAAAGTTACAAGCTTTGTGTAACAAAATCGAGGCTTGTGAGGGGGTTCCAGACACCAAAGGACTAGTTGGATCATCAAGAGGTGTGTGGGAGAAGCGAGCTCGGTTGAATGGACTTGAAGAGGAGCTAGACATCTACCTGTCTGTGGTGCCAGTTGTGAGCTTCAACGGTCAAAAGTATGACATCAATGTGATGAAGGATGTCCTGATAGAACAGCTGATGGAGCTGGATCCTGCGAGCGAGGAGCCTGGAGAAGGTATTCGTTTCACAATCAAAAGGCTAAACAGTATGTCATGCCTTGAAACAAAATCGCTTCGTTTCGTGGACATAACGAATTTCATAGCTCCAGGGAGTAACTATGCTAGTTATCTCAAAGCATTTGGGGTTGTTGAACCAAAAGGGTTTTTCCCATATGAATGGGTTGACTCATTGGAGAAGCTTAACCACCCATACCTAGCTCCACAGGCGGCGTTTTATAGTTCACTAAAGAACAAAGGCATAACTGACAGTGACTACGAATTCTGCAAACAAGTCTGGAGGGATAGAGAAATGTCTTCAATGAGGGATTTCTTGGTGTGGTATAATAACACAGATGTTGGACCATTCCTGGAAGCAATTGAAGTGCAGGTTTCAATGTACAAGGAAAAAGGAATCGACATGCTCAAACAGTGTGTCAGTCTACCAGGGGCAGCACATCTATGGCTGATGCAGGTGTGTGATCACAGTAAAACAGTTGTTGATCCAAGGACATGGATCAACTTCTGCAAGACAGATTCTAGTGATGCGGAGCTTAGGGAACATATAAGCAAACAGATACCAGTCATGAACATTCACGAAAGTTATCAGGAGCTATATACAAAATGCAGGAAAAACACAGTTGGGGGTCCTAGTATCATATTCCACAGATACCATGAGGCACATGTGACTAAAATAAGGGAAGCTGAATATGGTTCAAGAGCTGAATACTGCCAAAGCATTCAAGGTTTTGATGCCAATGCACTGTATGCATTTTGTGTTGCTCAGGCACAACCTGTTGGTCATCCTATTGTCTGCACATACTCCGAAAATATATTATCTGAATCATCGCGGCCGGGAACCTCAGGGTGGAGCATCAAATGCCATGTATGGCTTTCATACCTATGTGCAAAATACGGTTATCCCATCCAGTTCCACCATAATGGTGGAGAGGTATCCTTGGGGCGTCACGGTGTGCGAGTTGATGGCTACGACTCTAGCTCACACACAGTGTTTGAGTTTCTTGGGTGCTACTGGCATGGACATGGTTGCTGTACAAACAATGAAGTCACGGAACAACAGTCAAACAGGTTCGATGCAACATGTAAGAAAGTGACTTATCTATCCCGCCTAGGCTTCAAAGTCGTCACAATATGGGAATGTGAATGGGACAAAACAATCCATGAAAACAGCAATGCTTCTCGCTTTAACAGACTGTTCCGTGAAGAGTGGTATCCCTCAACACCCTCTCTGGCTACCATCATAAGTGTGCTCAGGGCTGTGCGTGATGGGAGTTTCTTTGGACTGATTGAATGTGATATTCATGTCCCTGAGCAACTATCTCATAAGTTCTCAGAGATGTCCCCTCTGTTTGGACATGTTAAACTTGGTGATGAGATTCTATCAGACCACATGCGTTCGTTTGTTCGTGAGCATAACTTATCTCCAAGTGCAAACCGAGGACTAGTAGGGGCAATGACAGCAAAGAAAATGCTTCTCCACTCTGACCTCCTGAGATGGTACCTTGATCAGGGACTTGAAGTTAGTGTGGTACACAGCACATACAGATACATAAAGAGAGTAGCATTCAAGGACTTCGTTGATCAAGCTACTGCATCCCGACGAGCCGGTGATGCCGATCCCTCCTTGACCCTACATGCCAACATGGCAAAACTCTCAGTCAACTCTGTATATGGTAAAACCATCACCAACAAGGAGAGTCACAGGAATGTGATATACTCTAAAGACACATCTCACATCTCATCCGTCATTGCATCTGACCGGTTTGTGTCACTCGATGAGGTAGGAGACATATGTGAACTAGTAAAGCAGAAAAAGACATTGAATATGGATGTTCCTGTAGTCATTGGATTCTGCATCCTTCAGTTAGCAAAGCTACGCATGTTACAGTTCTACTACAACTGCATTGATAGATATATAGACCGCAAACACTTTCAGTACATCGAAATGGATACAGACAGTGCATATATGGCCCTCTCGGGTCCATTACAGGACATAATCAAACATGATCTGAAGAGATCTTTTTGGGATGAATATGACCAGTGGTTCCCACGTCTTGCCTGTCAGGTTCACAAAACAGAGTTTGTGACGTGTATGGTTGATGGTGGTGACTGGAAGCAGGAAGACTGTTGTCGTGCTGTTACCAAGCACGACTCCCGTACACCAGGACTCTTCAAACAGGAGTTCTCTGGTACTGCTATGGTGGCTCTCAACTCGAAAACATATGTCTGCTGGAACACTGAAACAGATGAAACAAAAGCGAGTGCAAAAGGCATCAGTAAACGATTGAATGAGCTCGAGGGTCAGACATACAAAGATGTTTTGACTACAGGTCAACCATTCACAGGGACCAACATTGGGTTTCGGTACCTGAACAACAGCATGTACACATACAAACAGTCGCGTGCAGGGCTGACATACTACTATGCCAAGCGACAAGTCGGACCCGATGGTGTTTCCACCTCTCCTCTCACAGTAACTCTTAACTTTGGATAGTCTCCTTGGGTACCACGCCCACAAACACAATCACATCCAATCACAAACACTGAACAGCTCATTAATATTAATGTTATATATTTCTTGATATAGTCAACACTGACTCACTGTCTCATCACACATCAACATGGCACATAGTCACTCTGTAGTACACGGTGTTTTCCAAGCATACAAAGACATGTCTTGGCAAACCAGAGATGATGACTACTTCCACCCACCTTACTCTATACATGACAGGAGATACGGTACCTCTGCACATGATGAGTTTAAGGAATCTTGTAAAAAGCGGTATAGCAACATGCTCGATGACTTCTGCGGATACCCATGCTATGTTGTCTGGGCACATGAGAAACGTATCTTATGTGACCACAACAGATCGTGCTGTCTTGCTTGCGGAGAAGTGTGGGTACGATTCGGTGCTCCTGATGATCACTCAACTCACAACGGACTGACAGTGTGTGGTGAAAACAAAAAGTGTACAAAGGAACCTCTTCCAAAGGTTGCAGATGTACTCAACGAATATCGGTGAGTATTTATAATTCTCATGTGCAAAGTACACATCTCAAACAAGGTTTTCTTAGTCTTCCAACTTCGAAGTTCATGAATTTGCAAAAGTGAGCTCTACACAATTTTTTTGAAAAAATATTTCGACATGACATGACATGACATGACACGACAAGTGTTTGAACTTCGAATTTATTGTACTGCAGAGGGGAGTTGAGTTGTATGTGATTTCTTTCTATTACAAACTTATATAAATTTCTTGAGATAACACAAAGTCAAGTGTCCATGTTTACTCTTTGTAGCTCACTGGATCGACGTTTAGAGGCAGCAGGCCTTCCGTTAGCACAACTAAAAGACAATGGAGTCACCACTTACCCATGTACATCAAGCTGCTGCGATTTTTGGACACGGGATATGGTGTGTGGACACAACATGAAATTTTGTCATCAGTGTAGAGAACAGTTTGCCTATACATACACTGCATGTCCATATCATGCTGACGGAGTTGATGGTAAACATGGAGAGTCGTCTCTGGTGGCACTTACAACTCACAGATCGTATAACTTTTTTGATGATGAATGTGATGATGAATGTACTTACCTACATAAAAAAAAGATATCAAGCTACTGCAGACACAGCATGGCTCGGTGCAAAGATTGTGGGAATGTATGGGATGGGAATGCCCAATGCACCTGCTACCTTGATGACCACCCCTTCACTGCTTTTATTGATTTAACAGAATCTGACTCTGACGAGACCGACTATGGTTCGGACACAACAAGCCAAGGATTTGAGATTGACACTAAGTTACTAATTCCTATTCATCAACCATGTATAAGGGTAACCAGAGTGCGAAATATGCAAAAGCATGTGTAATGTTTAGTACATACCCAGGCGTATCTGTGTCGTGGTTGCATTCACACAGACCGGACAGCCATCATGTATGTACGCGCGAAGTAGACTCGTGAGGCAGCCCTCATGGACCCTGTGTCCACAGAAACAGTTGATTGCCACCTCATTTTCATGAGGCCACCTCGCGCAACACTCTGTACCATACCATGCATGCCTCTCCGGTCTCATTTCCTCTAGTGGTAATGGGACCCACCCGTTTGGAAAGCCTCGGAGAAGAGGAGCTTGGGGTGGGTCCATCTCAGCAGGCTCCAGTTCAGCACCCATGAGGGCTTGGGTGGTTCTCTGTAATAAAAAACATATTGATAACACTAGGGCATCAATGACCAGTGTGTTTGGGGAAGCAGTAGATGGTACAATTCTGAAAGAAATGTCACCCATGTAAAATTATGAGTGTTTCAACTTCGAAAAAAAATTAATCAAACTGTTTCAACTGCAAAGACAAGTGTATGACACAAATATCAATATTATGGTGTACTTACTCTGGGACCTCTTCCTCCCCTACCATAAACTCGTCTTGGTGTAAGGGTTTCGCCCCGAGCAAGGCGAACCCTTACATCCTGTGGTGATACGGAGAAGTTACCTACTCCAAATGGGTGAACTCCCTGAAACACAATCACATATCAGTAAACGATAAGACCTGTTGTCAACACGGTTACGTTTTTTCAGCACTGTATCCAGAATGTGATTATACATGATATTCACCTCAGTTGATATGGCCGGATTAGTCCTGCGTGGAGGAACTACTGCTGTAGGCTGGACGACCACACGGATGACCATCTCCACCTCATCCCCAGACATGGTGAATTCAGTTGAGTAGTTGGATGCCATCTACAACACATTGTTTACAATACAAATCAAGTATCCATCCCTCAAAAAATTGAAGTCAATATTCAATGAATGAAGCAATCCTGTGAACTGAGTCATGTTCTGTTAGTACTTTTGTGGTGGAACAGGGTAACATTTTTGATTTGTAGTGGAAATACTCGAGAATTAAAAATTATTACACATTGTTTTTTGGGGTATCATATTTCATCTACAATACTACTCCTCACAAAAAGAAAGAAGGAAAGAAAGAAAAAAACAAGGTCAACTCACCTTCTCAATAGTCTTGATGGTGAAGGTATTGTAGTGAAATAGAGTTGTAGACAGTAGACTGTAACAGTAGACTTGCAAAAATAGGATAGCAGTGTAAAGTAGCAAGATACAGCTTGTGAAATTAGAAGACCTGTAGAATACACTTCTTATCTCTGTGATGGTTCAAAGAGAATAGAAAGATAAACCAAACAATATAAGCTCTGGTACAGAACCATCCATCCATGAACAATCCATGGCAGAGCAACCATCCTATAGGTTAAGATAAAAAACATGGTTTGCTGCGATTTTTAAAGCATTGATTTCATTGGATAAACAAGTTCATTTGACAACCATGGTTTGATTAATGGGCTTTGGAGCGATCTCCGGTATCGCACCGATATCGCGCCGATGAAAACGGCTACTTTTAAAAAATGACTTTTATGAAAAATTTTCTAAGTGTCCCAACTTCGAAAAAAAAAAAATTTTTTTATGCAATTTTTTTTGCAGATTTATCATGCTGTTTCCATTGCGAATCCCAGAAAAA
>ENA-ORXR01004806-ORXR01004806.1-marine-metagenome-genome-assembly--contig:-NODE-4806-length-11098-cov-3.330006_pt1 | contig 11098 bp, 8 predicted proteins | sample MGYA00237866_ERZ511479 | MGnify/ENA metagenome assembly ERZ511479 | reverse complement strand
CGCGGCAAAGGATATGATAGCCATGGGGAGAATATTTTTTTTAAGTAATGGAGTAATTGTGCTTAAACCTCCAATTCCTGAATCGAGCAAGACAAGGTTACGGTTCATCAGGGAACTCCTTGAGTGGGAGTTTTTTTAGGATGGGCATATCCCAACCTGAACCAAATGAACGTTCTTGAACTTTGAAAATAACGGAAGCTTGAAACCTTTTGAATTCAGAGCGACTAAAGAGCTGAAGGACTTTATTGAGGTCTATAGGGCTGTTTGATTTTTTTAATAAGTCATTAAAGGCAATAATATGTTTATCATTAAAAGAGCCTTGTTTTTCAATGTAGTATTTAAGGATAGTGTCAAGTATGTCGTAATGAGGCAGTGAATCTTGATCGACTTGGTCTGCGGCTAGTTCCGCACTTGGAGCTCGTTGCAATAAATCAGAAGGTATTTTATTTCCATATTTATAATTGAGATAGTGGCAGAGGCCATAGACTTCATTTTTATAAAGATCGCCTATTGGGGAGAAAGCTCCATTCATGTCACCATAAAGAGTGGCGTAACCCATGGCTAATTCACTTTTGTTTCCAGTTGCTATGAGTAAACGATTTTCTTCATTGCTGTATTTCATTAAAAGAGTGCCGCGAATTCGACTTTGAAGATTCTCTAAAGAAAGAGGAGAGTGTTTATGAGTCTTAGGGAATAATTCTAAGAATGACTTATAAAGTGATTCGATAGGGTGAGTAATAAGTTCAAACCCAAGGTTTTTTGCTAGCTCTTCTGATAATTGTTTTGAAAGCTGACTACTAAATTGACTTGGTAGGTACAGAGCTTTTAAATTATTTTGAGGCAGAGCTAAGCAGGCAAGATAAGCACAAAGAGCGGAATCGATTCCACCGGATAAGCCAAGCATTAACTTATCATGCTTAGTTTTTGAGCAGTAATCTTTAATAGCTAGACTTAAAATGCTTTCAAGCTCTTGCCAATCAGAGATAACTTCAATTTTTTGTGTTTTTTCAAAAAGCAGAGATATTGTGTTAACGGCTTCCTGGGAAAATGGTGCTTGAAGTTTTTGTTTTCCTTTTGAGTCTAAAACAAAAGAGCTTCCATCAAAAAGAATATTGTCTTGGGCGCCTACTTGAGAGCAGAAAAATACAGGTATGCTGTTGGTTTTTGCAATTTCTTTAAAAACACCCAGGCGTTTTTTTGTTTTTCCTAAATGATAAGGTGAAGCGGAAAGATTGATGTAGGCATCTGCATTTTGAAGTTGACTATAGGGACAGACTTGAGAGTATTTTGCATCTGGTCGGATATCTTTACTATCAAATGCACTAATATCACTCCAGGCATCTTCACAAATTTCAACAAAAAATGTTTGATCTTTAATGGTTAACAAATGATCTTGTGCTTTGAGTTCTGGAATAAAGAAGCGCTCTTCGTTGAAGATGGCGTAATTAGGTAGTTTTCTTTTTCTAATGGTTTTTATTATTTTTCCTTGATGTAAATGAGAAGCGCAGTTGAAGAGCAATGAACCATGGGCAGTCGATGCTCGAGTGTGTCCGATAATGTAATGTTGATCCGGGTTTTTAAGGGAAAAATCTTTTATTAGCTTGAGGGCTTCGATTTCTTGTATCAACAGTTCTTTGATGGAGAGTAAGTCACGACATGGATATCCAATAAAAAATAATTCAGAACTAATGACTAAATCGGTTGTTGAAGGGATTGACTTTAAAAAATGCTCAGCATTTTTTAGAGGATCCCCAACTAAAGGGTTGAGTTGCATTAAAGAAAGGGAAAGGCTCATAATTTAAACTTGTTTTAGAGGCTAAAAAGAGCTTTGTGAGCTGTCAATTAAAGACTGAGTACAAGAATGATCAATAAAAGGAGTGCTTAATTAGGGAGCACAGCGTAAAATTTAAGACTATTGTGCAGGCTGCATTGAACGTGCGAAGTTTCTCCTTTAACTTGGTAACTATATGGATTTACAAAATGATTTGAAGGATTCGAGCGAAAGTGTCGAAGCTCAATCTGAAGAAAAATCCATAGATCAAACTAATAGTCAGTCTTCAGAACACGGGCAGGAAAAATTACCTCAAGCTTACAAGGGATCTCTTAAGAACTTTAAAGGCTTATTTAAAAATAAATTTGCTGAAAAAGTCATGGGGACTGTAACTCAAAAGATAACTGATGCCATTACTGAGAATTATCAAACTCCCAATTCATCAATTGAAGAATTCGAAGAAGAGCAGCCAAAAGCCACTAAAATACCCATGGAATACGTTCACCCTTGCCCTGATCAACCACGACAGATTTTTGATGATCAAGGAATTGAGGAGTTAGCTCAGACTTTACGTGAAATTGGGCAAGCACAGGCTATTACGGTTAGAAGAGTAAGCCATGGTTACGAAATTATTAGTGGTGAAAGACGATATCGAGCTGCTAAGTTAGCTGGGTTTACGCATTTAGAATGTCTTGTTAAAGACTGCACTCGAAAAGAAGCAAGATTACTGGCTCTTGTAGAAAATACTCAACGACAAGACCTTTTTCCTTTGGAAGAAGCATTTTTTCTTAAAAAAGTTTTTTCAGATAATCCTTCATTAAGCCTTGAGAAATTAGCTAAAACTCTTGGGACACATAAAAGCACTTTAAGTGAAAAAATACAATTAACTGAAATACCAGAAGATTTGTCGCCTCTGTTGCTCTGTCAAAAGGGTCGTTTTTTTACGCATCGGCATTGGCGAGTTGTTTCAAGAATAAAGGATCCTCAATTCTTGAGAAATATGTTGACTAAGGCAGTTGAGTATAAAATGTCAGTTGCTGAGCTTGAACGTGCTTTGCAGGCTGCTGGCATCAAGAAAGCAGTTCGTAAAAGAAGCGTTAAAAAAAATGCACTCAAAACAGCTCAATTGAGCTTTGGAGAGTTCGAGTGGTATAAGAAAACAGCAGATAATCACTATCATTTTCGATCCTTTGTTGTGGAGAAAAATCAAATGGATCCGAGCCAAAAAGCTAAGCTTATTGAGCATTTAAAAAGTTTAATACAAGAGCTGTCGTAATTATAATTTGAAGCTCAGTCAGGCTGTGATAAAGCTTGAGGGGTAATGGTAGAAAGAGATAATCCTTTTATTTTAGCGCCAATGGCTGGCATTTGTGACCTTCCTTTTAGGCGTCTTATGAAGCACCTTCGAGCGGGTTGTGTGGTCAGCGAATTTGTTTCTGCTCATGGCATGCTACGTGGTGGTCCAAAGTTTAAGAAATATTTAGCTGTTTCGGAGCATGAGCACCCAATGGGAATTCAAATATTCGGTCATGAGGCCGAGGTTTTAGCTGAAGCTTCAAAAATTATTGAGCAAAAGGGAGCTGATTTTGTCGATATTAATTTAGGTTGCCCGGTTCCTAAAGTAACAAAAAAAGGTGGGGGTTCAGCTTGGCTTTGTTACCCTGTGGAGTTAGCTAAAATGCTAGATATGGTGGCTAAAGCAATATCAATTCCTTTAACCATTAAAATTCGAACAGGTTGGGATGATAACAGTGTTAATGCTCATGAAATTGCTCAAATTGCTTATGATAATGGTGTTCAAGCCGTTGCTGTACATGGAAGAACTCGAGCACAGGGGTATGCGGGTTATGCGGATTGGAACTTTATCAAAGAGTTAGCAACTGCGGCTATAATTCCTATCGTAGGAAACGGAGATGTCATTAGCGGAAGTATGGCTGTTGCTCGGCTTTATGAAAGTGGATGTGATGCGGTTATGATCGGTCGTGGAGCGCTTAAAAATCCTTGGATTTTTCAAGAAGCAGAAGAGTGTTATGAGCAAACAAAATCTTTTACTAAAGAACAAAAGGAGCAATGGGCTATAAAAACTTTAGAAGAATATAACATTGTCAGTGGTGGGCAGCTTCCAACGGATAAGCATTATTATCAAAAGAAAGTGAAATCAAAACAACCTAAGCCTTTGGATTTATCAGCAAAGATGATTCAGATATCAAAACAACACAATGCTGAAGAATTAGTTGAAACGCATTTAGAGTATTTGCGAGACTTTTATAATGAAGAAAGAGTACCTTATGCGTTTAAGAAGTTTTTGGCTTGGTATGCTTCTGGGTATCCTGGAGCAAATCAATTTCGTAAATTCATCTTTACTACAGAAGATTTTTCAGCCGTTTTAGATAGAACTTACCAATTTTTTGACGAAGTTAAGAAGCTGGGTGAAGGAGTCTCTAAAAACAGGGATATGGACCCTGTTTTAATGAGTGGTCACGGTTAAGAAACTCTATATTCTCGTCGATAAAGTTAAGTGATCAGAAAGTTAAAGACGCCATTTTTTTTAGGGCTTTTTTGTGCATTTGCATGTCTTTTTTATCTAGGTCATCAATCGATGAATCAAGCGTTCATTGAATTAAATGAATTCAATCAGGCAAAAAAGGTTATTTGTCCAAGTTTTAAGGCGCGTAAATCTTTTCTTTCAATAAAAATAGAATGTCGCCAATTTGATTTATTGAAGTTAAAGATAAATGATCTAAAAATTACAATGTATCCTTGGAATAAATTAAAGGGGACCTTTAATAGAAATAATAAAAATTATATATTTTCGAGTAAAATTGATCGGTTTAATTTAAAGAAATTATTTATTAGAACTAAAAAAGAGAAAATATATATTCCTTTGGTCAATGTTTCTTTTAATCCAGAATCACAGCAGCTAGAAGAACTGGAAGCTGCCCATATTACTTATTCTGATGGAAATGGTGATTATAAAGGAAAGTTTATAATGGGAGATCAAGGATCAACTTTGATTCAAGCAAAATCACTAAATGATAAAAGTCTTTTACTCAGTATAGCATTATTGAAAAATAAAATTGTTGATTTCAATGTTCGCTTTAAAGCTCAATGGCCTGAACAGTTTAGGAAGTTGTTTCCTGAAAATTTCAAACAAATAGCTCAAATTAATTGTGAAAAAGTTAATGATTTAGAAGCAAAGTGTGATCAAAAGTTCTCTAATCGTTTTTTTAGAGTCAGATATTTTCATCAATCAAAAACCTTCAAAGCACAGCTTTATGGCTTGAAAAAGTTTTCATTTTTAGGGCTAACTGCTCTAGATCAAGATATGGATTTTGATGTCAACTTAGAATTTCCCTATGAAGTATTGACAAGCTATGATCGAAGAAAAATTAAGTGGACTTTAAAACGTTTGAATCTTAGTGGTAAAAATTTTAATTTAAAAAATGAACAATTTGATGCGCAAATGAAGTTGAATGGAGAATTGAAGGTAAGTGGATTTGGTCCGAGTATTAAGGAATTATTCTTTAATGGTGATTTTCAAGCTCAAGTTAACAAGGCTCAATATAAAGATGTCTTTCAAATTGAGCAGTTTACAAAACCGGTTAGTTTTAATGGCGCTTTGAAGTGGGCACATCAAAAACAAAATTTAACTCTCACTAAAAAAAGTGTACTGAAAAATGATGAATTTAATGTGGAATTAATTCCAATTAAGGAAGGGTATCGAATTTCTTCTTTAATGAAGAATAAAGCTTATCAACATTTTAAATCATTAAAACAAAAAAAAATAAAATTAATCGATGAGCTTTCAATGCAGGGTGTGTTGAATTCAGAATTTAAAAGCTTTTCAGGGCAAATTAGCTTAAAGGGGCGTCTCAATCATAAACTTTTAAGTCCGCAGAAAAAATATTCTGTAACGGCAAATGTAGAAAATGGAAGCGTTTACCTGAACTTATCTAGTGATGCTCTTATGGTAAAAGCCACTTGTCGTACTCCATCCTGCCAAGAATTTAGGTCTTTAAACTATAAAAAGAATATTGCTTTTAAGCCGGAAGTCAATTGGAGTAATTTTGATTTCATTCCAGAATCTAGTAAAAATTTTCTATATCAATTGTTTGAAATTGCTGATCATTTACCAAGATCGAGTCAATTTGAGTTTTGGGATGATAATAATAAATTAAAGTTAACTCTAAAAGATAAGAAAACTAAAAGAAAGCAATGGGAACTACAATTTAACAATTCATTGCAAGCAAGTTTTGATAGTTCACAAACGAGAAAAGGGTTAGAGGTTTCGGGAAAATATTCCTTCAATAATAAATTTACAGGGCAAGGGTTATTTACTACTTATGGAGATCAAATTGTTGATTGGACCAAGAACCTAATTTTAAAAGAAAAAATAAATAACATCCAATTAAATGATGATCTAAAAAAACAGCTAACAACAAGTTTTAAAAAACTTTTTTATGACTCAAGAATTAGTGATTATTTAACAGATAAAAACCAACGTAAAAATTGCTGGAAAAAGGATGAGCTTGTTAACCTTAAAATTGAGCGAAATTACGCGAATAAGAAGAATGAGTTCAAGATCAAGCCATTTCAGGTTTCCAACAATACTGTTCTTGTTAAATCAGGGGGTAATTTTAAAGAAGTTAAAGCCGTCTTTTTGCCTAGTGAACAATGTTTACCTCGAAAGCTAACACAATGTTTAAGGTGTTTGGGGAAGCAAAAGGATAAGTGTGGGTTTGTATTTGAAGTGAGTGGGGATAAAATTGAGAATTTTGAGCAAAGCTTTGGCAAGCGTTTTGATCGATGTTTTAAAAGATCTTTGGCAAGTCATTATGAGGAAAAAGCGATTCAAGCACTTAAAGAAGAAGATCTTGAGAGCTTTGAGTGGAAAAGTTTTTTTCAATAATATTGAGTTTAGTTTTATTTTTATATATTGAGATACTAATGGTTTCGCGTTTAAATTCTGAAATTGTCAAAACTTTAATTTCTTGGCAGAAAAAAGAAGCTCGAAATTTTCCATGGAGAACCCAGGGATTGAGGGATCCTTATAAGGTTTGGATTTGTGAAATTATGAGCCAACAAAGCACGATGACTATGATGTTGCCGTTTTACAAGAAGTGGATGAAGGTTTTTCCTGATTTAGATTCTTTATCAAAAGCCTCTGAGCAAGATGTGGTCAGTTTGTGGCAGGGGTTAGGTTACTATTCTCGAGCAAGAAATATTTTGAAAACAGCTAATATTTTAAAAGATGATTATAAGGGCGTCTGGCCTCAAAGCTCATTAGAACTTAAAAAATTTCCTGGTATAGGAGATTATACAGCAAAAGCTATCGCTGCTTTTTGTTTTGATGAAAAGTCAATTCCAATTGATGGAAATGTTGTTCGAGTTATGTCTAGAGTTTTTAGTGTTAAAGATGCGCTCAATAATAGTTCTGATAAAAAAAAATTATTGAATAAAACCGTTCAATTGGAAGCAAGTTTAAAAAAAGGGCAGTCGGGAATCTTGGCGGAGGCTTTGATGGATTTAGGGTCGGGCCACTGTCATTCTAAAAAAGAACCTCAATGTCATTTGTGTCCTCTTGGAAAAAAGTCTTTGTGTGCTTTGAAGAATAATGATTTATGTTTTACTAAGTTTCCTTTACCTAAAAAAAGAGCTGAAAAAATTGTTATTAGTAGATTGATGCTTTTTTATTATCGAGACAAGACAAGGCAGCATATTTTACTTCGTCAGCGACCAAAGGGAGCTAGGAAATTAGCGGGTTTTTGGGAGGCTCCTTATATTGATTTTCAGGGCCCTTGGGTGAGGTCTTTTCAAGATAGGTTAAGTGACTCTTTTGAGTTTTTAGAGGCTAAGCCGATAAAGCACGGGATTACTCGATATCAGTATAATATAAAGTCAATAAATGCAGGGGTTTGGAGGGGAAAATGCCCTGAATCACATTGTTTTGTTTCTTTAAAGGACATTGATTTAGTACAACCTATCAGCACTCAATCATTGAAAGTACTTGAAAATACAAGAATATTTTCTTAATTCTTCATTTTTTTATTGAGTTATTGCAGGATATGGGGCAAAAAGATTGAGTTATGTCTAGACTATGTAAAATTACTGGAAAAAAACCATTAACAGGAAATAATGTTTCCCACTCCAATAGAAGAACCAAGACTAGACAGTATCCTAATCTTAAAAAGAAAAGAATTTATGACGAAGCTACTGGGCGTTGGGTAACTATGAAGTTAAGTACTTCAGCTTTAAGAACCATTACGAAAAATGGTTTATCTAAAACTTTGGCGAAAGCTAAAGTAAAAGCAAGAGCTTAACACTAAATTTACATATATTTAGTATAGACCAAGTTATCAGAATTATAATTGAAATTTAAATATCTAAAAATCTGTATCTAAGTACTGGTAAAAATAAGTCTGCTACTGGTAATTTAGTTGATTTCATATTCTTAATGAAAGTTTAACCACTTAGTTTTCTCTAATGTCGTATCATTAGAATATGGAAACAAATACAAACAATCTTTTGTCAAAACTAACATCAACTCTACTTATTCTAACTTTTCTTGTCTCATGTGGCGGCACTAAGTTTGGCCAAGGTGGTCAAGCTGTAACTGATGACGGTAGTGTCGATCAAAATGAGAAGCCACCAGTAGTAGGGGATAATCCGAAACCACCAGTACTTGATAGTAACTTTGAATACAATGATGTTTTTAGTGTTAGTAAAAAAACTGAAAGAAAAGAAGCGGCAGTTGATTTGCTGTTTGTTGTGGATAATTCTGGTTCGATGGCAGATGAGCAGGCTATTTTAGCGAGTAGTTTTGATCAGTTTATTGATAAATTTACACAAAGAAATGTGGATTATCGAATTGGGATTACAACAACAGATCTTAATAGGGAAAAGGGTGATTTGATTAAAGATCAGAGTCACAATGACTATATTTTAGATCCTAATGTGCTTGATGTAGAGGCTAAGTTTAAGTCGAGTATTAAGCTACCGTTTGGCTCAGGTCATGAAAGAGCATTGTTGGCTTCGATAAGTGCGCTAGATGAATCAAATGTGCGTCCTAATTCAGCTGCTCAATTAGGTTTTTTTAGAGAAAACGCTGATTTGGCCATCATTATGGTTTCTGATGAAAATGGTGATGAACTTTTAAGAACGCCAGAAGCTAAAAATCAAAGAATTCATGACTTCACAAAGGCTTTTACTGGGCATGTTTCAAAGTATAATAAGAAATTGTTTTTTTATACGATTACTCAGCAGAATCGTAATAGTACTTTCTTGGCAACAGCAGCGTCTTTGAATAACTTAAACTTTAATAGAACAGCTAATTTTGACCTTTCTAGAAATCGTGATTTTTCAGGAGATATTATTCAGATTGGTGATTCAATTTCAGAAACTGTAGTCGCTAAAACAAGTTACACGTTGTCACGTAAGGCAAAAGAAGATTCAATTGAGGTAACTGTAGATGATGAAGTGTTAAGCGATTCTGATTATAGATACGATGCAGTCGCTAATACTGTAAACATTGATATTGAAGACCTTAGCGATAAACAAGAAATTCGTATTAGGTATAAACAGAAATAAGATTACTTAGCTTTTTGATCAAATTTAATAACATCTACTGGACAGCCTTCAGCGGCAGCTACAATGGCTGCTGTGTCCACTAAAGGAGCATTGTCTCTGACTATACAGGTATCAGAAAGTACTTGAAAAACATCAGGAGCTTCATCTTCGCAGGCATCACAAACTATACATCCAGGTTCGATCCACACTTTAGTGACAACAAAATCAAGCTCAACTTTTTTACCCGCTTTTGCTTTTGGTTTCGCTGCTTTAGTTTCAACTTCAACTTCAACAATTTCACGCCAAGGGAAGACGCGGGTAAAGACGCTCCATGAATCAATTTCTTTGGCTTCTAAAAGTTGAAAATTGTCATTACTTGAGGTGAGTGCTTGTGAATTATTTATTTGTTTAAGTAACGCTAATTTTTTTATCTTTTTTCTAATTGATTTGCCGTTTGTCTGCTCAATTTCAACACTTAAACTCGAATTCGATAGTAATTTTTGAGAACTACTATTGTCAGTTAGCATAGCTAATTGCTCGGTTGATAACTTAAGGGGTAAAACAAAAGGTCTTTTTAAGTATCTTTTGTCTTCGTAAGTAAATGAGAACGAGCTAGCACGACCACCTCGTACAAGCTCAGTGAAATCAATTTTAATTCTGTTGATTTTATAAGGGTATGATTTTGCATCCCAGTTAACGGCAATTTGAAGAGGGGATTCTGTGTTGTTTTTATTTTGCTCGAAGCTAATGCTGAGGTCTCCGAAAATGCGACTAATAATTTTTATAAGAGCTAGTAAAATAAGAGGGCCTACTAACATAGCGCCAACAACTAATATCGATATTACTAAATTACCCATAAGATTCTCTTAACTTAGACCAATTTAATCTTTTATAGGGGACAGTCAAAAAGGAAAAAATAACACTTCGCATCACGCCGCTTTGTCGAGAGCTTTTTTGAGGTCTGAGGCGTTGATATGAGTGTAATGTTGCGTGGTTTTAAGGTGCTGATGACCAAGATACTTTTGTAAGTCTTTAATATTTAATCCTTCTTGTAAGAATTGAGTAGCTAAAGAATGCCTTAATCTATGCGGATTCAGGGGCCCCATTATTGCTGGTTGAATATAGCTTTTCCAGCTGTACACAAGTTGGCGCAATTGTCTGACACTTGAAAATTGTTTAAAAGCCCGAGTCGCTTTAGAGGATAAAGAATTTAAATAATTATTAAAAAGCTCAATACCAGAATTGCATAATGGGAGGTTTCTAGTTTTACCGCCTTTTCCAAGGATAGTGATCTGTTTTAATTTTAAATTGATATGTTCAATTTTTAATGAGAAAACTTCAGAGATTCTGAGTCCCAAATTTGAAAAGCAGTAGTATAAAACCTCTTCTTCAATATGGTTTGAGTGTTGTTGTAAGGCACTTTTGAGACTTAGACTCTGTTCTTTACTTAAGGGAATTATTAAAGACTGATGAGTTTTAACAGAGTGAAATAAAACAGAGTAATCATTAGAAATTTTTTTTTTGTTAAAACTCCAGCTGAATAATCTTTTAAGAATAGAGATCATTTGGTTAAAAGAATTATTGTTAAGGGTTGAGCCTCGTAGCTGAATGTAATCTTGAATGTTTTGTTGATTAATTTCTAAATTTTTAAAATGAACTTCGAGGTGATTGAGGTGTTTTTTGTAGGCCTTTAAAGTGTTGGGTTTTTTGTTCTCAAGAAATTTTAGGATGTAAAGGAATTCATCATTTAACTTTAAAAGG
>ENA-ORXR01004804-ORXR01004804.1-marine-metagenome-genome-assembly--contig:-NODE-4804-length-11101-cov-31.564314_pt1 | contig 11101 bp, 11 predicted proteins | sample MGYA00237866_ERZ511479 | MGnify/ENA metagenome assembly ERZ511479 | reverse complement strand
TGCGGCTCAAAATGAGGCTTGATTATCGAAAAAATACAAAAGTTCCATGCATACAAAATATTCCTAAATAAAGTCTAATAATTAACTTTTTACGCAAACTTAGTTTTCTTACTGTGTTAGTTCGACATTCGTGTTCTTAGCGTTCTTAGTGGTTCAGATGTTTTTGTCCAACTATTTACAGCACACAAAACACGACAACACTATGGGCTGGTTCAAACGATTGCGCGATGGTATCACTACCAAAACTCGGCAAAAAAAAGAAGTACCGGAGGGTATGTGGTATCAATGTAAAAACTGCAAACATACCATTACTGCCAAAGACCATACACTTAGTTATAATGTATGTCCCGAGTGCAATTATCACGAAAGACTTATCCCAGAGGAGTACTTTTCCATCATTTTTGACGGGCGTTATACCGAGCTATTCAGTAATCTTTTTTCTAAAGATATACTTGGCTTCTCTGACCTCAAATCTTACGAAGACCGCCTCAAAGCTGCTGTCGAAAAAGGTGGTATCAACGATGCCATTACGGTCGCACAAGGCAAAGTCAATCGTTTGGATATTGTCATTGCAGCGATGAATTTCAAATTTATCGGTGGGTCGATGGGATCGGTCGTCGGCGAAAAAATCGCTATGGCAATTGACCATTGTATTGAACACAAAATCCCCTTACTTATCATTTCCAAATCCGGTGGCGCACGTATGATGGAATCTGCCTTTTCTTTGATGCAAATGGCAAAAACCTCAGCACGATTGACCCGTTTAGCAAAAGCCCGTGTTCCTTATTTCTCATTAATGACTGACCCGACAACCGGTGGTGTTACAGCTTCATTTGCGATGTTGGGCGATATTAATTTTGCCGAACCCGGCGCATTAATCGGCTTTGCCGGACCGCGTGTCATCAAAGAAACTATCAAAAAAGACCTACCCGAAGGCTTCCAAACTTCTGAGTTTTTGCTCGAACATGGTTTTCTTGATTTCATTGTAGAGCGCAAAGAACTTCGCGACCGCATCACTACCCTACTCCACCTGTTTCGTCCTTCAAAAATCGTGGAAACGTAATATGATATGACGCATTGTACGAGGGATGTAAATGGTGATCCGCTTGATGCCTCCAACAAATATCAAATACATTTTGAAACCAATCAACTCCCACCCGTCAATGCTTTTTGGTCATTAACGGCGTATAATTCGGATGAATTTTTAATTAAAAACGATTTAAATCGTTTTGCACTCGGAGATAGAGATAACTTGAAATATGACGAAGACGGCTCGCTGGATTTGTACATTCAATCGACTGCGCCCGAAGCAGAATATTTGCAGAATTGGCTGCCGACACCGCAAGAAGATATGTTTTATCGGGTGCAGGACAAATTTTTAATCTGCCTCGTACCGACGACTTTAGCCGTCGCGGGAAAGTACCGAGCCACTTGACGGCTAAAGTCGTCAGTACAGTGGCATTTCAAAATAAAATTAAAAATTTGTCCTGCACCCGTTTTATCTGACCTTGCGATTGCATGGGATCAAAGAAGAAGTACTGAATAGAAATTGGAATATTCCTTTTGTCGTTCCGGTACGTTTACAACCATTTTCATGATAAATCTTATTAGTGATACTGTTACTCATCCAACCTCCGCGATGCGCGAGGCGATGATGAACGCCTCCGTCGGCGATGATGTTTTTAAAGCCGATCCTACGGTAAATGCCTTGCAGGAAAAAGCGGCGCGGATGTTTGGTAAAGAAGCTGCTCTGTTTTGTCCTTCGGGAACGATGTGCAACCAAATCGCTATCAGCGTACACACCCGTCCGATGGATGAGGTGATTTGTGAAAAGCTATCGCATGTCTATCAATCTGAAAACGGTGGTTATGCCTTTAATTCATGGGCAGGTATCAAACTCATTGACGGCGAACGCGGCAAAATCACCGCCGCACAAGTCGAGGCGGCTATCAATCCGCCTTATGATTGGTTGCCACATAGTCGCATGGTGGTCTTGGAGAATAGTTGTAATATTGGAGGTGGTACAGTCTATCAATTAGAGGAAATGAAAGCGGTGGCAGATGTATGTAAAAAGCGTGATTTGCGCTTACATTTGGATGGTGCGCGACTATTTAATGCCTTGGCACAAACGGGTGATAGTCCGCAAGAAGTGGGGGCATTATTTGATAGTATTTCGATATGTCTGTCGAAAGGATTGGGTGCACCTGTGGGGTCTTTGTTGCTTGGTAATGAAGAATTTATACGTCATGCACGTCGTGTACGTAAGGCACGCGGAGGCGGTATGCGTCAGGCAGGTATTCTGGCAGCAGCAGGTATTTATGCTTTAGATCATCATGTTGAAAGACTCGAAGATGACCACCGACGCGCTCGTACTATCGGCAAAGTACTTAGTCAACTGTCTTTTGTGGAAAACATCCGTCCGATAGAGACTAATATTATGTTTTTTGACATAAAATCGCCAATGACTGCTCAGGATTTTTTGGATAAATTGAAAACACACGATATACTCGCCGTGTCGTTCGGACCGCAGACGGTACGCTTCGTGACTCATCTTGATTTTACAGAAGACATGCTTGAGAAGACATTGGATATTCTACACGGAATGAAATGATTGAGTGCAGGACAAATTTTAATTTCGTTTTGAGACGCACCTGTACTGACGACTTTACAGGCTGACCGCGAACTCTGTACTGACGACTTTAGCCGTCAAGTGAATTTTATTTTAATTTTTTAATAAATAAAATTCAATTACTTATAAATATTTTTTCATGCCCTGCGACGGCTAAAGTCGTCGGTACGGTATTCACGGTCAGCCTGTTTAGCCGTCGCGGGAAAGCACCGAGCCACTTGACGGCTAAAGTCGTCAGTACAGTGACCTGACTGAAAATAATTAAAGGGATAAACAGCAGGAAAAAGGCAGAATAATTCTTTTCATTATGATTGTTGAAGGTAAAAAAATAGCTTCAAGGGTAACCTATTTCCTCATTATCGAAATTTCATTCCTAAAATATTTGTAAATTAGCGGATTGTAAAAACATGAAATAATTATTCATGTTTCTAATTTCAAAAAAAGAGGTATAAAATGACACTATTTGAGACACGACGATTATCGGTACGGGAGCTTGAAGCCGATGATATACCATTTATTTATGCCTACGGAAAAGAACCGATTGTTGTTCAATATCAAGATTGGGGACCAGTTAGCTTAGAAAATTCCGAGCATTTTTATTTTCGTAGTCAACAAGATAGAACATCGGAAGTCCGAAGCAACTATACACTGGGTGTTATCCTTCAATCATCGGGTCTATTAATTGGCGATTGTGGTTATCACTTTTTAGATAAAACTCATAGTTCGGCAGAAGTTGGCTACAATCTACATCCTACCTATTGGGGAAAGGGCTACGGAACAGAATTGGTGATAGACTTAGTCGCGTATATGCTTTCAAAACACGAAAAGTTAATGATTTATGCGGAGTGTGATAGTCGGAATATGGGTTCTCGAAGGGTATTGGAAAAGAGTGGTTTTGAATTGTTGGAGATACGGAAAGACGATGTAGTTCAGAAAGAAGTTTTGATTAATACTTGTAAATATGGTTTGGATAAAAATCGTATGATAAATAATACGGCAAACTGACAAATCGCCAAGCTAAAATATAATTAGAAAATCATGTCATCATTATCACCGAAAACCACAGCTTTGACTCGTCGTCAGGCAGCTCATTTGCTACGGCGTACTACCTTTGGACCTTCGCGCCAACAGGTGGATGCTTTTACGGGACTTTCTGTGGAAGAGGCTTTGGAGCAGTTATTACAAACTCCAAGCACATCTCCTGCACCGCCGATACAGCCCGGACATAGCACATCATGGCTTACAGATTTCAATAATCCGTATAGCTCGGCGCAGCTTGTTATCTTGCGATTTTATTTGAGGCGATGGTGGGCTGCACAGATGATTCAATGTGATACGATAACAGAAAAAATGGTTTTATTTCTTCACAGCCATTTTACAGTAAAATCTTCCAAAGTCCTTTTTTCTACCTTATTATATCATCAAAACGAACTATTCAGACAATACTCGCTTGGCAATTTTAAAAAATTAACAAAAAAAATATGTACTGACACCGCGATGTCTTATTTTTTGGATAATTATGCCAATACCGCCGAACAACCTAACGAAAATCTTGGACGCGAACTCTTAGAACTTTACACGATAGGGAAGGGGGCGCAAGTCGGTCTTGGAGATTATACAACTTACACGGATAATGACATTCTCGAAGCGGCAAAAGTATTGACAGGACACGTCATAAGCGATATAGCCAACAATAATCTTGACCCTGAAACAGGGCTACTGATAACTCGAGTGGCACCTGACCTTCACGATACTTCCGACAAATTATTTAGCAATAGATTTCAAAATACTGTCATTCAGGGACGCAGTGGCAAAGCAGGCGTGATGCAAGAATTGGACGAACTGCTCGCTATGATATTCGGACAAGAAGCGACCGCGAGAAATATTGTCAGAAAACTATATCGTTATTTTTGTTATTACAAAATTGATGATGATATTGAACAAAACATCATCACGCCACTTACTCAGACCTTTATCAATCAAGATTTTGAGTTGCTGCCCGTCTTAAAACAGCTACTCGAAAGTACACATTTTTATGATGAAGATGATTTGACCCAATCCAATAATATCATTGGTGCGATGGTCAAATCTCCGATGGATGTTTCGGCAGGTACGGCGCGATTTTTCAATTGGGTATTGCCTGACATGATGGGTCAGACAAACCACTTCTATGAAGTCGGTGAATATCTCGAAGGCTATGCTGTTGTAGGAGGTATGGAGCTGTTCAATCCACCGGGTACGGCTGGGTGGCCCGCTTTTCATCAAGCACCTCATTTTCAGCGAAACTGGATAAGTTCTTCTACGATGGTTAATCGCTATCACTTCGCGAAGGTCGTTTTTATAGATGGCATCGAACTGCCCGACGGGAGCAAAAAACGAACGGATAGCGTTGCTTGGATAGACAATCCTGCCAATATCTCCGATGCCTTTGACCCCAATGTCATCGTAAAAGAAATGACCGATTATATGTTTCCTGCCGGAGCAGATGAAACCCGTCGAAATATACTCAAACAACATCTTGTCGAAACTTTAGATGATATTTATTGGACAGAAGCATGGGCAGACTATAAAGGTGGCGGAGCAGATGACACCGTCCGAGTCCGCTTAAATGCTTTATTTAGTTCATTGTTGCAATCGCCTGAATATCAGCTTGGGTAGAGTTTGGGTTTATAGAGTTTATGAAGTTTATAGAGTGATTCGTAAGTGGTATTTTGCCGTAGGCAAAATAAGAACTTTATAAACTGATAAACTATGTATCATCAAAAAATACACTTTTACTTGCCCTCCATTGATACCGCTTGCCATCATCATTCTGATATTTTCAATAATGTGAAAAGCGAGTAAATTTCGATTAGCTTTCATAGGTATTCTGATATTTTGAGTTTGAAAAAAGTCGAGTATATATAAAATCAAAAAAATCATATTTTTTTTAATTCGAAATTAAAATTATTCGATATTTCACCAATATTCAGATAATCTTCACTTTGTTTGTAGTTTAATAAAATATCAAACAAAGTACCTTCCTTGATGATATTAAAGTATATTTGTTGCATATTTGAAATAGGCATAAAATGAAAAAATCAATCACCACAGCAAGAGGCATATTCAATATCAGAACGTATGGAGAAAGCAATAAGCCACCATTAATGCTGGTACATGGTTGGCCCCAGACAAGTTATTGTTGGCATCATGCTGCTCCTTATTTGAGCGATTTTTATGTGATAGCACCCGACATCAGAGGGATGGGAGATAGCAATCGGGAATTGGACATCAAGCTGTATGAAAAAGACGAAATGAGTAGAGACCTCTTTGCCATAGCTGACGAACTGGGCATCAAACAATTCTACCTCGGCGGTCACGATTGGGGTGGTGCTATCGTGCAAGAAATGACGTTTTTGCAACCCGAAAGAATCAAGAAATTGGTGATTATCAACATGCTTATTATCAATAATGCCATAGGGCAAAACGAAGCGTCGGAAGTCTTGGTCAAATACCTGTTTCGTTCTTCATGGTATCAGTTTTTTATGAGTATTGAGCAATTTCCTGAAGCGCTGTTAGCAGGAAAAGAAGATGTCTGGATCAGATTTTTTAGTCAGGGTATTAGTAATCCTATACCGGAAGATGCTATTCAGGAATACATCAGATGTTATAAAATCCCGAATAGCATTACCACAGCATCCAATATCTATCGCACCATTTCAAAAGATAGAAAAAGATGGAAAGATTATGAAGGAAAAAAAATCAATATTCCGACAAAAATCATACATGGCGTATTAGACCCTGTCATTATAAAAGAGTATTTCATTGGTATAGAAGATTGTTTTGTACAAATAGAAATAACTTTTCTCAAAGGCGGACACTTTATCGTAGATGAACAACCTAAAGAAGTGGCTAATGCCATAACTGAGTTTCTGAATAGTGATTGATTTAGAAAAAGAGGAAAATTGTTTTTAATATTTTTAACTTTCACTTAACCCAAAGTTCGTTTTCACTTTGTACATTTGTTGATCATTTATTTTATTTGAAAATCATTGACAATTTTTATAATGAAAAAAATACCTATATATACCTTGCTTCTTTTATTTTTGGGAGCTTGTGGCACGACCAAACAAGCAACAGTTGTACTTCCCAAAGCAGATGATATGGTACTCAAAACTGCTGCCGATCCCGTATCAGTAGGCATCGCCAAAAAACCGCGTAATATCATTTTGATGATAGGGGATGGCATGGGAATCACGCAAATTACGGCAGGTTTGTACTCCAATAACAATGCATTAAATTTGGAGCGTTGCAAGGTCATCGGCTTGCACAAACCTTATGCTTCCAATAAATTGATTACCGATTCGGCGGCGGCGGCAACCGCTTTTGCTTCTGGCGTAAAAACCTATAATGGTGCCATCGGTGTGGATGCAGACACTATGCCTGTTAAGACTATTTTGGAGTATGCCGAAGAACGCGAACTGGCAACGGGTCTCGTGGCAACTTCGACAATCGTACACGCGACTCCGGCTTCTTTTATAGCGCATCAACCACAGCGAAAAATGTATGAAGAAATCGCTCGTGACTTTCTCAATACTGAAATTGATATCTTTATCGGCGGTGGGAAAAAGTATTTTGACCGACGTGAAGACAAAAAAGATTTGTTGAGTATCTTGGAATTGAGAGGGTATAAGGTTGGTCATTATGCAGAAGGCGATTTGCCGAAGAAATTAGACACAGATAAAAATTATGCTTACTTAACTTCCGACAGTGACCCACTCACAAAAGCTGCCGGACGCGATTACCTCCCTCATGCGACCCAACTTGCGGTGGACTTCTTGCATACACGCAAAAAAGGGTTTTTCTTGATGGTCGAAGGTTCACAAATCGACTGGGGCGGTCATGCCAACGATTCCGATTATATCATTGCAGAAATGTTGGATTTTGATAAAGCTATCGGTCATGTTTTGGATTATGCAGAAGAAGACGGCGAGACGCTTGTCATCATCACTGCCGACCATGAAACGGGCGGTTATGCCATCAATCCCGGCTCTGAAATGGGCGATATAAAAGGCGCATTTACTTCCGATTATCATACAGCAGACCTTGTGCCTGTATTTGCCTATGGACCGGGCGCAGAAGCCTTTGCAGGTTTTTATGAAAATACTGCTATTTTTGATAAAATGATGAAGGCTTTTAAATGGAAAAAAGAAAAGTAATATAGACTTGCAAGGCGATTATAAAATTCTACAAATATTGAGCTACATCCTGTCCCGTACTTGATTCGGGATAAGGATTTTAAAGGATTCTTAAGTAACGAATAAATAATAACTTCACGATTTGGACGGATTCTTTTACCCTTATTTTCCTCCTTAAAAACAGTCATTTATCCAGATAAACTCCCGCTTTCAAGAAGAAAACTAAGGATAAAATAACCTCGTCGAAATCGTAAACTTATTATTTGCTCGTTACTAAGTATCTAGCCCAAATTCTCCTTAAATAACCCGTTATTCGCGTCAAATTTGGTTTGTATAAAGAAAAAATAGCTCGCCTAAATTGTACAATTTATACGTGGGAATTGCCTAATTGAAATCTTAAAACGAGATACCAGCAGTTAGTTGAAAACCAAAATTCTTGGTATCGTTTGCTGTAAAGGCTGTATTGAAAATAGTCCTGTCTTTTTCTACGTTTCGAAGCCCTCTAGTCGCGCGAACTTCGATAAGCAGATTCTCAAAACTTAATCCAAGACCTCCTACGACACCAAAATCCCACTGTTGATAATTATCCCGATTGTCATCTACTACTGAACCATTAGTAAATAGTTGAGATTCATATTCGTATTTTGCTCTTGCAAGCCAACTATATTGAAAACCGGCATGAATAGTAAGTGGGCTGTTTAAAATTCGAACGACGCCCGATACAGGAATATCCAAATAGTGCAAATTTGCTTTGACAGTGGTTGTGCCAGCTTCATATTTTGCTCCTTTTATGGTGTATAATGCCTCGGGTTGTATCATTAGCCAGTCTATACCCAATAGCGCAGTTTGGACGAATAGACCTGCAGTAAACCCCACCTTAGTGGAATTATCATCAATTTGATCTTCATCAACTGCCAGATTGGCAAAGTTCAAACCACCTTTAACACCAAAGTTAGTTTGTCCAAAAGTGAGTGTTGTAAAACACAATAGGGTCAGTAAAATTACGAAATTCTTTTTCATGTTGTGAAATTTTGTTTATATTAAAAAATGTTATTTGAATATGCTTTTATGAAAGTATCCAATTTTGTGCTTTCTTCATTTCGGTATCAGCAAAGGCTTTAACGTCTATATTAGGGGTAAGAAAGTCTCCGATTTTTGAATAGGTTGTTATCCATTTCATATCAGAAACGATGGCATATTTGCGTATTCTGCCAAATATTTTAAGATCTACTCTTAATCCTTCAACGAAGGTTTTGAAATTTTCTAAAGAGGGAAATTCTTTAAAATGAACCAACAAGTTGATTTTTTCTCCCGGATTCAAATTGCTAAGAATCGTGTTTAGTGCTGCCATTGAAGCATGGTCAACTTGATTGTTATCAAGATTGATGGTGTAGGATTTTTCAGCAATTTTTTGAATGTCCACCCCCGTAAGGTATTCTTCGGCTTTGTATTGTTTTACTTCTTTCTGGCAGAGCCAGTTGATAGCTTCCTGTCGCTCATCTTCACCAAAAGCTTTGACCGGAAAAGAAGGAGTGAGAAAATTGGCAATCGGTACGAGGTTTTCTATCCAGTCTTTGTCGGCAAGGATGGCATATTTATTAATAACGCCAAAGCTCTTAAACTTCATTTTAAGGATCTCGCTCACCGACTGTACACTGTCCATTAAGGGAAATGATTTGAAAACACCAAGTAGATTTACTTTCTCTTTGCGTTCGTCAAACTCTTGAAACGCATCCGAAATCTGTTGTATATTTTCTTTGGTGATGTCATCATGGATGGTGAATTCGTAGGTCTTGTTCGCTATTTTTTGTAATTGCATAAAGTCTATTTTTAAAAATTAAAAAATTATTTTTTTGAATACGGCGTAATTGTCCATATCTTCTGATTTTATGACGCTGTCGGCACTGCGTTTTTGAACACTACAGAACTATGTGGAAATGGAATTTCAATACCTTCTCTGTCAAAGCCTTCCTTGATGGATTTGTAGAGTTGATTTCGCATTTTAAATCCGGTTTTATAACTGGCAGACCATACCCATGCTTTTAGATTTACAGCACTATCGCCCAAGCCTACTACTTGCACATCTACTATAGGAGCACCTTTTTCCTTTTCCTTTTCACTTCTTACGTCCATGCAGTAGGGATGCGATTCGCATATTTCCTGAAGGACTGAAATTGCCTTATCAATGTTTGAATTATAGCTAATTCCAATTTCTATCCACTCACAGTTTTTTGATTCTATCATATAATAATTGCAAATATTTTCTTTGTTTACTATGGCATTGGGTATGACAATTCTGATGTTTTTAAAGTCATTAATCACAGTATGTCTCAAATTTATATCCTCTACTCTTCCCATCGTGTTGTCGCCGATTTTTACAATATCGCCTATTCTGAATGGCTTAAAAAAAGCGATAAATAAACCACCCACAATATTTGAAATGCCTTCTTGTGAAGCTACACCTGCAATCAAAGCCAACACGCCTGCGCTTGCACCTGCGGCAGTTGCTATATTTCTCAATGCCGGTATAGCTATAGCAATGAGGATAGTTGCAATCAAATATATCAATGCCAGGGCTAAGTAACCCATGTATTTGTACAAGGTAATATCACCCGAATCCCGTCTTGAAAGCTGATTTATTTTATGCCTGAAATATGTCTTAGATACTGCCACTAATATGATGGTTATTATCAGTACGAGTGCAAACCATATCACTCTTCCTATATTGTTGGTAATGACTGTGTAAGAAGATTTATCTACAAATATGTAGCTAATTAAACCAATCCCAAATGCCACAAAAAAGGTAGTTGAGATGTTTTTTAATGACCGCAAAACAAGTAGATAATGATTTGCTTTTTTCCATCTGCGTTCTATGATTTTTAAAAATCTGACGGATATAAAAATCATAAGCATCGTAAATAATACGACACCAAGTACCCATGCAAGTTCTTTATGTTGTAAAATAAATTCTTTCATAAATTATCTTTTCAATTTTGGGAATTTGGAAATTAGGGAATTAGGTCAAGGTTTTGATTAAAAAATATGGTTCTACTGAAATAGGTGTTTTTTTATTATTTTAACATAAATTAAATTTATAAATAATTCGTTTTTAATAATAAATAAATTATAAAATAATTTTAATTAATTAAAAACGGCTATATTTCAATTCGACCAACTATTAATATCGTATTATTTTAAATGTAATTTCCATTCAATTAAAAAATAAGGTTCTTTGACAAATCCAGTGAAGTGAATGAAAATTTGGGCGTATCCCCCTCCTTATCAGTCGGGGGTC
>ENA-ORXR01004803-ORXR01004803.1-marine-metagenome-genome-assembly--contig:-NODE-4803-length-11102-cov-5.760363_pt1 | contig 11102 bp, 7 predicted proteins | sample MGYA00237866_ERZ511479 | MGnify/ENA metagenome assembly ERZ511479 | reverse complement strand
CTTGATCCTCGCGCCTAACCCTCGATCACATGAGGCTCCGCGACGAGTCACCGCCTTTTTCAACACCCTGCTAGGGATCGTATCGACCTGCATCTCGTCCTCGGCAGAGATTTTGACGTACCGAGGAGACCGCTCATTACGCGAAAAAGGCCCCGCCGCACAGTGCGACGGAGCCTTGAGGTTGTTGGAATTTTGTTCCGGATCCGGGCAGCCTAGCGGCGGCGGCGGAAAAGGAAACCAGCAGCGGCGATCAGACCGAGAAGTGCAGAGCTAGGCTCAGGGACGCAGTTGTGACAAACTCCCACGGAGGAGTCACCAAGGCCGAGACCGTGGCCAGCAACACCTGTGTCGCTAGGACCACCAGTTGCGGTCGCACCGTAAGCATACATCTCAATGTAGACCTTTTCACCAGCGGCGAGGTTGGTCGAGAAGTTGAGGTTCTGCGTGTAGAGGTCAACGCTGTTCATAGTGCCGAGGTGAAGCGTGCTGGTGCCGTCAATGCCGACTGAACCAACGCCAAACGCGCCGGATCCGAAAATGCCCTCGTAACTTGTGCCAGCGGCTGTGCCGTCGCCAGTCCAGATGTGCCACTCATAATTGGTCGGGCCAGCATCAACAACGCCGATCTCGGCCTGAATGCTGTTGACGGTCGTGTAACCGCCACTTCCAGCACCTACCTCCCAAGTCCAAACTGCGGTGTTCGTGCCACCAAAGGTGTTGCTGTTGTAGCCCGATGATGCACCTTCCTCCCATCCCTTGAAGCAAGAAATCCTTTCGCCGGACTGGGCTCCGTTGAGGCCGTATCCGTTGTCGTCATACCAACCACCGGAGTTTGCAAAGTTCGATGAGAAGTTGCCTGTGAGGCAATCGGCCGAGCTAGTCCCGGTGTGGTCGGTGTTGAGCCAACCAGCCTCTTGGAAGAAATCGACCGTGTCACATGCAACGGCGCTACCGACAGTGCCAGTGAGCTGCTTGATCGGCGTTGCGGTATTTAGTGTGCGAACCGGAGCAGTCTTAACACCGTCGTAGGTGGTAGCAACGCCGGCAAATTGGCGAGTCTGTGCATCTGCACTTCCAGCTGCTATGACGCCGCTTGCGAGAACGATAACGAATTTATGATTAATTTTCATATTTATTTAAACAAGTAAGAGTGAGATTCTATTATAATACATGTAATCATTTATGCAATAATTAATATAACTTCTCTCTAATTTAAGGATTAGAATAGTCGGATGCTATCATTTTTGAGAGTTTCGAGCGCGTTTTGTCGCTATGTCATTGTGAGTTGGAACAGAGTGTGAAGCCAAAGCACACACATTTGCGAAACCAAGCCTCAGCGAGTTATTGCAACGCCCCTAGTGTCCCGAACGATTAATCCGTTGAGAAAATTGAGGGGAAAGTTGTCATGGAATCAGGTTCGCTCCGCTCACGTTGGAACATGATCACGGCTCTTTTTCCCATACCTGCGTTACTCGTCGGTCACCAAGCCAGCTTCGCTTTGCTCTCTCCCCCGCTCGTCTCTTCGAGCTGCCCTTGGCAGGCTATGTCGCTCCACCCCATTCTCCTCGTGCCTTGATCTGAGAAAAAATTTGCCTCCGGCTTTCTCCACTTCGTTTCGAATCTCGTGAATTTTTTCAACCTTCTAATCGTTCGGGACACTAGAATGAACTCAGATGGGCTTTGGCCGCGCAGTTCGACAATAGCTCCCTTTCTAACTGCAGAGGGATTGCGTAGCCCAGTGCACTTCCCCGTTGCAGCCCCAATTCGAAGCTCCAAACGGGCCAGCGTCGAACAACATGGCCATTCCGGTTCTCTGCCAATCTCAGTAACTTCTATAGAAAGGCTTTGCTTCGTTCGCTGACTAATTGCCACTCAGTGGCCGACTTCAAAGTCGGGTTCGCCAGCTGCGCGGGACATCGCCTGTGCAGAGAAAGGCGCTCCTGTTGGGGCTGGGGACTAGCGAAAGGCTTCAGCTACGATGAGGCCTCGCGCGCCTCAAGCGAGAGCAGAGCAATCTGACTGCAGAGCTCGGGGAAATCGATTCCAGCTGCTGCTGCGGCCTTGGGAAGCAGGCTACTTTCGGTCATGCCTGGGATCGTATTGACCTCTAGAACCCAAGGACGATCCTGGCCATCTAGCAAGACATCGACTCGCGAATAGACATCAATTCCAAGCGATTGATGAGCGGCAAGAGCAGCTTTCTGGACGGAAGCTGTGACCTCATCCGAAAGCTCAGCAGGACAAAAGTAGTTAGTTTTCCCCTTCGATTCGAGCCACGGATACTTGTTGTTAATGTCGTAGAATCCGTCTTCTGGGCTGATGTGAACAATCGGAAATACCTGATCGCCGAGCACGCCAACGGTCAGCTCTTTGCCGTCGATAAAATTCTCAACCAACGTCGTTTCTCCATACTTAGCAGCATCGATGAAGGCGGCATCGAGTTGTGTTTGATCGTGAACAATATGAACTCCAACGCTCGATCCTTCTCTCGGAGGCTTAACGCAAACAGGGAGTTCTAAGGTAACCGCAGAAGGATCAGTGCTGCTCACTTCCTGACTGAGCGGAGTTGGCACTCCAGCAGCGACAAACTTCTCTTTCGAAAGAATTTTGTCGAAGGCGATTCGGCTACTTTCTGCATCGGCACCTGTGTAGGGAATACCACGCTTGTCGAGAATCGCTTGGAGAGTTCCGTCTTCGCCGAAGGTTCCATGAATCGCGATGAAGGCCAATTCGGTACCTTCAGGCAGTAAAAAATCAGATCCTTGCACATCGACCTCAGTGACGTCAGCATCGACCGCGCGCAGGGCTTCTGCGACGGATTCTGCGGTCTTCATCGAAATTTCGCGCTCGGAACCGGGGCCGCCTTTTAGGACGGCAATCTTCTTTTGGGCTAGGAGGGACATGGTAGTTGAATGGTTTGTAGGAAACACCGAGGGCTTCTTTAAAAGGAAACTTCGTCTTCACCGATGATTTGGACTTCGGTCTCAAGATGAATTCCGCGATCGGCGAGGGCCTTGGCTCGAATGTCATCGATGGTAGACAGCACATCAGCGGCAGAGGCCTTACCGTTGTTGGTGATGAAGTTGCCGTGCACTTCGGAAACAGCAGCGGAGCCGTGGCCATGGCCTTTCAGCCCGAGTTGGTCGACAAGCATTCCGGCTGGAGTCTCGGGTGACGGGTTCTTGAACATGCACCCAGCACTGGCCGCGATCGGCTGAGAAGTTTTGCGCTTACTTTTCGACGCGTCCAATAGGCCATCGATTTCCGGCGTCGCGATGCCAGCCTGGCCTCGGAACGTGACACTCACGACAAAGTGATCGCAGAACTCTGGAGCGCTCCGGTAGTGGTGCTCGATCTCGCTGAGTGACTTCTCGCGGAGTTCACCTGCGGTGTCGACGAAGCGAACGGTGACGACTTGATCGAAGGTTTCGACGCCCATCGCGCCGGCGTTCATTCGGATGGCCCCCCCAACATTTCCTGGGATTCCCTCCATCCACTCGAAACCGCCGATATTGGCATTTCGAGCTGCCGCCGCGAGCTTCTTCAACCGCACGCCAGCGCCCGCAGTGATGGAGTCCGAGCTATCGATTGAGACCTCGCCAAATTCGCCTTTCGAAGGCGGATGGATGACGGCACCAGGAACACCACCATCGCGGACGAGAAGATTCGAACCGCGACCAATGACCATCAGCGGAATCGCCTGTGCGCGGAGATGAGCCAACACCCGAAGCATCGCGTCAACCGTGCTCGGCTCGATCCAGAACTGCGCAGGCCCGCCAATGCGAATCGTCGTGTGTTTCGCTAGCGGCTCATAAAGGCGGAACGTGCCTCCAGAATCGTCGGCGGCTTCGCGTATCCCCTGAAGCGTGGCCAAATCGGTAGCAATCGCGGTTCCGACCTCGTGAACATTTCCTGCGCCAAGAGTAATCAGAAGGTCGCCATCGCGAAGGGCATTTCCAGCAGCTAGCCGAGCATCAACAAGCGTCGGCGCGAGTGCGGCAGGTGGCCCCTCCTGTGCTTCAATTTCTTCGATGATGGTGTGGCCTCCAACCCCCGGAAGTGGTCGTTCGCTGGCAGGGTAGACATCCGTGACGAACACTCGATCGGCATCGCCAAAACTCGCCCCGAAGTCTTCTTTGAGGAGCTGCGTCCGAGAAAACCGGTGCGGTTGGAAGACGCAAACGGTTCGCTGTTTTTTAAGGTTTCTGGCTGCGGCTAGGGTAGCTTTAACCTCCGTAGGATGGTGGCCGTAGTCATCTACGACTGAGAATGATTCGGTATCAAGTTTGACCTCAAAGCGCCGACGAGCGCCGCGAAAACTGGCCATCGCCCGGGCGGTGTCGGGAAATCCGACGCCATGGCGGTCAGCGGTCGCGAGAACAGCGAGCGCATTCAGAACGTTGTGATCTCCCGGAATCCCGAGTGTGACTTCACCGAGTTCGACGCCGTTCTTGAACGCAAGAAACCGGGTAGTCGCGGCACCAGATTCGACCACCTTCGCAGAAAAATCATGGTTGGCCGTGTCCCATCCGTAACCGATGGCTTCCGGTGCGGCCGAGGCGACCTCCATTGCTACGGCATCTTCCGCACAGTAGATCGCCGCGCGCTCTGTTTGCGAAACCAGTTGGTCGAAAACGGCTCGAATTTCATCGAGGTCAGCGTAGTGATCCAAGTGGTCGGCTTCGATATTCAGAATGATCGCGTCCTGCGGATGAAAACACACCAATGAGCCGTCCGACTCGTCGCCCTCTGCCACGAAGACGGAGCCCTCAGGATCCCAAAATGCGTTTGAACCGAGCACTGGAATTTCGGCACCGACATAGTGGGAAGGGTGCTGCCCACCGAGTCTCATGACGTGGGCGAGCATGGCCGAAGTCGTTGTCTTGCCATGAGTGCCCGAAACCACCACGCCATCTTGACCATTGAAAAGAGCAGCCAGAGCCTCGGCCCTGCGCACCAGAGGAATGTCGCGTTGGAAGGCGGAATCGTAGGCCGGATTGCCCGGTTTAATAGCAGTCGAGTAGATGACCATGTCACAGCCGCGCACACACTCGTCGTTGTGCGGACTGGTGAAAATGAGGCCCCGAGTCTCCATTCGCTCGGTCTCCTCAGTCGTCACTCGATCAGATCCACTGACCGTATGACCGAGTTCCATCAATAATAGGGCAAGCCCACTCATACCGGATCCCGCGACACCAATGAGGTGGACACGGATCGGCGCACGGTTCTCGCTGAGAATGGAAAGGATCGGCTGCACAAGTCGACTTTATCTAGCAGGCGGATCTCGTCGCCTTAAAAATCAGTCTACTTCGTGCCGACGGAATCGCCTACAGAACTCAGACCATGCCGTTCCAGCCAAAGCATCAAACGCCAACTCCACGCGGGGTTGCGTTGAAGGCTCGGACTCAAGGTTCGCAGACTCGTGCCAGGGCGTTTCGATAAGCTCACTTCGACAGTCCGGGACGTCCTGACCCTACCTTTGCGGATGGCTGATCGGAAGGTAGTGAAACTAACGACCTTCGCTCTGACTCCCATCACTTATTCGCGAATCACGAAGGTGATCTCATCAATATTGACCACCCCAGAACGACAGTGAACACGAATCACCTTCCCCTGACTGGCTTCCATATTGATACCATCAATGCTCTGGATCGTGAACTTGTTCCTATCCCCGGTAGGCTGGAGCCTCGTCGATAAAAATCCTCCGCCATCGAGTTCAAATTCGAGCGTGGCAGGTTCTTCAGAGTCTGATGAGTACTGGATGTCGACCGTATAAGAGCCACCGCGGATCTGTTTTATGGTATAATCGACCCACTCACCTTCACTAAAATCACCCAGATAGATGCCACCGGCAGCTTCATCAGCTGTCCAGAGATCGGGGCTTTCGTTCGTCCGGTAGATCACCCCATCCTTGTAGTTTCCTAAGTTGAGAGGTGTGTTGTCCTTGTAGGAGACATCCGGACCACCTTTGTCGTAGTCTTCGCCCTGAAAAATTCCTGGAAGTCGGTGTGTCGAATAGGCGGATTTCGGGACGATGGCAGGCCGAAACGCATCGATCGCTGCTTTGCGTCTAGCGGCCTCTTCAGCAATTGCAATTTCCTCAGGAGTCGGCGCATTTCGTGCCTCTTCCTCAGCAGCTAAACGCGCTGCTTCGGCTTCTTCAGCAGCGAGAATGTCGGCCTCAATCTTCTTCTCGGCCACGATCTCCGCTTTCTTCGCGGCATCGACTTTGTTTGACCGATCCACCACGAGGAAAGCGATGACACCGGCCACCCCAATCAGAAATAGGGTCGCCCAGAGGATACCTTTCCGCATGGTTTTAGCCTCCTTTTCAGCCTTCTCCATTTTCTCACGGCTTCGCTTGAGAGCTTTGACACTGTCATCAGTTCCCGCAGACAAGCGAGAATCGACGCCAGATTTTTTCCGCTCCTTCAGATCGGCGCTCTGAGCAGATGCGACGCTACTGACTGATTGCGCAGCTCCAAACTTGGTCTGAACGGCCGTGGTTTCGCCCCCCATTTTTCCTCCGGGCGAATTTGCCTCGGCTGATTTCTTCTTCTTCGCGACCAAAAGAGGTTTCAGCCTTTTCAAGACACTGACGACTGAGCTGAACCTAGCATCAGGCTGAGCCTGTAAACACTTCTCGATCACCCGATCCACTTCAGGATTCGTTCCAACCAGAGAGGAGGGCGGCTCATAATTGTCTAAATCAGGTCGTTTCCCGACCAACATTTCATAGAGAACAATACCCAAAGAATAGATATCAACACGGTGATCAATCGATTCGACGTCTGGATCGAACCGCTCTGGCGCTGTATAGTCGGCAGTAGACTTCGAGCCCTGATCTGGAAAAATCCCGGCGTAGATGTGCTTAAGACCAAAGTCTGCCACCTTCACGGAGCCGTCTTCGGCAATGAGGATGTTCTCCGGCTTCAAGTCCACATGGACAACACCTTCCTGATGCGCCCGGGCGACTCCACCTGCTGCCTGAAAGAACAGGCGCAATGCCTGATTCTCCGTGATTCCTGCATCGATCTGGTCACGAAGGGTGCCACCAGAGACCAGCTCTGTTACCAGATAAAGCAGACCGTCTTGAATCCCGAAGTCGAAAACCCGAACGACGTTTTCGTCTTCAAGTTGAACCATGCGTTTGGCCTCATCCATGAGAGGCGCCAACTGGTCTTCGTCCCCCGAAATGACCTTGATTGCGACAGGTCGATCAAGCTTCACTTGAGTTGCACGGTAGACGGTGCCGAACGAACCCTCAGCAATCAGAGATTCGATCTCGATATTCGGAAGAAAATCTGACCAGCGATCAACAGGAATACTCATAGGACTTAGATTGGTGGAGGTGTCTTTTTTGCAAGATGCAAACTCTGATGCATCAGAATACAGATTGTTGGGTGCATCAACCTTCAACGTGACAGGAAACTAGGCGAATTGAAGACATATTGCCCGATCACACCAGATTTTCAACTGCCCCTACAACGACGGAGACAAGCGGGTTATTAGTTCGTTCTCATCATATACCCGTCGAGCGACCTAAATTGGATCAAGCGATCAACATCGGTTGCAGGAAATTCCGGTCGATCATGAGTCAAATTAGGAAACTATTCGAAAAATACTTGCCTAACACCAAATATCCTATACTTTCAGAATATAGTGAAAGTTCCTCTAGTTGCTAATTGCTGGTAGAGGGCCAACCATGAAAAGCCAAGGGGACATGAGCAAGATACAGACGGAGGATAAGATGCAGGCGACGGAAGAGGCCCAGCCCGAATTTCCATTCGATCTAGTGAGACCTCACATCGAGCAGGTCGAGGAAATTATCGCTGAGCAGGCTAGAGCCTTCGACCCCGGTGTTGAGGGCTACATCAGCTATATTTGTGAGTCAGCTGGGAAACGAATCCGCCCGGCACTAGCGGCACTGACAGCTGGGGCACTCGCTGATGGAAAAGTCTTAGATAGCCAAGTTCGGCTTGGTGCGACTCTGGAACTCGTTCATATCGCATCGCTCGTTCATGATGACCTCATGGATGAGGCTGACACCCGCCGCGGCTTAATGACGGCGAGCACGAAGTGGGGCAGTAGCTTGAGCGTGCTACTTGGAGACAGCCTGTTCTCCCATGCCTTAATGATGGCAACGGAGTTCGATGACATTCATCTGAGCCGCGAGGTGGCCCGGGCATCGCGGGAAGTCTGTGAGGGCGAGATTCTGCAGACCCAGCGTCGATTTGATCTGGAACTCTCGATCCCAGAATATTACCACATCATTGAGCTCAAGACCGCGGCCCTATTCGGAGCAGCAACTGAACTCTCAGCCTACCTCGGAGGTGCTTCGAAAGAGGTGCAGGCTGCCTTGAAAAATTTCGGCCGCAAACTTGGAACGGCTTACCAACTCTATGACGACTGTCTAGACCTGGTTGGCGATCCAGAGGCCGCTGGCAAGACCCTCCGAACCGATTTAGAGAAGGGCAAATTAACCCTGCCAATTCTGAACCTAATCGGCGCCGCCTCTGATAGTCAGCGCGAGAAATTAGGCCGATTGCTCCTAGAGCGCGAGCCTCTAGACCTCAACGTAATCGCTGGGATCGCTGACTACGAGGGTGCGCTGGAAGCAGCCGTCGGAGAGGGTCACCGGATGCTCGATGAGTGCCGCCAAGATCTCATCTGCTTGCCATCGAATGAATCGAGCAAGGCCCTCGGCGACATTGTCGACTACCTTGGCTGGCTGTTCGATAGCTGTTTGAGGTAGCGCGCTGCGAGCATAACACTCGTCATATCGAGCCCTACCCTTTCAGCAACTCTCGCAACCTCCCGCGACGCAGTTTTCCGAGGGCAGATCGGGGCAGCGGATCTGGCAGTCTAATAACTTCCGAGAGACGCTCATAACCAGCAATCTCTGGTCTGGCGTTAAACTCTTCAAAGAGTTGCTCTGCAGCGCCAGAATCACCCACGGCGAGAATGAGCTTTCGGTCTCGAGTGTTACTCTCGATATCAATGATCGCGAAGTCTTGAGGAAACGTTGGCTCATTCGAACATAAGGATTCGGCGATTGTTTGGAGTCGGTCGAGGGACACCAATTCTCCGACGATCTTGACCTGTGAATCGATCCTCCCAATCCAGTTTAGTGTCTGCCCTCCGACACCGTCGTGCGCCACCTCGACCAAGTCGCTCGTCAGAAACCAACCATCCTCGTCGGCCAAAGAACAGAACTTCCAAGTGTTCTCCAACCGCTCAAAATATCCGGCTGCAAGGGGGGCTCCACGCAGCCTCAACCCCGTTTTTTTCGGATCCAAGATCCAGCCATCAATCACTGGAATCGCGGTCGGCGAGAAAGGTTCCGAAGGCCGACCAGTTGCGACTTGGGAAGCGGTTTCGGTCATCCCGTAGCTTTGGACGACCGGCCAACCTAAATCCCTAGCCTGATCGCCGACTCCGCCACGGAGCGCTCCACCGCCAACGACGATTCCTCGCAGTTCGCAGGGTGCGGTTCGATTGGTGGCAACAAGATCAGCGACTTGGGCGGGAACGAGCGAGCTCCAAGCCACCCCACAATCGGCGATCGCATCAGCAAAGCGCTCCGCATCCCAGCGCCCGCCCAACACATCCGCTGGCCGCTCAGCCAATTGCTCGGCTCGCACATGAACGCAAAAACCCCCAACATGAAAGGCCGGCAATGCACAGAGCCATCGATCGCCAGCTTCAGCTCCTAAGTGGGCGTTAACCATCGACGCCGAAGCTCGAAGCGATGCTCGGTTGTGAACGACGAGTTTGGGATTCCCTGAACTCCCGGATGTGCCAAAGCAGATCGCATCCTCTAGCCCCGTCGCCTTAACCACCTGTTCGGGAGTCGGCAACCCTGCCTTGATCAGCGTGGGCCCAGCCAACACCAGCGGACGACCGGAATGCCAGTCGTCGCGAAGTCGCTCTGGAGAATTTGGTTCCATCCACTAGACAATCCCCCACCCTGATCGAGTTCGCACCCATTGATTGTTCGCGACCAGACCGATCATTGCAAGACGTTAGAGCTATACGACGCTACACACATGGCAGACGGAATTTTTTTCTGGGTAGTAATGCTTAGCCAAGAAGGGGCCACTTTTCTTGGTGCACTGATTGGGGCAACACTCCTCGGCATTGTGGTCGGGTTAGCGATCGGCGGTCTGGTCTACATGTTGTATCGCCTGATTCGACTCCTCAGCCCTCCAACCCATCGCGCTTGGAGGATCGGAACACTCAGTTGGCTATTGATTTCGATGGCGCTCATCTTCGGATTTTTGGGCTTTCACAAAGGAGTCGTTCACGGCATCCGCAAGTTGGTGACCGAAGGCCGGATCGCGACAGAAGTTGTTCCCGAAGTCGGTGGTGGGATTTCGACCTTCATCTTTGCTGTCGACGAAGAACTCGAAACGTTTTTGGCTCTGGAGACTGATGAGGAGTTGAAAGCGTACGCCGAAGCGCTTTCTGATCGGGAAGGCCTCCTTGAAAACTCGACCCGCGAAACTCTCAACGTGACCGACTTTTTATCGAGAAAGGATCAATCCACGAAGCTATTTTTCGACACCGCTGTTCCCGTCCTTGCAGATGCCGCAAAAGCGCGGGCTCCAGTTCTAGCTGACGGGATCGGTGAAAAGATGTTTGATTGGTTTGTCGACAAGTTTGGATACAACGTTCTCCTCGGAACGATCAACAGTAACCTCGAAAAGAAGGGATTAGCAGGCCCCGTTTCAGGATGGGTCAAAGGCCTTCCAGAAGCGGCTGCCGAGGTCGGAGGAGATGACCTTATTTCGCGCGATGAACTCTCTACCTACACAGTCGAATCCGTTCTCAAAACCTACCTTCTCAAACCCGTCGAAATCGGAGAGAAACTCCAACGCGTTCTCGGCTGGGGAGTCGCTTTGATTGCGGGATTGTTGCCGTTACCGATTCTGTGGTATCTGCGGAAATGGCGCAGCAAGAAGCCAGCCGTTTCAGTTGCTGAAGTCTAAGAACAACACTTCTCCAATAGCGTTTCGCTGAAGCTCACTTCGGCAGGCCGGGACGTCCTGACCCTACCTTTAGGCGAATACGGTTGGGCGGAAGGTAGGGCTGAGACCTCC
>ENA-ORXR01004802-ORXR01004802.1-marine-metagenome-genome-assembly--contig:-NODE-4802-length-11104-cov-209.274961_pt1 | contig 11104 bp, 5 predicted proteins | sample MGYA00237866_ERZ511479 | MGnify/ENA metagenome assembly ERZ511479 | reverse complement strand
GAAACCATCTCCAACCCAATGCAGCTAAAAACCCCATTATTGATGATTGTCCCGATAAAATCTTCCAATGAAATATCTAGTAGTTTGCCCTCAAGATCCTTATATTTGGCCCATGCAACACGTAATCCATAGGATGGTAGGAAGCTGTGTACAGGGTCAGGGCTTGAATCGAAGCCGATTGCCTCGTGTGCTGCGATTGAATGCTCGCGCCAATCGAAGAAACTCGGGACGCCCAACCCCCTTCCTTTTTGCCGTGTTTGCCCTGTGCGCATGGATCGGATTCTTTTCCCTACAAACCACGCAAGCGCAAGAGAGCAAACGCAAACCATTGGAAATCAAAGAGCGCGTCGTCTACGACACCGCGTTTATCAATTACTCCGGCGTGATCCGCAGCGAGCCCTTGCTCCGCTCCGCGCCTGAAAAAGGCTACATCGACTACGAAGACGAATGGGATATCATTTGGAACAAGTGGCGCTCTGGAGAGGTGCCAAACGTCGACTTCAGCAAGCAAATCGTCATCGTCGCCACCCTCGACAATCCCAGCAAAGTTCTCGTACGCATTTCACGCACAGATAACAATTTGCGGTGGCGCTTCATTCAAGCTCCGAACTCAAAAGATGGCATTTACGGCTTCGGTTATGCCTTCTGCATCATCGATCGCGGTGACCTCACTCAGGTTAACGGCGAGCCCTTGCCCCCCTACCGTAAGCGTTGGTTCAAACAGGTTCCGCTTCCGGAATCACATTACTCCTACGGCAATACCCGTTCGTTTATTTTGCGCTCTCGCACTGAAGAGTTTACCTACATCGGCACCAAACGCGGCCCCTGGGGGGAGCGCTCGCAAGCAGTTCGCAATGCTCTGCTCGAGGTCGACATCAACTATGCAAAATCGATGTTTGTTTTCATTGGTGCCACCGAATCGAACACCGCAGAGCGCGTGACCTTCGAAGCCCCAGTCAAAGAAGGCAACCACCTCATCTTTCGCTCCAATACCGAAGTGATCAGTAGCTCAAGCGTGAACACGGAAAAACACCTCGGGGTCGCCTACATCATTGACCGCTGGGATCGCCCCATTTTCAGCGAACACAATGGCAAAGCCGAGCTGCTCTATCGGGTGGCCGCGAACGCCAAGGTCGCCAATCCAATCGTACAACGCTGGGTCTTCCAGCTTCAAGTCCCCGTGGTCTCCGAACGCATTGCTGCCTGCAAGGCCCTCGAAGATTTAGGACCGAACGCATCAGAAGCGATCCCCGCGTTGGTCAGAGCGCTATATGACAACCATTTTGATGTCCGCGGTCGCTCCGGCCTCGCCCTGCTTCGCATGGGACGCCATTTAATCCCACACGAAGACCTCCTCAAGCAGACCATTAACGACGAATCCGCTCACGAAGAGACCCGCAGTTGGGCTCAAGTGGCGTTGAATTCGATGCCGGTCATCGAGAAAGAATAAGTCAAGTTTTAAGCCCCGTGGTTCATTGAGTTATAAAAACCGCGCATAAAAGCTGAGAAAGGCGGGCGCGAATATGTATCCGCTATCGAAAGAATCCACTCTATCGAAAGAATCCAATTTATGAAACGATCTCTCCTCTCCCTATCGCTACTCCCTCTGCTTTTGAGTAGCGCACTCGCGGGTGACAGCCCTTTTCAGGAATTTACCCGCAACCTTGTGACCAAAGACGGCGGTGACCCATCGCCATGGATCGTCTTTTTCGGTCAGCTCCACCCCATCGTTCTCCACATGCCCATCGGCATGGTGATCGGTGTCTTTCTCATGGAAACAGTTGGCCTCTTCCGCAAAACCGATTTTGCTTTTGCCATCGCCAGCCGCTTTCTGCTCGGTATTGCCTCACTAACGGCCTGGATCGCAAGTGCCTTCGGCATGTTCTGGTCGCTTGAATTTGGCAACAAAGAGGAACTCTACTGGCATACGGTGTGCGGCTTAATCTTTTCCGTTCTCGTCACCCTCTGCTGGTTTGTAAAACGTCGCCGCCTCAACGCGCTGCAAGACGAAGAAATCCCCAACGGCAAAGGTCGCCTGCTCTACACCACCCTGCTTTGGCTCACCATGGGCGTCATGACCTGGACCGGACACTTGGGCGGAGACCTAGTCCACGGCACCCCTGAATTACCGGAACCATTGAACGGCAAGCTCAACAATGGCATCACCTTTGTCGGTGACCTGATTGGTGCCGACACGGGAGCAGCACGTAAAGGCGGAAAAGAAAAACTCGGAGTCATTCCGGAAGGCCAACCCATCCTCGACAATACAAAAGCAGTTCCTAACGAAGACGCTCCTGAAACGGGCACCGACGGCACCGACGCGAAAGACGAGAAAGACGACGATAAAAGCGCCGCCGCTTCGGACAAAGAGCTCGTCTCCTTTACGAAAGACATCAAACCCCTTTTCGAGAAACACTGCGTGGAATGCCACGGCCCCGATAAAGCCAAAGGCAAACTCCACATGGACACCCAAGACGGCCTCGAACGTGGTGGTAGAGAAGGACCATTGTTCGTAGCCGGACATCCAGACGAGAGCGACCTGATCTACTTCATCACCACGGACGACGAAGACGAGCTCATGCCACCACCGGATGACGACGTCCCACCGTTGACCAAAGAAGCCATCCAACTCATCACCGATTGGGTTGCACAAGGCGCGAAATTCGACTAAGCCGTCGCGCAATGAATCAACCGACAGCCAAAACGACCGCCAAATCGACCGCCCAACCAACAGCCCAATTGACCGACAACAGATGGTCTGACGCGAAGGTAAAGCTCTACACCACGATCGCATGGATTTTATCCGTCGTAGTCTGGGCCCTGGTCGTCGCCATGCGCGAACTGCCCAAACTGCCTGTTCCCGGTGGCATAGACCTCAGCGTACTGCCGACGGGGCACGCCATCATCAACACCCTCGTCTCGATCTGCCTCGTCTTGGCCCTCGTTTTCGTTAAGCGTGGAGACATTCGAAACCACCAGCGCATGATGAATACCGCCCTCTGTGGCTCCATTCTCTTTCTGCTATCCTACGTGGTCTACAATCTCACCCAAGGCGACACCCACTTCGGAGGCACCGGCGCGATCAAAGTCATCTACCTCCTGCTCCTCATCACCCACATTATCCTCGCCGCGCTGTCCTTGCCCTTCATTCTCAAGGCCTGGATTCTCGGCACCGGCATGCATGTCGAGGCGCACCGCAAACTGGTTAAACGCCTCTACCCGATCTGGCTCTACGTCGCGATCACCGGCCCGGTCTGCTACCTAATGCTTCGGCCCTATTACGCCTAGGAGTCTGTCGGACTTAGGCTTTCGAGCGAGGGTTTTTCAGTTTGAGACCATTCGATCCGGACGATTCGCGAGAATCGTTGAGTCTAGCTGATGGCGAAATGAATCCGCTGTCTGCCGGCCTCAGTTTTTCACGTTGTCATGAAGTTCTAGGTCAGGCTCTTACGCCCATGGCCATCCAATACCACCGCTTCGTGGTTCCTCCCCGATTGGGCCGAAAGCGACTTATTGTAATTTCAGTGCGGGGCCGTGTTGACGGAGCACTTCCGGATCGAGGTGTCGTCCGCAAAACATCCAAACTCGCCTTTTCAGGATAGACTCTAGTCGGCCTATTTCCCTGCCGACTTCTTGAGCTCCCAAGTGGCCTTGGCGCGCAGGCCATCGAGTTCAAATTGGCAGGCAATGTGTAGGTTCGCCAAACGCTCCATGGAACCAAACTGCCCCTTTACGCCAGGGGCAAAGGCAGGTTGCTCTTGCTTTGCGACGGAGCCGAACTGGGTGCTACGCAATTCGCCCTCGGACCAGATCCATTCACCCCCAACCGGGTGAGAAGGACGGAAACCAAATAGCTCTTGGTGACGAGCCTGCGCCGTTTCGACATCGCGAATACCGGTCAGCATGAAAGGGTAAAGATAGTCGACCCCACGAATCGCGGCTTCGCGCCGCTTGCGCATCGCACTATCCTGTAAGGCGGGAAGTTGAAGCCGACAAGCGGAAGGATCAAGCTGCATCGCGATTCCATTCAATTCAACTTGGCGTAACCCGACAATGTTTATTCGGTCCGTCAGAGGCAAATTACTGATGATTAAAAACCGGTCCTGGATCTCGATACCATACCGAAGGGTTATGAGATCTTCGACCTGGATATTGACGATCCAGCGGTCCTCTCCGGTCACTTTATGTACCGAAGAATTGCCCATGGAAAAGAGCCAGCGACGGTTGCTTTGCAGGGTAGACATAGCCTTGAGGATCTTCAAACTCTCATCCGAGTTGTCGAGCCCCACCATGATATGCATCGGCCGAGTGAACATGGAAATCATCAACCCGATCCCGGCCATATCCCCCCCTTGCATGGCCCCCATGATACTGCTTAATTCGCCACTTCCCAGCGCTAGAATCGGATCCGCATCCTGGATGGCAACGTGGACATCGGGTCCAAGCTGATCAAAGAGTCGCGAATCGAAGCCCATATTATTTCCAAGAAATTCATCCAAGAAATCACTGATTATCTCTAACCAAGCTCTGTCGCTTATATTGGCAGACAACAGCGCTGGCGGTGGCTTGGCGAGGATCGGAACCTGTAACTTTAAGCCCTGCTCAACCTGAGGAACCATGGTGCGGATATTTTCATAGATCGAGTTGTCGAGCAGCGGCAGAATAAATGTGGTCGCCTCGTAGAGCCCTGGCTCGGGGGTATCGATCCGAATTGCGATGGGATCAAAGAACCGACGCCAGTAACGATTGTAGTTCCGAAGATATTGTTGGTAGGCTTCTAGCTCTCCAACGCTTACCTTGTCGACCGGCGTTTCAAGCAAGGTAGCGAGGTTGCCGGCCTCGCCATACGCATCACTTGAACTGACAAAGTTGTCATCAAGCGACGCATCGTTAACCAGAACCGGCTTGGGGATATAGCCTTTGCGTTCGAGCACCGCGAGATCGGTTTCCACCCGCCCAAGCTCGAGTTGATGCGCCAGCGCACCGGCGCTTAATCCTTCGAGTTCGGTGCGAATCTGAATCCGGCGGAGCTGAGCGATCTTCATCGACGGGCTCACCAAGCGACGAATAAACGGGTCCGAAAAATAGAGGAAGGCGAGGCTGGAATCTTTCAAGGGAACCCGTGTGAGCATAAACTGAAGCTCCGCTGATTCGCCTAAACTTTTTGGGTTCCCTCGAATCGTTTTGATTCGCTCTAGCTCGGAGAGCTGGCTACTTCCGATGATAACATCGTCTATCACGGTCCAGTAAGCGGCTCGCCCGCGTTGGCCAATATCGAGCTTAATAATCCCGTCTGCCCCAGCCCCTTTTCGCATTCCGAGTGCCTTTAAAGCAAAGCCCGCCATCTCCTTGTTTTGCAACCGACATAGGACGCTGATATCCGTGCCATCGATAAAAAAGAGGTCGGGAAAGAGCAGGGCGGATTCCTTCACCATGCCCGCTTCGAGAAACCCGCGTACCAAGGTTTCGGTCAGACCAAGTCGCGCCAACATGCGATCAGCAAGGTCGTATTGAAGCTGCCGCCCACTGGCCCCGACCGCCGAAGCAAGAATGAAGCCGCTCCCACTGTCGACCATTTTGAGTAGCTCCTGCGGTTTTGCGAAGTACATAAACATTCGATCTTCAGGCGCGAAATCCGCCAAGCTAAGGCGTCCCGGCACTTCCCCTTCGAGCATTTTATCGAAGGGATGCGAGGTCACGGTCACGCCTTTGATCTGGTTCACCGGCAAGATTCGTTTCGCATCGAGAGCCTCTCGCCCTGCATTCAAGGCTTGGAGCTGGAGCGTCTCCTCAATCGCAGCGCGTCCGCCAATGACATTCATGGTCGAGGCGCTAGGACCTTGTACCCTCGGCGAAGAAGCGAGGGAATTTGGTTCAGTAAAGCGGTGGTCCATCCCCTGCACCCAGTACGAAAGCAGAGCCGCATCGCCTTGCATCGAGGGACGCAGTGAACCTCGCTGCATGCTGACCCACTCGTTTAGAATGGGCTCCGAGGGCTTGGCGGGCCGCATGTCCTTGCCCAAGTTCCAAACATAAGGGAGTAGCTCTTCCGAACGCCAATCTCGCAAGGTAAGACCGATGACTGATTTTGCCTGATCAAATCGCGTGGCGTATAAATGGTAGGGCACGGTCTCAACCGGGCCCTCGTAGACATCCGGTGATTTCCCTGGAACCACGACAAGCTTGAGACGCTCCATAAGATCCAAATCAATCGGCTGGCGCGAGACCCTCCCGTTACTCATCAAGACCCAATGCTTTCCGTCGTCGAGATAGGGCATTCGCTCGACCGCAAGGATCGAATGGGGCTCGGCCCAGTTCCGCATCTCAGGCTCATCGCGATAAATGCGCACCTTCGGAATCAACCGAAATTGTTCCTCGGTCTTTTGCTTCTCATGATAGTCGATGCGTTTGAGATCGAGATCGAGGAGACGGTCGGCTGACATTCCTCCATGTTTTTTCGCATAGCCGATAAGGTCCCAAAACAAGTGGCGTGCGAGCCGGCGGTTTCGATCAAGCGCCTCCTTTTGTTGAAGCAGCTTCATGCGATGCCCCTGAAGCACCCGAATGGCCTTGTCCGTTGGCTTTAACTGAAGATTACCTACCTGTGACTCTTGTCCGGTTTCAGGACGGATATGCCAGGCTCCTTCCACCGGTAATTCAATCGTGGTTCGAATCACAGTTATACCACTCTTTTCGTGCTCGGCAAAGAGCGTTTCGGCGGAGGCAGAAGACAGGCCGAGGAAGCTAAGACAAACCCCAGAAAAAAAGAGATAAAACGAAGAATGAGAGGACATAGGTTGGGAGAATAAGGAATGCGTTGGATTCATAACAGCTTATAGTGCAAGGCTCATGCCAAGTTTGCCCTTTGACTCCGCCAAACCCCGATTCGCTCGCAAAATCGAAATATATTAGACCAAGGGCATAAAGATTCCAGAAAAGCTCTATGCATAAATTGTATAATCTAAGCAATAATTGCAGGCAAACCTGCGCGAAAGTTTCGATAAAGCCCCTTCGAATAGCGAGCCTCTGCCGAGGGGTTATAGAGGGAAAAAGGCGGGTTTTGGCGATTTTGAAGACGGAATTTTAACCCGCAATAAATCGTGATGTTCAAGGGCCCTTTTGCTAGCTCACCTACATGAGTAATGCTCAACATAGATCCTTTCCTTGGCATAAAAGCCTTTATGCCAAAATCCTCTTCATCTTAGGACTCCTTTTGGCATTTATGGTCATTGCGACCGTTCTGATTATGGCCTTGATCGAGCGCAAACTTTTGGTCGACCAGAGCTACGAACGCGTGGGCTTGGTCGGGCAAAATGCAGTAACGCATTTAGGGGAACGCATCGCGATGACGGAAGCTCTCGCCACTGCCTTGGCCAACATTGGGGAAATTTTGCCACGTGAGGTGGACGCCTTTAAATCGGTTCTGCCGAATATCATCAATTACGAGGGGCGCCAACAGTTCATCGCTGGAGGTGGCATCTGGCCCGAACCCAATGCCTTCGAAGTCGGCACCGACCGACGTAGCTTCTTCTATGGCCGCAACAAAGAGGGTGGGTTCGATTATTACGACGACTATAACGACCCCGAGGGCAAAGGATACCACAACGAAGAATGGTATGTGCCGGCGCAGTTCTACACACCCGGCTCCAGCTTTTGGTCGAAGTCCTACATGGACCCCTACTCGTTCCAGCCCATGGTCACCTGCACGTCCCCCATGATCAAAGAGGGTAAATTCGTCGGGGCTTCAACCATCGACCTCAAACTTGAAGGCCTGCAAAACTTTCTAGAAAACGAAGCCAAAAGTACAGGAGGCTACATCTTCGCCCTCGATCGGAATAACAAATTTATTTCCTTCCCCAAACCGGAAGTCGTGACCCTGAAGCGGACCAACCCAGACGGAAACGTGGAACAAGAATATTTCGATATCCAAGAGCTGAGCAATGTCGCGAGCGCCTACAAACCATTCAGCGATGAATTGCAGAAAGTAAACCAACGGTTATTAAAGGAAGCAGCGGGCAAAGACGGCTTCACGGAAGAACGAATTCAAGTCCTAGCCAAATCTTACCAGATTTCGGATGAAGAAGCGCGGATCATCGCCGCGGTTACGGTCGACCCTTTTAAAGACCTTGGTGACAAACTCGAACTCAGTCGCTTCTCCCTAGAAAACGACCCGATCTTGGAAGAAGCCAGTACAGTCTCCATCTTTCACGTGCCCGCCGCTTACTGGAAAGTGGTTGTTGTCACGCCAGACTCTCATGCCCTCGCTGCCGCAGATAAGATCACCCGCAAAGTATCTGGCTTCATTATCGGCTCTCAGCTCTTAGCACTGCTAGGCGCCTTCTTTGCCGTCCGACGCCTCATTCTTGGGCCGATCAAAAAAATGTCCACCGAGGTCAGCGAAATGGTTCAGCGGGATGACGACACCTCTCTTCTGAACGACGACAGCGACAATGAACTCGGCCAGTTGGCTCACCAGTTTAACCGACGATCGAATCAACTCCGATCGACCTTGACCACCCTAGAGGACACCCGTTCCGACCTCGAACTCAGCGAAGGGCGCACTCGTCGCATCGTTGAATCTTCCATCGACTCAATTCTCAACGTCGATGGCAAAGGACAAATTAGCGCCTGCAATCCGGCGGCAGCGAAAACCTTTGGCTATACCGCCAACGACATGCTGGGCCGCCACATCAACTCGCTTATTACCCTGCCGGGTTCAAGTCGCCCCGCCATGAGCCTCATCGAGGCGCAGCGGAACAATGGCAACCAGACAAGCCAACGCATGGAAGCTGAAGGCGCTCGCAGTGACGGAAGCACCTTTCACCTCGACCTCTCACTCGCAACCCTTAATCCCAAAGAGGAAACCTACGCGGTCTATGTGCGCGATGTAACCGTAGCGAAAACCTACCAAAACGAATTGCTTCACGCGAAAAACCAAGCGGAGTCAGCTGCCCGCTCGAAAGACGAGTTCCTAGCCGGCATGAGTCATGAGCTTCGCACCCCACTCAACGCAGTCTTAGGAATTTCTGAATCGATTCGTGAAGGAGTCTACGGCGACGTGAGCCCCAAACAATCGGGTGCGCTAGAACGTATCGAAGATGGTGGACGTCACCTCCTCGACCTCATCAGCGACATCCTCGATATTGCCAAGGTCGGCGCGGGTGAGCTCACCCTGCAAAAAGGTCCGATGAATATTTCTTCGGTCTGCGACAATAGCCTCGTCTTCATCCGCACCACCGCGATGAAAAAACAAATCTCGGTGAATACCAATGCGACCCCAGAGCTGGGGGCAACCGTCGCGGATGAGCGTCGGGTCAAACAGATCTTGGTCAACCTCCTCGGCAACGCGGTGAAATTCACCAATGACGGTGGCCGCATCGATCTAAACGTGGACGTCTCGCAAGAAGAGCACACGGTTGAATTCGCGGTCAGCGACACGGGCATCGGGATTGGACCAGATGATCTCGAGAACCTCTTCAAGCCCTTCATGCAAGTCGACAGTTCTCTGGCGCGCGAGTACAGCGGCACCGGCCTTGGCCTCTCGCTTGTCTACCACATGACGGAAATGCACGGCGGATCGGTACGGGTTGAAAGCGAAGTAAACAAAGGCAGTACCTTTTATGTCACGCTTCCTCTGATCACGCTGGATGTAAAGGCTGACAACACGGATTCCGACTTTGACGAGGTCATCGCGCGTTCCGTCCCCGGCGGGCAAAACGCCTTGGTGGTGGAAGATTCGCCCGACACCGCAGCTCAACTCTGCCGCTACCTGGATGAGATCGGCTTGAGCTCACATCATTGCAGCCGTGGCGATGAAGCAATTGAACAAGCCATCTCCGTTGCCCCCGACGTGATCGTACTCGACATTCACCTCCCCGGTCTTTCGGGCTGGGAGGTGCTTGACCGGCTAAAAGCGAACAGCCTGACCCGCGACATCCCCATCGTCGTTTGCTCGGTGGACACCGATGTGCAAAAAGGCCTCGCGCACGGAGCTGACGAATATTTGATCAAACCAGTGAGCCGTGTCGCGATGCGCGGTGCCATTCGAAAATCGATGCAAGGTCGCACTGGCCACACCGCCCTGCTAGTTCTCGACTCCGACATCGCGCGGCCTGACGGAGAATTCGCGCCACCCACGCCTGAGGAACGCAGTAAACCTCTCGTTCTTATCGTGGATGACAACCCAGAGAATGTCTTAACCGTACTCGACTTTTTAGAAGCCAAAGGCTTCGAAGCTCGCATCGCCGATAACGGATTGGAAGCAATTCGCAAAGCGGAAGCCTTCCTGCCCGACGTCATTTTAATGGATGTGCAAATGCCTAAAATGGACGGCCTCGAAGCCACCCAGCGCATCCGCCGTATTGAGGCATTGAAGGACATCCCGATCATCGCGGTAACCGCCTTGGCCATGCCGGGCGACCGCGAAAAATGCCACGAAGCCGGCATGGATGATTACATTTCCAAACCAGTCAAATTGGTTCGCTTAGCTGCGTCGATCAAAGCGCAGTTGAAACGCGTGGGCTCGAAACTGGCTGACTCGGTGTAAGTTAAGAACGGCACAAGGGAACGGATGGAGAGCTTGGAAGCACCGACGTCCCCGTCGGCATGAATCACTCTTCGATTCTCGAAAACGAATCGTTTGAATCAACTCGAGCTCTTCCACCGATCCACTTGACCTTGACCTTTTACTTGACCTTGACATCCTCGTGTCAAGGCAGCCCTGTTCAACTTAATGCAGAATGGGTCGGAGCTTCCGTCCGCCGACTTCTTTATGCGCGGCCATTAACGACAAAAAGCATCCCGTTCATCCTGTCAATAACGGATGGGGAGCCTGGGAACGCCGACGTCCCCGTCGGCATGAATCACGTTTCAATTCTCGACAACGAAGCGCATTGAATCAACTCGAGCTCTTCTACCGATCCACTTGACCTTGACCTTTTACTTGACCTTGACCTCCTCGTGTCAAGGCAGCCCTGTTCAGCTTAATGCAGAATGGGTCGGAGCTTCCGTCCGCCGACTTCTTTATGCGCGGCCATTAACCTTCATTCCAAGCCGCGATTTTTCAGGTCAAGGTCAAGGTCAAGGTCAAGGTCAAGGTCAAGGT
>ENA-ORXR01004801-ORXR01004801.1-marine-metagenome-genome-assembly--contig:-NODE-4801-length-11105-cov-3.451941_pt1 | contig 11105 bp, 11 predicted proteins | sample MGYA00237866_ERZ511479 | MGnify/ENA metagenome assembly ERZ511479 | reverse complement strand
AATGCTTTTTTAATGCTGTTAAGGTGATTTTTTTGTGGATAGGTGTACTGTAATTGAGTACATGAAGATTATGATTTTTGAAATCAATAATGGTCTCGCCTTGTGCATTTTTAATCCAAGCTTCGTGGATATTCCATTCCTTTGGTACTGTCCAATCGAAGACTTTTGTGCCTGTCGGTACTTCGTGAATCGTTAGCGGAATATGCTGCTGCAAAAGCCGTAAAGTCTCGCGTACTCCTTCGCCTGTAATGCTCCGACAGATTGGATATAATTGTTCGGTAAGGGTATATATTTCTTGTCCTATTTTTTTTGAAAATGGATTTTTTGAGAATTTATATTTAAATTTAAAAGAAAAATCCGTTAATGCCTTTCAGGTTTCTTATGAATTTGATCAAAAAAATGGAAAAATGTTAAAATCTTTTTCATTCTTTTTATTTAACGTTTTTCGAATGAAGGCTAAAATTAAACTGTTTAATACCATTTCGTTTACAGGTTCAGGCATGGGTTTTAAATCTTCTGAATTTTTTGAAAAATATGGATCATGGCCTGAATTTGGTGTTGCTGAAGATTTAGAATTATCATTAGATTATGTGTTAGATAAAAAAGGAAAAATTAATTATTTTTCAAATGCGACAATAAAGAGTCCAGGTATTAGTTCATATGTTAATTCTCACAGCCAAACAAGAAGATGGGAGCATGGCAGATTTTTTGCTGTTTTTAAAAACGTCAATTCAGTATTCCAGTTGTTGAAACATCCGATTAAAAATTTCAAAAAAATAATGTATTTTTTGGATTTATGTATTCCACCTTTGAGTTTAATAGGGGTATTTTATCTTTTACTTTTTATCTTTAGTTTATTTTATAAGTTGAATTTTTCTTTATACTGGATGATTAGCTTTGTTGGTTTTATTAGTTTTTTTGCGTTGGGTTTTCTTAGGTTTTCTGAGAAAAAAAACTTGATAAAAGCTGTTTGGTTTGAGCTCCCATTGTTTGTTGCTTATAAAATTAAGGCTATATTCGAGCTATTTTATAAAAGAGAGAATGATTTTAAAAGAAGTGACCGATAGTAATTTCAATGCTTTAATGGGGCATTGTTACTTGATGTGTGTTTTTATTTTGGATATATAAATTAGACATGTCTAAATGGGGTTTTCTATTGTGCTTACAATTTATTGTTGTTTTAAGTTTTGGAGCTGAAGTTGACCATTTTACAAATAGATATACGGAAATCAAGGATTCAAAAGAAATAATTAATCAGAAAATTTCCTTATATTTAGCTGATGTTGTTTATAAACATAACAAAAAGAATGACATTTGTAGGCAAGATCAATTGATTGCAGGGCTTAGAAATGTATTTAATAATCATTTAAAAAAAGCGCATTTTATGGAGTTCTTATTTGAATCTACTAGTTTGGATATTAAATCTGTAAAAAAAGTTAATTCAATTTATAAAGATTGGTCATTTTTTAATGGAGCAATAATTAATTTACAAAAAGACAAAATTGATAGCCTTGTAATATTTCCCTTGTTAAAGGTGGGTTCTGTAGAAGTTGGATTCGATAAATTTGAGCATTTGTTTGGCTCAGGGTTTAAGTTTTTTAGTGAATATTATATTGATAAAAAACCTATGGTTGAAATATTGAAAACTAATATTAAAAGAGAACGAGGTTTTCTTGGAGGAAGTTGGTATGCTACAGGTGTATTTTCTTTTGGAGATTTAGTTGCTAATTTTAATGGTATTCGATTTTGGAATGATATTTTAGGTTTTGGCGCTGATATATTAGATCAAACTGTTAAACCAGTGATAAGTTGTCTTGATGGAAAATATGTCAAAGTAAATGACTTAGACATATCGAGGTATTTTGATTTTGGTGTCGATGAAAGGGTAAATTGTTCTCAATTTGCAACTAAATCGGCTACAATAAAAATAAATAAATTAGGTTTTTCTAAATTATGTTCAAATTCCTCATTTGAATTTTTGAAGCTTGATAGGAAATATAAGCAGTATTCTAAATATTTACTTAATAAATGGGGACATGTTCAAGTTGAATTTGATGAATATTTTGATAATTACGGAAGAATAAGCACGAGTTTGCGAAAGAAAATACGAAAAGAGAAATTTAAAAAGATAAGAAAGAATATTTCTCGACGTATGCGTTTGTAAAAATAAGTGGTTTTAGGTAAAAAGATTATATGTTTCATTTTGAAGGTGTAGAAAAAAAATTAGAAATTAGTTTTAATTCTTTACTTAATATTAATTTACTCAAAGAAAAGGAATCATTTTGGATTGATGAGTTAGTTCCTGCTTCAAAGGCAAAGGTGTTGTCAAGTATTTCCAATAACTTTTGTAAAGCTTATTTGCTTTCTGAATCCAGTCTTTTTGTTTACAAAGATAAAATAGTCATGATCACTTGTGGAACAACTACTTTGGTGAAAGCCGCAAGTATTATGATAGATAAATATAGCCTTGAAGCTGTTGATACTTTTATTTATGAAAGAAAACATGAACATTTTCCTGAGTATCAATATTCTAATTTTTATAAAGATGTGCAAGAATTAAAAGACTTTATAAAGGGAAAAGCTTATCGCCTTGGACCCCAGGACGATCATCATGTCTATTTGTTTCAATATGATAAGAAATGTGAAAATATTGAAAAAAATGATGTTACTTTAGAGCTTCTTATGCATGGATTAGATAAGAAAACACAGGATTTTTTTATCAATAACTCTGATCTATCATTATCGTTAATTGAAGAAAAGACACCATTAACATCACTTTTCAGTGATGTTGTTTTTGATCACTATTTATTTGAACCAAACGGTTATTCCTTGAATGCTTTAACTGGAAAGGGTTATTACACTTTTCATGTTACACCTGAAGATCCTGTTAGCTATGTCAGTTTTGAAACAAATATTGTCATGAATTATGAACAAAAAGTTGATTTGATCGCTAAATTATTATCTTTTTTTCAGCCTAAGCGACATAACATCATAGAATTTGCTATTGAATTAGATCGAAAACTAGAAACACCTGTTAGAGAAGAATATAGTTTAAGAGAAAAATGTTGGGATGTTTTAAGTTGCGGGTATCAAGTGAACTTTTATAATTTTTCACTTTCTGAAAAATATATAGAACAGTCTAAAGCTGAAGAGCTTTTAATAAAATAAGGATATATTGAATTATGGATAATGAAAAAACTATTTGGGAACTTAATAATGGAAGGTCAGTTTTAGATTTAAATCCAAGCTTGAAAATTGATGAAGAGTCACAAGATGCCTTACAATGGGGCCAGGGTGATTTAGATCTTTGGTTTGAAGAAAAACATCGCAATATTTATGGACAGCGCTTTAAGGTTGTTAAATCACTGTTCTCAAAGAAAAGTACTTTTCAGCAAATTGATGTTGTTGAAACTGAAGGATTTGGAAAAGTTTTACTTAATGATGGACTAGTAATGGTAACAGAAAGGGATGAGGCTGTTTATCATGAAATGATAGCTCATGTTCCTTTGTTGACACATCCTTGTCCTAAAAATGTTCTTGTGATTGGTGGCGGTGATGGTGGTACGGTTCGAGAAGTTTTAAAGCATAAGTCAGTTGAAAAATGCACATTAGTTGAGATAGATCCCGTTGTTCTTGAGGCTTGTATTGAGCATATCCCGTTGACCTCTTCTTGTTTGAAACCAGGAGTCGATTCTCGTGTTGAAGTTATTGTAGGTGACGGCCTTAAGCATGTAGAAGAGGCCGAGGAAGCGGAGTATGATGTTATTCTTGTTGATTCTACAGATCCCATTGGACCAGCTAAGCCACTTTTTGGGGTAGGTTTTTATAACAATGTTTTTAGATCGCTAACGGATAAAGGCATAGTCGTTTCGCAGGGTGAATCTCCGTTTTTTCAAGGTGAAGCTCAAGTTTCGCTTTTGAAGGTGTTGAATAAAGTGTTTCCATGTACCGATTTATATAATTTTTCTAATATGTCATATCCAGGTGGCCTTTGGAGTTTTACTTTTGCCTCTAAAGGATTACATCCTTTGAGTTGTAAGGATGTTGAATTAAAAGAATTTTCTTCTAATCATAATTTTCAATATTATACTGAAGATATACATAAAAGTGCATTTGCTAAACCTAATTTCATGAAAAACAATTTAAAAGACTTTGTTAGTAATGACTTTTCATAGGGGACTTATTTTAAATTTAGATTAAGTAATTTTAGTCGATTTGTAATTTTCTGCTATCTGGAATAAATATATTAACATTGGCTTGTGGAATGATGACTCTTATTTTTTTACTCTGATAAGATAGGCTGTTTTTTCTTGTACTCACTTTAAATTGGCACTTAAAATTCTGAGATTTTTTATCATTTATTGTGTATGAACTTGCTATCTTTCGATTAGTGTTAGCGTCAACAAGTAGGCATCTCATGCGAGATCTTAATTTGTATTTTTTTGATTTTTTGATGATAAAAGAGTTGTGACATTGTTTCTTTGTTTTACTGGCCACTCTTCTTGAAAATGCTCTAGATTTTTTAAATATTTTTTGGTCAATATTTTTGGTACTTAATGGGATCCAGAAAGCTGTCTTATTAACTTTTTGTGCAGTTAGAATTTTCTTGCTTACTTTTTCTTGATCGATGTTACTACAAATATTTTTGTTGTTATTAGAAGAAGTGCTGATAACTTTTAATTTTTTCTTAGCTTGTTTAGTTTTTTTATTTTTAACTAAAGGTTTGATAGATTTTTGCTTAGATTTTTTATTTTTCTTTGCTGCCTTTTTTTTCTTTTTTGGCTGTTTTTTAGCTGTTTTATGTTGTTTTGCAATTTTTCTGGAAATCGGCGTTTTGATATCATCGTTGTCTGATTGTTGCTCTAGCTTGGGAAATTTTTCTTGTTTTGTAGTTCTATTCTTTACTTGTGGTTGTGTTAAAACAGTTGTTTTTTGTGGCGCAAAAGCTTTGTTGGTGTTAGCGTATAACTTTCTTTTCTTTACATTTATTGTTTTATTTTGAATGTAATCAAGAGGGTTTACATTTTCATTTTTCTTTGTATAGTAGAATAATGGAGTAAGCTCGGTGATTTCTACTGTTTTATACTGAGAAAGCTTTGTAACTTCTTTTCTTGTGTAGATTTTAGTTGTAAAGTAAACAGCTTGTGATTGTTTTGTTAAATTAAATTGACCAATTGGAAGGTTTATAGAATCTTTATGTTGGTTGCTAAATTCCTTAAGATCAAATGTTTTAGTTTCAAATTGGTTGTTGAGGCTTAATGTCGTTTCAATCTTGATTTGCGTGTTGGATTTTAGATCTTTGATTATTGAGTTATTAAGATTAATTGAATATATGTATAGATTATCATTGTTAATGATTAATTTTTGTTTTATTTCGTAGCTTAATAAATAATTATTATTTTCTGATTCAGTAGAAACACTTTTGGTTTTAATATCTTTGACATCAATAGATATTAACTTTTGATATCTTTTATCATCTAGAAAATGTGAATTTAATTTTGATTGTGTTGAAGTATTCGAATTAGAGGCATTTACAGCTTGAATGTCTGTTGAATTAAATTCATTTTCAAAAGAGATTTCCTGTTCATAATCTGATGAACATGAAGAAATAGATAATGAGACTAATATGATTGTAAGTAGTACCTGTAATTTCGTCCCATTTTTTAAAGTAATCATGTTTTCTCCCTTACACTTTATATTTCAAGACATGTGCCAATGAAAAAATCAATGATTACAATGTTTTACGCTAGGCCGGGTGTTTGGACAATTTTTGTTAATGAGCTGATGTTTTTTTAAGGGTTCGTTACAAAGTATTAAATAATCGTTTATTTGAGAGATTTAAGGTAAAATTAATAGCTGTGATTGATTCGTCGACGAAAAATTATTTGTCTAAAATTCGAATATTATCAAAGAAGCTAAGTAAACTTTCGTTTGAATCAGCGCCTTATGTTTATAATCCATATGATTATGCCTGGTCTATGCACAAAGCCTATGTTGAAAGATTTGGAGCTACTAAGAAGATAAGTTTATTTTTAGGGATGAATCCAGGACCTTGGGGTATGGCTCAAACGGGCATCCCATTCGGAGAAGTTAACGTGGTAGCAAATTGGATGGAACTTGATGAAAAAATAGCTCAACCTAAGAAAATGCATGAAAAGCGCGTAATCGAGGGGCTTCAATGTCAGCGTTCAGAGGTCAGTGGAAGGCGTTTATGGGGTTATTTTTCTAGGCTTTATCCAAAAGCAGAGAAGTTTTTTTCAAATAATTTTGTCTTAAATTATTGTCCCTTACTTTTTCTTGAACAATCAGCGAAAAATAAAACTCCAGATAAGCTTTTAGCAATTGAGCGTGAAGAAATAGCGACTATATGTGATGAAATGCTTTATATATCTATTAAACACTTAAATCCAAATAATTTAATTGGCGTAGGAGCTTATGCCGAAAAATGCTTTAAAAGGGTCGTTAAAAAGTATGACATAAACAATGTCAGAGTTTTTAAGGTATTGCATCCTAGTCCTGCGAGTCCAATGGCTAACAAGGGATGGGAAGAATATGTTGTTAAACAAATTAAAGACTATAAGATAAAGCTGTAGTTGGTTTAACTTTCAAAAATTCGAGTATTAGAAATTTTTTCGATCCATGTTGCTTTATCTGCTTTTAAGCAGGGTATAACAATAGTGAATAATAAAAATGCAAAGCCAAACATAAGGGCAACAAAGGATCCGACGTCAGCGTCAAAAAAATAAGCCATTAATGGTCCTGGCATAAATATTACTATAATTTTTATTAATGAACCCAAAAGCCTTAAAGTCATTTGTTTGAAAGTCACATTATGTCCATTTTTAGATCGAATTCTGATATGACAAATTAGTTGACCTAAAGTTGCTCTAACTCGAGTCAAAGGCATGTAGTTGTAGAAAATAATAAATATTATTAGAAATAAAAGTGATCTGGAATAAGCTATGAATTGCCCTTTGCTGTAGAATGCCATAGGTCCAACTGGAGGAACTAATAGCTTTTCAGGAATAAACTTCATAACAATTGAAACAAATAAAAAATAACAAATAAAAAATATGATCATATCCATGAACCAGGATAAGAAACGTTTTATTAGAGAAGCTTGTTTTTTATTCATAAATTTGATTCCTTTTTAAGTTGCATGATTAGATATTGAGAAAATAACAGTCCGATAAGTTGAATCATACTGATAACAGCTAAGGAATTGTTTTTCATGTATAAAGCAAGGACTATCCAAAAAATAAGCCCTAAGGAGTAAAGTAGGGTGAATGAAATGGGCAATGGCATTCTTTTTTGTTTGTGGTAAGTTTCAAAGCAAAGTGCAATAAATGATAGAGTGCAAAATAAGCCGGCAAAAATTGAAAAGTTCATGTGTTTTGTGCCTCTTTAATGAGTATTTGGTAGCTTTGAACGCAAAGAGGGATGAGGATGAGTAATTGAGCTAAGGAGGGGTATAAGGTAGCGTGACTATCGATTCGTAAACCGTGTAAGGTCCAGGCAAGTATTCCGGCACTGTAAAGAGTCAAGAAAAACGGATATTGGATAACATTTTTTCTGTTAAAAATAAGGCTTAAGATTGCAAATGCGCAAAAGCAGGAGGCTGTCCATGTTGCCCAGTGATTTTGAAAAACCAAGTCCATATGAAAATTATGACTTAAATTAAGTCTTTTGTATAGAGCTTCAAGGATTCATTGTTTTGTATAACTGTCTTTTGAGTATCTGTAAATCCACAAGATAGAGCAACTTTTTGGGATCTCAAATTATGAGCAAGAGTTTTGATGTGAAGTTTTTTAAATTTATTTATTCTTAGTTCGTTGCCAATGGTTTTTACAGCTTCGCTCATAAGGCCTTTTCCTTGGCTTGAGGAGCTTAGCCAGTAACCAATTTCTGCTTCACCTTTTTCCCAGTTAAAGTTAAATACGCTAATGTTTCCAAGGTAACTTTGGTCTTTGAGTAATATGTTGTAAGTAAAACAAGTTTTGTTGTTCCATTTTTCAAGGCTGTCGTTGACGAATTTTATTTCATCGTCAAGAATATTGATGAATTTTGGCCAGGGTAAAAAAGTACAGAGCCTTTCTTTTTCTTTTATAATGAGGTCGAACATTGTTTGAGCTAAGTCCATTCTGATTTTAACTAGCTTTAGTCTTGGGCTTTGAAGTTGTTCTTTGAAGTGGAAAGGGGTCATAGTCCTAGTTCTTTGGCTTTGGCTTGAGCGCGAGATCCACCATCTTTTAAAGAGAACAAGCATCCACAGTAATCTTGCCTATAGATGTCGTTTTCGTTGCTATATGTTACGGAATCTTTAAATCCTTCATCTTTCATAAAATTACGAGATAGGTATTTCAGTTTTTTGCCATTTGTTAGCTTGCTACCAATGGTGTGTAATTTACGTTGTACTTTGTGAGGAGAAATAGCTAGAGTTGAAGCGAAAAAGTCCATGTCAAACTTACTGGCAAGCTGGGCACTGCTTTCTAGTCGCATGTCATAGCATAAGGTACATTTAGCACCTTTTTCTGGGGTGTGTTCTAATCCTTTTATCTTTTCAAAGAATTGGTCTACATCATAAGATCCAATAGTGTAGGGAACGTCCTCAAGCTCAGCTACTTTGACGAAGGCCTTGAGTCTTAGGTCGTATTCTTCTTTGGGTTGGATGTTGGGGTCATACCAGTAACAATGAAGATCAAATTCGTTTTTTAATTGCTTGATGACGCCTCCAGCGTCCGGACCGCAGCAGATGTGCAGGAGCAATGATTTTTTTCTTCGTTTTTCTTTTAAATAATCAATAACTTTAGGATGATGCGTATTTAAAAGGGAGGGTGAAATTTCTTCAAGAATTGTTGAGCCTGGCGAATTCAGGCTGTCGTATTTCGTTTGGTGGCCCTTCTGAGACTGAGCAATGAATTCTTTTTTGCTAGGGTCGAGGAGCATGAAATTGTTGAAATTATCTAATGAAATAGATTTGATGTATTGCTGTGTGCAGAATAAGGACTTAATTTTATAGTTTTGAGATAAATGGTCAAAATGGTTTTCAAGAGTTGCTTTGATTTGAGTTTTAATATTTGGCGAAGCTTCTTGATGGTTTAATATGAATAAATCTTTTTGCTTTGAAGAACTGACGAAGAGAATTATTGGAGCTTTGGTTGAATTGTGGCCGTAAATTTCCACGCAAAGGTCTAAGTGGGTTTGTGTTTTAGACCTTTGTGCGTTCATTGTAGTTTAAGAGTTACGAGGTACTTCTCTTTGTTGTTGTCCAGTGTACTGGCAAAGTGGGCGAATAATACGGTTATTGGTGGCTTGTTCTATAATGTGTGCAGTCCATCCAGTGATTCGACTCATAACAAATAATGGAGTGAACATATCGATATCAAATCCCATCAGATAATAGGCTGGTGCAGCTGGAAAATCTAAATTAGGATAGATATTCTTTTTTTCAATCATGGTTTTTTCAAGAGTTGCACTGATATCATGCCATTTTGAATTACCTGTAATGTCAGCCATTTTTAAACCATATTTATTCATGGTGGGCGCTCTAGAGTCACCTTTTTTGTAGACTCGATGTCCAAAGCCCATGATTTTTCTTTTTTCTTCAAGTGCTTTAACTAACCAAGATTCTGCTTTTGCAGGATCATCAATTTCTTTTAAAACATGCATGACCATTTCGTTGGCTCCACCATGTAGTGGTCCTTTGAGAGCACCTATAGCTCCAGCTACAGCACTGTACAGATCACTTGTTGTTGATGTGATAACTCGTGAAGTGAAAGTTGAGGCATTAAAGCCATGTTCGGCATAAAGTACCATGCTAACATCAAAGACTTTCACGATGTCTTTGTGAGGAATTTCACCAAAACACATATGGAAGAAGTTTTCGCTAAAACTAAGATTGTCTTTAGGATCAATGAATTCTTGTCCTTTTCTTAAACGGTAAAAATGTGCCACAATTGTAGGAAGTTTAGCGTAAAGATTAAGTGCTTTTTCCATGTTTTTTTCTGGAGAATTGCCCCAGATGTCAGGATCTTCCATGCCAAGGTAACTAACAGCAGTTCGTACAGCGTCCATAGGGTGAGCTTTAGCTGGGAATGTTTGAATGACTTTTTTAAGCTCAGAAGATAAGCGACGTTGGCTTTTTTCTTTCGTTTTAAAAGTTTCAAGTTGAGACGAATTGGGGAGTTCACCATTCCAAAGAAGATAAGCTATGTTTTCAAAGTCATATTCTTCAGCAAGATCTTGAACTGGATACCCTCTATAAACTAGAGAATTAATTTCAGGCATAACTTTAGATACTTTTGTTTCGTCGACAACGACGCCTTCTAAACCTTTTTTTACATTGACTTCCATTTTATTGATCTCCTTATGCGTCTTTTTCTAATTGAAAATTAAATACGTTTTGGTCGTATTCGTTATATTTTGGGTATTCAAGTAATTCATATAAGCGACTTCTTTTTTGCATAGAAGAAAGTAGTTGCTCTTGTGTTCCTTGATCTTTTATTTGTCTTAAGCCGTCTTCTACAGCCTTCATAGCTAATCTTAATGTGGTTACAGGGTAAATGACGACATTGTAACCCATACTACTGAGTTGCTTATCGTTTAATAATTCGCTTTTTCCAAATTCAGTCATGTTGGCTAACATAGGGACCTTGACTTGTTTTTTGAATTCTTCAAATTCTTTAGGATCCTTAAGCGCCTCAGGAAAAATCATGTCAGCGCCAGCATCTACATAGGCTTTAGCTCGGTCAATCGCTTTATCAAGACCTTCTGTGGCTCTTGCATCTGTTCGAGCAATTAAAATAAAGTTTGAATCCGATTTAGCATCAGCTGCAGCTTTGATTTTTTTACACATTGTTGCGGAATCAACTAGCGATTTGTTGTCCAGGTGACCACATCTTTTAGGGTTAACTTGGTCTTCCATGTGACAGGCACTGATTCCAAGTTCGATTAGCTCATTAACAGTTCGTGCGGCAGACATGGGTTCACCAAAGCCAGTGTCGATATCAATCATGCTAGGGAGATTACTTGTTCTTGCGATTTCTCTACCACGACGACTGACTTCTGTTAAAGTTGTTAAGCCAATATCAGGTAATCCAAGATCA
>ENA-ORXR01004800-ORXR01004800.1-marine-metagenome-genome-assembly--contig:-NODE-4800-length-11106-cov-28.195122_pt1 | contig 11106 bp, 8 predicted proteins | sample MGYA00237866_ERZ511479 | MGnify/ENA metagenome assembly ERZ511479 | reverse complement strand
ATTATTTATGATTTTTTTTCAGTGCAAAAGCCGTATAGCTATCGGGAGAAGATGTAGCGTTTATTATCTTTTCATCCTATAGGTCTCTATAGCTCAATTAATGGTCAATTCAGAAAAAAATACCGATTCCTTTTAAGGAATCGGTATTTTATCCGAATCAATATTTTATTTCGCTATTTTTAGCTTGCCATTTCTTTAAAGAAAGCCACAAATTCCTCCACCGTCATCGTGCCTTTATCGCCGCCTTCCTGACCTTGTACACGTACAGCGATTTTGTTATCTGCCACTTCTTGTTCTCCGACAATCAACATCAGTGGAATTTTTTTGACCTCTGCATCGCGGATTTTCCTGCCTACTTTTTCATTTCTATCATCAATAATACCGCGAATATCATGTGTGGCAAGTTGTGCTTCGACACCTTTTGCATAATCTACGAATCGCTCACTAATCGGCAATATCGCAAACTGTTCGGGCGCGAGCCATAACGGAAATTTACCTGCACAATGCTCCGTCAAAACGCTGATAAAACGCTCCATCGAACCAAAAGGCGCACGATGAATCATCACCGGACGATGCGGTTCATTATCCGAGCCAATGTACTCCAACTCAAAGCGGTCCGGCAGATTGTAATCGACCTGAATCGTACCGAGTTGCCAACTACGACCAAGCGCATCTCTGACCATAAAGTCCAGTTTAGGACCGTAAAATGCTGCTTCACCCAATTCCGTAATGGTTTCTAAACCAACTTCTTGTGTCGCTTCTATAATCGCGCGTTCTGCATTATCCCAATTCTCCTTTGAGCCGATGTATTTCTCTGGTGTATTCGGGTCGCGTAAGGAAATTTGAGCTGTAAATTCCTCGAAGCCCATCTTGTTCAACACAAATTTTGTAAGGTCGAGTACGTCCAAAAATTCGGCTTTCACTTGTTCCACCGTACAAAAAATATGCGCATCATCTTGCGTAAATCCGCGTACCCGCGACAGCCCGTGCAGCTCGCCTGTTTGCTCATAGCGATACACCGTTCCGAACTCCGCAATACGAATCGGTAACTCACGATACGAATGTGGACGATGGGCAAATATCTCACAGTGATGCGGACAGTTCATCGGCTTGAGCATAAATTGCTCGCCTTCGCGTGGCGTATCAATCGGCTGGAAACTATCTGTGCCATACTTTGCGAAGTGCCCCGAAGTCACGTACAATTCTTTTTTTGCAATGTGTGGCGTAATCACTGCCTTGTAACCACGTTTGAGTTGTTCGTCTTTCAAGAAATTTTCGAGGCGCATACGAAGGGCAGTTCCTTTGGGCAACCAAATCGGCAGGCCTGCGCCTACTTTCTCCGAAAACATAAATAATTCCAACTCTGCACCGAGTTTGCGATGGTCGCGTTTTTTGGCTTCTTCAAGCATGTGGAGGTATTGGGTAAGTTCCTTATTCTTGGGAAAACTCACGCCATATACGCGCGTCAATTGCTGGCGGGTATCGTCGCCTTGCCAAAATGCTCCGGCAACGTTCATCAGTTTGACCGCCTTGATTTTAGAGGTATCGGGTAAGTGTGGACCGCGACATAAATCAACAAAATTGCCTTGTGTATAAAGTGTCAATGCCTCGTCTGCACCGCGCTTTTCTATCAATTCGATTTTATATTCATCGCCTTTATCACCGAAATATTTTAGTGCCTCGTCTCGTGTGATGTCTTGTCGGACATAAGCATTTTTTTGACGGGCGAGTTCGAGCATTTTTTCTTCGATTTTCTTAAAATCATCCGAAGAAATTGGTTTGCCGCCTGTATCTACATCGTAGTAAAAACCATTGTCGGTAGCGGGTCCTGTACCGAATTTGATACCCGGATATACCGCTTCCAATGCCTCCGCCAACAAATGCGCTGAAGAATGCCAAAAGGTTTTTTTGCCTTCTTTGTCGCGCCATGTCAATAGCTGCACCGTCGAGTCGTCGTGTATCGGGCGGGTGGCATCCCATACCTCGCCATTTACTTTTGCAGAAAGGACATTGCGTGCCAATCCTTCACTGATAGAGAGGGCTACGTCCATAGCTGTTGCGCCTGATTCGTACTCACGTACACTGCCGTCGGGAAGCGTTATTTTCATTTTTTAATGCTTGAATGTGATAATATTATTCACCACAAAGGACACTAAATACACTAAATCGAATTAATGTAGAAGAACACAAGTCGTTCTAAGGAATTTTCTTAGTAACCTTAGTTTTCTATCATGTTAGTTCGAGTTAGTGCCCTGCGTGGTAAGTAATTACAATTTCTTTTTAAAATTAGTTCGCAAAGAAACGAAGAAGCGAGTGAGTTTACAAGGTTTTATGGTTTGAATCTGGTTTAAATTCAAGCTAATGATGTGTTTTACTTTTAGTTTCATTTTTTTATTTCAAAAAAATCATAATTAAATAACTCATAATCAAACTATTGAATTAAATAAAATTTATTATTTTTAAAAATATCCCAAACTGTTCCTATGATTATTCGGGGAATGACTGTATCGTGTTTGTAATTCATTTTTTAATTAACAAAAACTGTAACAACATGAAAAAATCATCCTACGAAGTGCTACAACTTGCAAAGCAACAAAACCCTCTTTATCAACATTTTTATACATAATAAATTTTTATTGTTCAGTAGAATAGAATTATTTAGGGATATGCAACCCTTTAATGTGACAATATCTATGTGTGAGTGTGAGGATGTAGAAATACAAGTATAATTATATACCGGAAACCGTTTATAAAGTTGAAATATTAGATTAGAAATTAATCCGTAGTATCCGTTAAAATACGTCGTATGTTTTCAGGTATAGACATAAAAAAAAACCGCCCCACAAATCATTGAGTTGGGAGCGGTCCACACTATGAGAACACCATCTTTATTCCGATAAAAAACGGAATGTAATTTTTTTATTTTTCGTGGTTATTTTATGTTTTGCATATACCGTGCCAATTTTTTTTTAGGTCTCCAATATAGCAACACTTACATTAAAGCATATACTGTGCCAAAAAAATATTTAGATACATTTTTTTATAGAAAAATATTTACATTCTAAGAAGAAATAGTTTACAAAAATGATTTTATTCCATTGGTTTACAAAATCTTAAACATCCGAAATAAAAAATACATTAGCGTATATTTTTTCATCAAAAATTGTCAATATACGCCATACAAAGGTCAACAGTCGCTTCGACACCTTTTTTATGAGTACGCTCCATTCCATGCGAAGCCGAAACTCCCGGACCGATGACCGCTACTCGAAAATCACTCCCTGCACGCAAAGCAGCCGAACCATCCGAACTATAAAAAGGATAGACATCCTGCACGTAAGAAATCTTATTTTTTTGAGCTAGTTTGACCAGTTTTTTTCGGAAATTATAATCGTAAGGACCAGAGCCGTCTTTGGCACAAATAGAACAAGCAGTTTCACGCCCGTCGCAATCCTCACCCACTACACCCATATCAATCACGAGCAACTCTTCGATCGTATCCGAATGTCCGCTCGAACCACCATGTCCGACCTCTTCGTAAGTCGTAAAATACAATTCAACTGGTGCTTCTTTTCTGGCAGCTTTGAGCCGTCGCGCAATGTCAAATAGTACAAAACATCCGGCTTTATTGTCCATAAAACGCGACTTAATAAAACCCGAGGGCAACTCTTGATAATAAGTCTCAAAACATATAAAATCTCCGTTTTGGATCCCCAATGCTTTTACGTCATCTTCATTATCAACGACTTCATCAATACGAATGTGCATATTATATAAGGTGCGATGTTCCGTTTTTTCGTCTTTATTGGTATGCACCGATGGATTATCAAGCAACAATGTGCCCGTATAAACGCGGTCATCAAGCGTATAAATCCGGCAATACCCACCTTCATAACTATTGAGTGAAGGACCGCCAACTTTCGAGATGCGTAGCGTACCTTCTTTGGTAATCGACGCGACCACTGCGCCCAAAGTATCCGCGTGTGCGGCAACACTCAAGCGAGGCGATTTGCCCAAGGCACATTTGACTGCTCCTTTATTGGTGTATTTCGGCGAGTAGCCTAATTCGGTCAAATAATCAAAAATAAATCGAGCGGCTTTTTCAGTAAAACCCGAAGGTGAGTCTATCGCTACCAAATCTCGTAGCGGGGTATAATCTATCATTTTTTATAGGAAATTGTGTGATTGTACAATGTTAATTATCATGCAATTATACGATTTTGCAATCAACTTTTTTACTTACAAGAACATTTATAATGGTTATCCAAATCAATGACCGTGATGAGCTTGACCTCTCTATTGCAGTCGGCTATCACAGCACGCACGGTTTGTCCGTCTCTTGATTCGCCCTCAATGGCATATTTCGGACAAGGGCTGGCACCGGGTTCGCTTTTGCGATTGTTGATGCGCCCTTCTGAGAGTATCTCGCCAACCTCAAAAGCGTCTATTTCACGACAGCCCATTCGACACCTCGCGTGTTTGGTTAATTTTAATTTTTTACCTTTATATCGTATATCGCTGACATCGTAGTAACCGGATAATTTTGGGGCATTAATGTTGGTATTGCTTGTCGTAGTATAGGAATTACCCGTTCCCATTTGAAACCACGCTCCTATCGCTAAAACTATCAATGCGATAGCACCGATAATCGTGCTGCTACCAAATAAATTATGAGATTTTTTTGCCATGTTTGTACTTTTAAAATAATGCTTAGACTATTGAGACGTAAATTTAAATGACGAGCAACAAATATTGATACTTAATTTGACATTTGATTCTGTTATTTACATGAATCAAATTTACGTAAAATATATTTTACAAAATAATTAATTTATAAAATTCGATAAAAAACAATTTTTAAATATACAATTACATCGCAATGTAAACTTACATTTAAAAAATAATAAATTATTTATGCGATATTTTTATCTGATACTTCCTGCCATTTGTTTGTTTTTGTCCAGTACTTGCAATGGGCTTCAGCCTTCGTCTGAATGTGAATGGCAGCCTGAATCGCGCATCAAAGGGCTTAGTTTTACTGCACCGCCAAAGCCTTTTCCTGAGAATCCGATGCCCGCCGTACAAGCCGTTAATGCCGACTGGATTGCGGTTATTCCTTATGGCTTTACGCGCCCTGCGAAGGCACACGTCAGTTTTAATATTGACTGGCAGTGGTGGGGCGAAAAAACCGAGGGAGTTGTCAGCACAATTGAAACTGCTCATGCCGCCGAGCTGAAGGTCATGCTCAAACCGCAGGTCTATATTCCGGGAGGCTGGGTCGGAGATTTGGATTTTGACAAAGACAGCGATTGGCAAGCATGGGAAAAAGATTACGAAACATACATTTTGACGATGGCAGAGATTGCCGATTCGCTGCAAGTCGAAATGTTTTGTGTTGGCACAGAGTTCCGAAGATCAGTCAGCAAACGCTCTCAATTCTGGCATCAGCTTATCCGAAAAATACGTGACATTTACGACAACAAATTGACATACAGTGCCAATTGGGATGATTATGAAAACATCTCATTTTGGAATGAAATGGATTACATCGGTATCAATGCTTACTTCCCTTTAATTGACGACAAAACACCGTCAATTAGTAATTTACAAAAATCATTAAAATCTTATATTAATAAAATTCAACGTTTTGCCTGTCGGCAAAACAAGCCTATTTTATTTACAGAATATGGTTATCTCAGCGTCGATAAATGTGCCTACAATACTTGGGAACTTGAAGCCAAAATAAAACAGCTTCCTATCAACGAACAAGCACAAGCCAACGCTATCGAAGCCCTCTTGACCGAACTCAAACAGTACGATTGGTGGGCAGGTGGTTTTCTCTGGAAGTGGTTTCCGAATGGCGAAGGAGGGGAAGGTTATAACTATAGAGATTACACGCCACAAGGCAAAAAAGCAGAGCAAATTTTGAAGGAATGTTATCAAAATTTAGACACAAAAGACACGTAAAGCGATTTTAAAAATCGCTTTTAACTCCTTGTGTTCTCCACGCCAGTTCGACTTTAGTGCCTTTCGTGTACTTAGTGGTAAGAATCGCATTTCACACCAAATTTCGTAACTTTTCCGCAATAAATTCAGCCGTAATATCACGTTGTGGTTCACCCATCATTTCATAGCCTACCATAAATTTTTTCACCGTAGCAGAACGTAATAAAGGTGGATAAAAATGAATATGAAAATGCCATTCGGGATGCGCTTCGCCATCTGTCGGAGCTTGATGAATCCCCATAGAATACGGAAATGAAGTGTCAAAAACCTTATCGTATATTGCGGTTGTTCTTTGTAAAATATCAGCTAAACTCGCTTGCTCCGAAATACTCATCATTAATAAATCCTCAACGGGTAATTTGCTAATAATCAGCGTTTCGTAGGGCCAAGTCGCCCAAAAAGGAACAAGTGTCACAAAGTCTTCATTTTCACAAACGATGCGTTTACCGACTTCCATTTCCCTTCTCAAATAATCGCTCAACAAAGTTTTCCCATGCTTATCATAATACTTTTTTTGTTGATAGGATTCTTTCTCAACTTCTGTCGGCAAATGCTCTTGCGCCCATATTTGTCCATGCGGATGCGGATTGCTACAGCCCATCAATGCACCTTTATTTTCAAAAATTTGTACATAATTAATAAAGTCACGCTGACCGAGTTCCTCATACTCTCGTTTCCACAAATCAATGACCTTTTCCAGCTCCTCTATCGACATATTTGCCATCGTGATATCATGTCGCGGCGAATAACAAATCACTCGACAAATCCCTCGCTCACTCTTTGCCACAAACAGTTCATCTTCATTCAAATCGCCACTCGGAATATCCGGTGTAATCGCGCCAAAATCATTATCAAACACAAAAGTATCTGTGTATGAAGGATTTACGGCTACGCCACCCGCCCGTTCATTTCCCGGGCAGAGGTAGCACTTCGCATCATATTTTGGACGAATATCCGGTACGATGTTTTCTATTTTACCTTGCCACGGACGCTTCATGCGATGTGGCGAAACCAAGACCCATTCACCCGTCAAAATATTCAACCGACGATGTGTATGCTCCTCAAATGAAAATGACATATCCAAAATAAATTAAAATATTATTACATTCATAAACCACTCTCTGTCTATCGTCCTCACCCATATTAAGGTGAACGTAAGAAAAATTCTATAATGTGTATTTTTGAAATTAGAGCATAAGTGTGAGTCGACGGACATTTTAAAAATGTCAGGCGACAACGTTAGTTCATGAATATTATATTTTTACAAAGTTTGAAAAATACTAATTTATTAAAAAAATAAAACTTAAAATACAAATGTTCTCGCCTGACATTTCAAAAATGTCCGTCGAGTAAGTCTCCAGAAAAATTAAAAATCAATCAATTACGCATAACTAAAATTTTCTTGCGTTTACCCTACCCATATTTAATAGTGAAGTCGCGCATCACATCCACCAAGACTTGCACACTCTCCAATGGCATCGCATTATAAATCGAAGCGCGGAAACCGCCTACCGAACGATACCCCTTCACGCCCGAGATACTGGCAGCATTACAAGCATCCAAAAACGCTGCTGTGTGTGCGTCATTTTCCGTTACAAAAGTAACATTCATCAATGAGCGGTCTTCTTTTGCCGTTGTACCCTTAAACATCGGATTCGAGTCGATTTCATCATAAATCAAATCGGCTTTCTTAGCATTTCGTTCAGCCATTGCAGTCAGACCGCCATTCGCTTTCAACCAACGCATTGTCAACAAACACACATATATCGGATACACCGGCGGCGTATTGAACGCCGAATCTTTCGCAATATGCGTATCATAATTCAACATCGTCGGAATCGCTCGCGTCACTTTACCCGTGATTCCCTTACGTACGATGACCAAAGTCGTACCCGCCGGACCGAGATTTTTCTGCGCCCCTGCATATATAAGGTCATAGCGACTCACATCAATCGGGCGACTAAAAATATTGGAAGACATATCCGCCACAATAGGCACACGCGTCTCTGGCAACTCGTGAAACTCCGTACCGAAAATCGTATTATTGCTCGTAATGTGCAAATACTTCAAATCATCAGGAATCTCAAAACCCTTCGGGATATAATTATAATTCGTATCCTCCGAAGTTGCTACCTTATTAATGGCACCAAAAGCCCTAGCTTCTTTAATAGCCTTTTTCGACCACGCTCCGGTGTCCACATATCCGGCAGATTCCTCAGCACTTAGCAAATTCATCGCCGTCATATAAAACTGACTACTCGCGCCACCCGTCAAAAACAAGACATCAAAATCGTCTCCCAGTCCAAGCAAATCCTTCGTTGCCTGTTGAATCTCCTCCAACACTGCCTTGAACTCCGCACTCCGATGCGAAATCTCCAAAATCGACAAACCAATGCCGTCAAAATCACGAACAGCATCCGCAGCTTGTTCAATTACCGTAGCAGGCAGTATCGCAGGACCTGCACTAAAATTGTGTTTCTTCATTTCTTTTTAAAAATTTACAGGCGAATGTAAATAAAAGTGGTTCTTTGACAAATCCAGTGAAAGTGAATAATGGTTTGGGCGTATCCCCCTCCTTATCAGTCGGGGGTCGGGCTATCCGGCACTCTCTCCACTCCGCTATCGCTACGTTACGTTCAAACAACACCTACTATCCCTTACGCAAGGGACGAACAATCGCGAGGCAGAAAAACCAACAATCACGGGATTTGTCAAAGAATCATAAAAGTAAAATTGATGTTACGCAATTTTTGTAGCGTGCTAAAATCTGTTTAAATTATTTTCTTTCACATAGCATTTTTAAAGCTCAACGAACTTTTAACGGTCTTATGAATTTTAGTCAAATTGTTCTGGAAAACCGTTAGGATTTTTACCCTTTTTACCATATACGCTAAACGCCTTAAAACCAATACATTATTCATACACAGAACAACGCAGAGCAAAGTTAGGAAAACATATCCGTAAAGTACGCCTTAATAGAGGTTTAACTCAACGCGATATAGCGATTCCGCGATTGCCCATTAGGAATCGGGGCGGTATGTACCTGAAATTGATAAGGTCGAAACAATTATTAGTTTTCTGAGGTATAATCCCTTTTTCAATTAAGTACTATATAGTCTTTTTAATCTGTGAATTCCCTGACGCTTGCGTTACCGCGATTCTTTCAAATTATCGCAGTAAAGTCGCATCATTTTTAGAAGAGCTTTTGAATAATACCTCACCCACTTTCGCGGCATATCTTATAAGTCTCAGTGCAACTTTTCAAATGCACATAATTCTGATAAGGTGAGGAAAGATATTCACAACTTGAAAAAATGTCTCAGTGCAACTTTTCATGGCACATAATTCTGATAAAGGCGTGTTGTCGTGTTGTCGTTCTTACATACGATAACACGCTCGCACTATAACACCGTAACACGTTTAATGTATCATACCCACCCAGACGAGGGAGAAGATCAAGATCCTATATCAATTGGAGATAGCAATATCTTTACGTAACTTGCAGGTTCATCGTGCGAGTGCTATGGGGGATTTGCGATTGGAAAAGGATTTTTCGTCATCGCAGACGATGTAAATGGTGGAAGATATGCTCTTGTTATGTAAGATATGGCTATTGCAACTTATGTTTCGCACCCCTTTTCAAAAAATAATAATTAACGATTTTTGGCACGAAAAAACAAAATTCTAATGCTTTTATGAGCAAAATACCTTGATACTTTGAATGGAAAATTTAGCATTTGACTGTTTTTTGCTTTTTGTTAAAATTGTGACATGATAAAACTTGATTTTTTACATTTTTACGCCAAAAAAGATTTAAATATCAAAAATTAAAAATTGGGTGCGAAACATAAGTTATAACAAGGATTGAAACAGGGCTTCGGCTGTTGCATCGACGGGCGGTTCGTTGGATTAGAAACGGTTGTCCATTATAACAAGGATTGAAACGACGACAGCTACGAAGTCGTAAAAATCGGAAAAGATAATTAGAAACGGTTGTCCATTATAACAAGGATTGAAACGCAGAACGACCAACCTATCAGGTAAGCCCCGTTGATTATTAGAAACGGTTGTCCATTATAACAAGGATTGAAACTCGCATACGTAACAGCTTATGACGGGTTTCTTTTTATTAGAAACGGTTGTCCATTATAACAAGGATTGAAACTGGTAAACGCACGAATACAAAGCGTTTCGCCAACAATTAGAAACGGTTGTCCATTATAACAAGGATTGAAACGTTTTGTCGTCCACATCTGGTGAGATATTAGGCGGTATTAGAAACGGTTGTCCATTATAACAAGGATTGAAACGAATACATTTACACTCGACAAGTAGGTGTCCATAAATTAGAAACGGTTGTCCATTATAACAAGGATTGAAACTATCTTCGGGGTCGCCTGTATAAATGGCACCATTGGATTAGAAACGGTTGTCCATTATAACAAGGATTGAAACGCAGAACTTGAAAAAGGTGTAGCAGATGCGAAGCCAATTAGAAACGGTTGTCCATTATAACAAGGATTGAAACAATCGTTATAAGATACGGCAAAGGTAAACAATTATATTAGAAACGGTTGTCCATTATAACAAGGATTGAAACCCAATCAGGGGAATCCGGCTTTGGCGTAGCTACGGAATTAGAAACGGTTGTCCATTATAACAAGGATTGAAACTCCAGTTGATAGGTTCGCGGCGCAAGAATGTACTTATTAGAAACGGTTGTCCATTATAACAAGGATTGAAACAAATTCAATCGGGCAAATAGAGAGGTTGATGTTGCGATTAGAAACGGTTGTCCATTATAACAAGGATTGAAACATGTTGTCTTCAGTGCATTCGACCGGGTTGCCCCATTATTAGAAACGGTTGTCCATTATAACAAGGATTGAAACACTCAAAATACTATCACAAAAAAATCAACTAACTACATTAGAAACGGTTGTCCATTATAACAAGGATTGAAACTCGTGTAGTCCTGTGAATTGACCTACCGATTCTACAATTAGAAACGGTTGTCCATTATAACAAGGATTGAAACATTCCATGTTCAGTAGGGTCAATTCCGTTTTGTCTCATTAGAAACGGTTGTCCATTATAACA
>ENA-ORXR01004799-ORXR01004799.1-marine-metagenome-genome-assembly--contig:-NODE-4799-length-11107-cov-3.126111_pt1 | contig 11107 bp, 11 predicted proteins | sample MGYA00237866_ERZ511479 | MGnify/ENA metagenome assembly ERZ511479 | reverse complement strand
ATCCTTCTGTAAAACAACTCTACTTTTCTGCCGGTGTTCCGACAGAAAGATCAACTCTGCGGGCAAGTCCTGCTTTAATTATGACCTTTGGCTGACCCGGTTTCGTAAGAATTATGGGCAGTGGCAAATCTCGTATGTCTAAATCACTGAAATCGTGGCCGAACCCTTACGGGTTAATCGTTTCTCTGAATATTCTTGGAAGAAACAATGAGGCGCTCCGCTGCATTTGACGCCCCGCGTCAAATACGGGCGCTTCGCGTCCAATCAGAAGACCAACTCTGCGGGCATGTCCTGCTTAAACAATGACATCCGGCGGCTCCTCGATGTGCCGCAGGAAATTTCGCTTGTCTGCATCTTTAACATAGTGACCAAAGCAGCTAAGTCCCACCCATGACGGAAAAACACGACAGTCTTACTATCGGACGCGGCGTAATTCGGCGCGAGGCCGAGGGCTTGCATGCGCTTGAGGCGTCTTTAGGCGCGGGTTTTGAAACGGCCGTGAAAACCATCCTCTCCGGCAAAGGCCATCTGATTGTCGTCGGCTTGGGTAAGTCCGGACATATAGGGCGCAAAATTGCCGCGAGCTTTGCCTCCACCGGTACGCCGGCCTTCTTCCTCCATCCGTCCGAGGCCGCCCATGGAGATCTGGGGATGATCCGCCCGGACGCCATTGTGTTGGGACTGTCCAATAGCGGCGAAAGCTCTGAGGTGAACGGCGTCATCAGCTATGCCAATAGCCTCGGAAATGACACGCTTGCGATAACGGGCGCGGCCCAATCCACTTTGGCGCGCAGCGTCGATACGGCGTTGGTCCTACCCGATGCGGTTGAGGCTTGCCCAAATAATCTCGCGCCGACGACATCCACCACCCTCACCTTGGCCTTGGGCGATGCCCTCTGCGTTGCCGTGATGCAGGCCCGGGGGTTTACAGCAGAAGATTTCGGCGCGCGTCATCCGGCGGGTAAGCTGGGCTTTGGATTGCAGAGATTGGGAGACTATCTCGCGGCGCACCCCGAAACGTTCCCCCTCGTTGAAACGACAACAGATATGCCTGAGGTTATCCTCGCAATGACAAGCGGCGGAAAAGGCTGCGTAGGCGTCACCCATGATGAGCGGCTTGTCGGGATCGTAACGGATGGCGATTTGCGCCGCGCAATGGGACCTGACGTGATGGAAAAAACCGCCGCAGCCATCATGACTGCTGACCCCTTTACCCTATCCCCTGACGTGAGAATGAAAGACGCAGTCGCCGCCTTTACCCAGCGGAAAATTGGGAACGCTTTCGTTCTGGACGGAGACCATATTGTCGGGCTGTTAGATTTGAAAACCCTATTGGCAACCGGCAATGTCTAAGCCGCTCATCGTCATTCCGGCGCGCATGGCGTCGAAACGATTTCCGGGGAAACCGCTGGCTGAAATCGCGGGGGTGAGCATGGTTCGCCGGACGGCTCTGGTCGCGGCCAAGCTTGGCACCGCTGATTATGTTATTGCGACAGATCATCCGGAGATTGCCAAGCATTGCAAAGCGTTCGATCTTCCCGTTGTCATGACGGATGCCGACCTCCCCTCCGGCAGCGACCGAGCTCTGGCGGCGGCAAAAATCTTCAAACCGGAGGCGGAGATTATCTTGAATTTACAGGGCGACGCGCCGTTTACAGACCCGGCCCATGTAACAGCAATTATGGACCGCCTTCTGAAAGACGATGTCGATATTGCAACCCCGGCCATTCAACTTTCTTGGGACGCACTGGAGGGCCTGAGAGAGGCGAAAAAAAACACGCCTTTTTCCGGCACCACGGTCATTGAGGTTGGAGGCCGAGCTGTGTGGTTTTCGAAAAACATCATACCTGTCATTCGGAAAGAGGCTGACTTGCGAGCGGCCGGACCGCTCTCCCCCGTCCTCCGCCATATCGGTCTTTATGGGTTTCGAAGAGCAGCCTTGGAGCGGTTCACACAACTCCCGCAATCTCAATATGAGATTTTGGAAGGCTTGGAGCAGCTACGCGCTTTGGAGAACGGTATGAGCATTGCGATTGTAAAGGTCGATTCGCCTCAAATTTCGTCTCCGGGAATAGATACCAAAGAAGATCTTAAACGGGCGGAAGCGCTCATAGCCATTCACGGCGACCCGTTCGCGGCATGAGCGTTGGCCGCGTCTATATCGTCCGTCACGGCAACACCTTTGACAAAGGTGATACGATTTTGCGCGTCGGCGGGAAAACGGATTTACCGCTATCCTCTTCCGGTCTCGAACAAGCCAATCGCTTAGCAATGGCGTTCGAAAATATAGATTTCAGCAAAGCCTATTCGTCGGATTTAAAGCGTACACGGCAAACAGCGGAAGCTATTCTCGGTCAGCCATCCTATGATCTGGCGGACTTTCTGACGGAAGTCGATTATGGCCCGGATGAAGGCCTTCCGGAGACGGAGGTTATCTCCCGTATCGGCGCAGACGCGCTCAGGAGGTGGGATCGTGAAGCCATACCGCCCAAAGGCTGGAAGGTCGATGTGGAGGGCCTACGCACAGCTTGGCAGGCATTTCTGGCGAATTGCGATCCGAGTTCAAATACACTTGTCGTCACGTCAAATGGCGTCGCGAGGTTCCTTTTGGATAGCGTCGTTTGCGACAAAAGCGTGCCGCTAAAACTGCGTACCGGCTCTTACGGGATTGTCGAATTTGACCCGATAGGGCCTGTGTTGGCGGACTGGAATATCAGACCGTGACCCGCATACCGTCAAAAGCAGGCCGGGCGATCGGCGGCAATTCATCACGCAAAGTGGCGTAATCCATGTCAATATGCAGATTAGTTAGAACTGCGGATTTAACCTTCGCTTTGGCCAACCAAGAGAGCGTTTTGTCCGTATGTGCGTGGGTCGGATGTTCGCTATATCGCAGGGAATCCACAATCCAAACGTCGACATTATTTAACCGCTGCAGCACATCATCACTCACGCCCCAAACATCGGGACTATAGGCGAGCTTGCCGTCAATCAGGAACCCTAAGGACGGCGTGGGACCGTGACTGACCTCCAATGTCTCCAAGGCAATCGACCCTCCTGGACCAGAGATTGTCGTCACGGATCCGTCTGAAATTAAATCCTGCAAAGCCAGAATTGGCGGATGAACGCGGCCTTCCGGCATCTCGAAACAATATTTGAAGCGCTCAAAAACGTTCATCTCGGTATGGGCATCCATATAGGTCGGAATTTGCGCCCTCATGCGATATGCGATCGCGCGAAGGTCATCGATGCCGTGAGACTGATCCGCATGGTCATGGGTGTAAAAAACCGCGTCCAAATGTCGAATGTCTTCTCGCAGTAGCTGCACACGTAAATCAGGGGATGTGTCGATCAACACATTTGTGCAGGACTTAGGATCGAGCTCGCCGTCGCCGTCCCATTTTTGAACCAGGATAGAGCTCCGCGTGCGCGCATTTTTCGGCTCAGCGGGATCGCAAACGCCCCAGTCCCCTCCAATACGGGGCACCCCACCGGAGGAGCCGCACCCCAATATGATAGCGCGCAATCCCATTATCCGGCCCTCGCCGCTTTGGCGAACAGGTTGAAGAATGCGTCTGTGGTCTTGGCGGCTGTCTCCTCAACAGACCAGTCAAAAAGCTCCGCGAGGCCCTTGCAGACCTCAACTACATAAGCGGGTTCATTCCGCCGTCCGCGATAAGGCATCGGCGCGAGATAGGGACAGTCGGTTTCCAGCATGATCCGGTCCCGCGGCATCGTCAGAATACGCTCCCGGACATCATGCGCATTCTTAAATGTCATGATGCCGGAGACAGAGAAATAGAATCCCATTTCAGCGGCAGCATCAGCCAGCTTCTGCCCGGATGTGTAACAATGCATAATCGCGTTAAAGGGCTTTTTCGCATAGGCCGTCTGGAGCATCTCCATCATATCCTCATCAGACTCTCGGGTGTGAACGACAAGAGGTAGACCCGTTTCATGTACCGCATCGATATGCGCCTGAAAATTGGCTTTCTGAATTTCGCGCGGAGACCAGTCATAATGATAGTCCAGCCCGGTCTCGCCAATGCCAACAACTTTCGGGTCGGCAGTTAACGCAATTATGTCTGCAGCTTTGATGTCGGGATTATCCTTTGCATCATGCGGGTGAGTCCCGACCGTCGCCCATATATCTGGGTCACGATTTGCAACCTTCAGGACGGCTTCAAAGTCCTTGAGGTGGCAGCAAATATTTAACATGGGGCCAACCCCGGCGGCGCGCGCCCTCTTGATGGTCTCGTCTAGATCCTCAGCGAACTTCTCGCCGTGCAAATTGACGTGGCTGTCGACAATCATGAGGCTTCCCTTATGGAGGAGAGTAGCTCAAACATGGTCGCCGTCTTGTCCAAATTAATCGCACCTTCGGCGCGGCGAACATCTCGCAAGCGAGCGTGATTGGCTTGCCAGATTTTAGGACTACGTTTCAAATTCGCGGGCGTGAACGGCCCTTCATATGCGCCGGTGGCCGCGAATAAGGCATGCGCATGTATTGTGTCGTCGAGCCCGTCCCAAAATAAATCACGGGAGATAACGTGGCGCTTCTCAGCCAGTCTCTTCGCAATCGTCATATCCACATCAGGCGCAGTGCGGCCCAAGGATTGGATGTAGTCAGAGATAGAGCGCAGAACAACATCAGCATTCTGCACGAGTGCGAGGGCCTTGCCGGGGGCCCCGCGAGACAACCGCACGGCCGCGTCAATCAAGTCCGGAGATCCACGCCTGTGCTCGGCGAGCCAACCGCTAATTTGGTCATCAGGCACGGCCCGTAATTCCAATCCCATACAGCGAGACCTTATTGTCGGCAGCAACCGTCCCGGTGCCGAAGATATCAAAATGAACAGCGTATTTGATGGCGGCTCTTCCAGAAGCTTCAATATCGCATTCTCTGAGTTCCGATTCAGCTCATCCGCACTATCAATAATGCACACGCGCCATGTTCCGGTCTCGGCGGCAGTCTCTTGGAAAAACCCGGAAACCTCGCGAACGCGGTCGACGGGAATGTCTTGACGAAAGCGTTTCAGCTTTGTGTCATAAGGCCGCCGCAGCACGAAGAGATTGCCGTGTGTTAGGGCCTCAACGCGTTGCGCGATTTCATCTGATGCCGGAATATCAAGCGATGTTGAGAGAAGAGACTGACCGCCCAAAAGCTTGCGCGCCATACGGTAGGCCAATGTTGCTTTCCCAATGCCTTTGGGACCGGACAGTAGCCAAGCGTGATGCAGACGCCCTGACCGCATCGCTTTCAAAAAACGCGCTTCGGCCGTCTCATGCCCTAAAAGAGAATAGATCTCACGCGGATGTGGACAACCATCGGCTCTATCCGCTTCGGGCAGCGCTTCCGCATTCTCAATCGTCCGCAATCAGGCCCCCACTTTCCCGGCCAATTCAGGAAATCGTTTGGTCAGAGCGAACAAAATACGGGTCTGAACATTTCCCCGCGTTCCATCGGCATCGACAGTTTGGATGCGCTCCGGATTTTCGTCAGCAATCTCGAGAAAGGCAGTTCGCAGGGTTTTATGGAACTCCAAACCTTCCGCATCAAAGCGCGTCAAATGCTCGCCGCGCGTCTCCACGCGTTTCTGGGCCAGCACCGGGTCCATATCGAAAAGAATAGTTAAATCAGGTTCAAAACCGCCCATGACGACTTTATGCAATTCCTTCACTTGGTCAGCGCCCAAACCGCGAGCATGACCCTGATAAGCTAAACTGGAATCGGCAAAACGATCTGAAATAACCCAAACACCGCGTTCCAGCGCGGGTTTGATCAGTTTCTCAACATGGTCCAGACGCGCCGCATACATGAGAAGCAATTCTGTCATTCCGGACCAACGATCCGTTGTGCCTTCGAGCACTAAATCCCGAATGGCTTCTGCGCCGAAGGTGCCTCCCGGCTCGCGCGTTAGGCGGGTTTCAATACCGGCCTTTTCCAAAGCGTCAGAGAGCAGTTTGGCTTGGGTAGATTTCCCGGCCCCTTCGCCGCCCTCAAATGTTATAAATTTTCCGCGTGTCATTTTCAGCCCCTGATATTCGCCAGCAAGCCAGCCCAAGCCCGCGAGAACAACCCTTTACGCTTCACGTCAGCCGTCGCAACTAAATCATAGGTGACATCCGGTCGTTCCGGTAGCGAGATTTTCAATTGCGCGACAACGTCACCTTTTGCGATAGGGGCTTTTGCTGCCGTGTAGGTAATCTCCGATTTGACATCTTTGCGATCCGCAACCGGCAGGCCTTTACGGATATCTTGCGTGAGCGCGACCCCAACTTTTGGCGCTTTCCCCATGTAAACATCAACTTCACCTAGAACCTCGCCCTGAGCATGCAGGTCATAAACGCGGAATTGACTAAACGCAGCTTCCATCAACTTAATTGCGGTGTTCTGTCTGGCGGATTTACTGTCTAGCCCGTTTATCACGATGATGCGGCGGTCATCTCCGCGTTTCGCCGAACCGACTAGTCCATAACCGGAGGCTTCTGTTGATCCGGTCTTCATACCGTCTGCACCCGTGACACGGCCAAGGATGGGGTTGCGATTTCCTTGTTTAATGCCATTCCAAGTGAAGCTGCGTTCAGCATAGAGAGGATAAAACTCTGAAAATCCTTCAATTTGCTGCTGTGCCAATTTGGCAAGATCCAAGGCGCTGATCTCATGTTCTGGGTGTGGCCATCCGGTTGCGTTGCGGAATGTAGCCGTGGTCAAGCCCATAGCCCGTGCGCGTTCTGTCATTCGCTGGGCGAAAGCATCTTCGGACCCTGCCATAGCTTCTGCTAAAACAATGCAAGCGTCGTTTCCTGATTGAATAATTACGCCTTTCAACAAATCAGCCACTGAGACTTTGGATCCCAGTTTCAAGAACATTGTAGAGGAACCGGAGCTTACGCCGCCGCGCCGCCAAGCATCTTCGCTGACTTTAAATTCTGTTTCAGGGGAAAGGGTGCCATCTTTCAATGCCTCAAAAACCAGTTCTGCTGTCATGATTTTCGTCATGGACGCCGGAGGCATCGGTTCGCGAGCGTCTTTTTCAAACAAGACTTCGCCGGATTCGGCGTCAATTATGACGGCATGGGGTGCTTCAGTTTGAAATCCGGACTGCGCATAAGCTGACGTGCAGAGGAAAAAGTAGGCTGTAAGAAGAGATAAAGGGCGAAACACGGTTGGCGTAACCTCTGAAAGCAACGAATCAAAACGGGACGCTCCAGCTGGAACGTCCCGTTTGGTCGCACGGAGATATGGCAATCGCAAGGCAAGTGCTGCGATTCTGAATGCCTATTTCGTTTGAAGACGCTCGCGTATCAATCGCGCCTCGCCGCCCTTGTAATTCGCAACATGGATAGGGCCTTTAATTGTCAAAGTGATCTGACCATCCGGCTCGACGTCCTGAGTCCCAACAGCTTCGGGTGCGGTTGGCATGACTGGAGCGGCTGGAACGTAAGGTTCCGGTGTCGGCGGCGTAAAGGGTTGAGCCGGAGGGGTGAAAGGAGCCGGAGCAGATTGCGGTGTCGCCACCGGAGCTTCGACGAACTGCTCAATAGGACGAGCAACTTCTACAGGCGGTTTTGCGGGTGCGCGGTTTCCGGCCATCGGGTCAGCGGGTCCGGCATATTGAACGCGGACTTGTCCGAGACCTGTAATGCCGAGGGCCTGTGCAGCGGCTTGTGACAAATCAATGATGCGGTCGTCAATAAATGGACCCCGATCGTTCAATCGCACCATCAGTGTTTTTCCATTCTCGATATTTGTCACAAAGAGCAATGAGTTCAACGGCAATGTTTTATGGGCCGCCGTCAGGTCATACATGTTATATGTTTCACCTGTTGCTGTCGGTTTTCCGTGAAATTTGTCACCGTACCAAGATGCAACACCCATAACGTCATAGTTAGAATTGTGCTTGGGCGTGTAAGATTTGCCCATGATTTTGTATTTTTTACCAAGGCGCTGATGCTTGTATAGGTCAGGATCAACACTGGCTTGATCAAATTGCTGCTGTGCGCGAGGTGCGGGGATAGGCGCTGGCATAGGACGAGCAGGAATGTAACTGTCCGGAATGGCCTGGGAAACTGGTGACCGCGGGGTTGTCAAGGATGCATATTTTGTCGCGCCTTGACCCACCTTATAGGTAATGGGAGCCGCCATTACCGACTTATTCACGCTCGTTGTTGTGCAAGCGGTTGTGCTTAGCCCCATCGCGGCTGTCACCAGCCCCATCAATACAAGTTTCATTTTCACCATTATATTCACCCTAATCTATTCACCCACATTCAGACGAGTGACGGTCGAGTCATGTTTTGGACACCACGCTTCCGCACCTCTTCTATATTTGGTAACCTAAACGGGCAGGCTTAAATCGCAGTTTTGAAACAGGGCTAATGGGGCCTCAAAATTCACGGATAATGGTATCTTCGATTTTAGGGTATCAGAAGGGTTAACAAAAGAAGCCGACAGAAAGGCTTGAACACGGATTGATTCCGTCATATGCGACGCGCCGTTGACCGAAGTCGTCCCTGAATATTGCGGGTGGGTGGCAGAGCGGTTGAATGCACCAGTCTTGAAAACTGGCGTGGGGGCAACTCCACCGGGGGTTCGAATCCCTCCCCACCCGCCACCTTCAAAAGAACTGCGAAAAGTTATCTTTTACACTTGAACCGCATTTGACCCAGTGTATTAGCACGCTAACACAATGACCAAGACATCTAAATATCTTCAACTCGAATCCGCCCTCGCCCGCTTGGATGACCCAAACGACGTAAAAGCGTTTTTGACTGACCTTTGCACACCCGCGGAGCTGCGAGCTTTGACCGAGCGTTGGCATGTCGCACAGGTCTTGGATGAAGGCGGAAAATCCTACCGCAAAATTCAGGCCGAAACGGGTGTATCAACAACAACAATAGGCCGGGTTGCGCGTTTTCTTCGCGACGAACCTCATGGTGGATATCGCGCCGTGCTAGGCCAAAAGGACAAGACATGAGTGATCGTCTCCGTATCGCCCTGCAAAAAAAAGGACGCCTTGCTGACGACAGTTTTGCGCTTTTGAAAAAATGTGGGCTGCGTTTTTCTATCCGCGGCGGCGGGCTATTAGCCCGCGTCAAGAATATGCCGATCGACCTTCTTCTCGTACGCGACGACGACATTCCGTCTTTCGTCGCAAACAATGCAGCCGACATCGGTATTGTTGGAGAAAATGTGTTAGTGGAGGAGCAGCTTACCTCTAAGTCCGAATTGGATGCAGACATTGCAATGCGTTTGGGTTTCTCGCGCTGCAAGCTATGTCTTGCGGCGAGCGAGACCGGGAAAGTTCAAACTGCAAAAGACTTGAGCGGCACACGTATCGCGACAACATATCCGGGTGTAACAGCACGGTACCTATCGGAATCCGGCATTAATGCCGATCTTGTGGAAATGAAAGGCGCTGTAGAATTGGCGCCATCTATCGGTATCGCTGAAAGCATCTGCGATTTGGTGTCATCGGGGGCGACATTAGAGGCCAATGGTTTAGCCGCATTTGAAACCATTTTGGACAGCGAAGCTGTCCTCATTCGGTCCGCGCGAAAGCTCTCTGAAGACAAAGCGGATATTCTCGACAAGCTGATGAACCGCATCGACGGCGTTTTGAAATCCGCCGATTCCAAATACATTATGTTAAACGCGCCCAAAGATGCGGTGACAAAAATCACGAGCTTGCTACCCGGTTCCGACGCCCCGACAATCATGCCGCTAGCCGGACAGGATGACTTGGTTGCGATACAGGCTGTTTGTACGGAAACGGTTTTCTGGGAGACTCTGGAAGGCCTCAAAGCGCTCGGTGCGCGTGCAATCCTTGTCCTGCCGATTGAAAAGATGATGAGCTGATGAAGCGTATTGTTTGGACAGATTTGGATAGCGCAGGACGGGAGGTCGCCCTCGCCCGCCCGCAGGCGATATCGGATGAAAGTCTGATTGACGGTGTGCGCTCGATCTTGGCCGATGTGCGTGAGAACGGCGATGGAGCGCTGGCGCGCTTGACCGAGAAATTTGACGGCTGTTCACCTGTAGCTCTGGAAGTCCCGTTTGACGCTTTAGAGGCAGCGTGGAATGCCCTGCCCGCATCCGACCAATTCGTGATTGAACGGGCACGGCGGAACATCAAACGCTTTCATAAGGCTCAAATACCGGAGCCGATTGAGGTTGAAACAGAACCGGGTGTGGTCTGCCGCCGCGAGGCGAGAGCCATAGAGATAGCCGGTCTTTATGTACCCGGCGGGACGGCTCCATTGGTGTCTACGTTACTTATGCTCGCCGTTCCGGCCAAAGTCGCGGGCGTACGCAACCGTATTATTGTGACCCCGCCCGGCAAAGACGGGGCTGTCAATCCAACGATTTTAGCCGCCGCTTATCGCTGCAAGGTCAGCCGCGTCTTTGTGGTTGGCGGCGCGCAAGCGATTGGCGCGCTGGCTTACGGGACAGATACCATTCCGAAATGCGATAAAATCTTTGGCCCCGGAAATGCGTGGGTTGCCGCCGCAAAATCCCTTGTCGCGCAAGAGGCCGGCGGTCCGGCCATAGATATGCCCGCAGGGCCGTCGGAAGCCATGGTCTTGGTCGATGCAGCCGCCGACCCGGTCTTCGTTGCCTCAGACCTTCTGAGCCAAGCCGAGCATGATACAGTGGCGCAAGTCGTTTGCGTGGCGTCTTCGGCGGATGTGGCTGCGCGCATAGAGGCAGAAATTGAAAAACAAGTTGCTGATCTGCCGCGCGAGGCAATTGCGCGAGAATCCCTTAAGCACGGACGTATGATTATCGCGGATGACCGCGCGGATATTATCGACATTGTCAATCGCTACGCGCCGGAACATTTGATTGTGCAGCTGCAAGACCCGGATACCTATGTCGGAGCGATCCGGAATGCGGGATCAATCTTTCTCGGTCCCTGGACACCAGAAAGTGTGGGTGACTATGCGAGCGGGACAAACCACACTCTGCCGACCTACGGAGCCGCGCGGGCCTATTCCGGTGTGACGCTGGAAAGCTTTATCAAATATGTCTCGATACAAAAGCTGACGAAACAAGGTTTAAAACGGTTGGGCCCCGTCGTGGAGCGGCTCGCTGAAATGGAAG